>Ga0233413_10000981_pt1 | contig 12965 bp, 16 predicted proteins | sample Na_anoxic_6_MG_FD_189019 | JGI IMG/M metagenome (GOLD analysis project Ga0233413, IMG submission 189019) | Seawater microbial communities from Saanich Inlet, British Columbia, Canada - Na_anoxic_6_MG | ecosystem: Environmental > Aquatic > Marine > Inlet | place: Canada: British Columbia... | reverse complement strand
GCACTAAGAAAACGGAGATAGCGATGATTGATCAAGCAAATAACCATCCTCGCTTGCAGGCTTTGACTGGCGCAGCCTGGCTGAACCAAAAACTCTGCGACCGCTTGCTCAACGGACAGCGTCGGCAGGTGGCGATTGAATTTGGTCTCTCCAGCCAGGAAGTCAACGTCGTCATGGCGATCCAGGCCGAAACATTTCAAGATTTCGTCCGAGGATTGCTCGACTGGACAGCCCAACCGAGCGTAACCTAAGCCCGAGGGGGAAGGGGAGACGCTTTTTGCGGAGGGAAAGCGCCGTGTCGGGCCGCGCTGCTCGGCATGGTCTATCGCCTCAGCAACCTCGGACGGCGACATTATCTCTGCCGACTGAGCCATAAGTGTTTGTATGCAGACACTTGCCAGAATAAAGGGGATGTCCGTGTCCAAAATTTACGCCATGTTGTTCCGATTGAGTGATCCGCGCAAGGTTGCTTTGCTGTTTGGCTTGCTACTCTTTGCCTCGACTCTGGCTGGCTGCAACATTGTTCCTGCCAGTCCCTTGGGTGGCAGTGGTGGCGGCGGTTGTGGCGGTGGCGGGTTGTAGGAGGTGCTCTGTTCAAAATCCGAGCCGCACTGTTTCTGAGCGACCCGCGCAAGGTTGCCTTGCTGTTGAGCCTGTTGCTCCTTGCCTTGACTCTGGCCGGCTGCAACAACGTCCCCGCTTGCCCTTCAGGCAGCAGCGGCGGCAGTGGTTGCGGTATTGGATAGTAGGAGGTTCCCTATGTTCAAAATCCGAGCCACACTGTTTCTAAGCGACCCGCGTAAGGCGGCCTTACTGTTGAGCTTGTTGCTCTTTGCTCTGGCATTGGCCGGCTGCAACGTCGTTTCTGCCTGTCCATCGGGTGGCAGCGATGGCGGCGGTTGCGGCATCGGGTAGTAGAAAGGGTTTTCAATACTTGAAATCCGAGCTGCACTGTTTCTAAACGATCCGCGCAAAGTTGCCTTGTTGTTGAGCCTGTTGCTCTTTGTCCTGGCTCTAACTGGCTGTAACAATATCCCTGTCTGCCCTTCAGGCAGTAGTGGCGGCAGTGGTTGCGGCATCGGGTAGTAGAAAGGGTTTTCCATGTTTAAAACCCGAGCCGCACTGTTTCTGATCGATCCGCGCAAGGTTGCCTTGCTGTTGAGTCTGGTGCTCTTTGTCTTGACTTTGGCCGGCTGCAACAACGTCCCTGCTTGTCCATCGGGCAGTGGGGACAGCGGTTGCACCGTTGGATAGTGCGAGGTCTCGTCTTTTCATCGACCGGGCCGCGAATGTTTGCGCGCAAACATTCGCCTATAAATGAATAGAAAGAAAAAAGCCGGGACGTTCAAGTCCCGGCTTCCGACGGCTTTCGGAGCGGGCGCGGGCCGCACCGGGACGGGCCGGAATTGACGGCCTCGTGCTTTCGGATGCAGGCTTGCCTCAACTCAAAATGCGCTGGGCTGCATGTTGACAAGTTCCGGGCTAGGTAGTATAATAAAGGAGTCGCCTGTGGGAAATGATCAAGTGGTATCCTTCATGTTCGTTACGGAGTTAGGAGAAAAGGCCAAGGTTTCCGGGTCCAATATCCGAAAATTGTTGCGGAAAGGTGTCATCAAGGGACAAAAGCACGGCGGAATATGGGTCATTCCCAAAGAAGAGGCCGAGCGTTACCTTGAAAGCCGCAAGGGTCGCGGAAGGACCAGTTTGAGCGGTAGATGGCGTAACCGTTCATGAATGCACGTTTGGTCGGCACTTAATCCTATCTGAATGACGCACGAGGGCATAGGCGGCAAAGGGGCCAATTCTATACACTCAAACTACCGAGGGCTCATCCCTGGGTAGTTTGTGGACGAAGCGAACGATAGAAAGGGTCCCGCTTAATGAAAAACGCCACACAGTCCTCATCCACTGATCCCACTGCAAAGCAGAACCCTATCCCAACCCCCAACCCCCAGACGGACGTCCCTGTTCAAATAACCCCGGCGCTCTCCGGGCAGTCGATGAGCCCGGCAGCCGTCTATCTAGCTACTTTAAGTCCCGGCAGCCGCCGCACGATGCGCGGGGCGCTGGACATCGTCGCCGGCCTGCTGGGCAGCGACGCTATGACCCTGGACTGGTCGGCCTTGCGCTTCCAGCACACGGTGGCGGTCAGGGCCATATTGGCGGAAAAGTACGCGCCGTCATATTGCAACAAGATTCTGTCGGCCCTGCGAGGCGTGCTCAAGGCGGCCTGGCAGATGGGGAAAATGGACATTGTTGTCTATTGGGAGGCGGTCGCCGTCGAGCGCGTTCCGGGGGAGAGCTTGCCCGCCGGCCGCAACATCTTGTTCGAAGAGCTGGCGGCACTGATGCGGGTCTGCGGGGATGACCCGGGGCCGATTGGCGTGCGGGACGCGGCGATGATCGCTGTGTTGTATACGTGCGGCCTGCGCTTGAGCGAGGTCGTGGCGCTCGACCTCGAAGACTATAATCAGGCCGCCGAGTCCTTGGACGTGCGGTGCAGAGAAGGGGCCGGCCCCAAGCGCGGCAAAGAGCGCCTCGTCTATCCCGTCGACGGCGCGCTGGCGGCCCTGGGAGACTGGCTAACCTTGCGGGGCGAGGAGGCGGGGCCGTTATTTCATCCCATCCGCAAAGGCGGCGCGATCCAGCGCCGGCGTATGGGTACGCGCGCCGTGTGGAAGCGCGTCAAGCGCCGGGCCGAAGAGGCCGGCATCAAGACGTTGTCTCCACACGATTTCCGGCGCACGTTTATAGGCGACTTGCTCGATGCCAAGGTCGACATCTCGACGGTGTCCAGGATGGCAGGCCACCGCCGGGTCGAGACCACGGCGAGGTACGACAGGAGGGGGGAGGGGGTAAAACGCAGGGCGGCAGAACGATTACGACTGCCTTATGAGGGCAGCAAAGACCGGGGTTCGATAGAGCCCCGGTCTTTTTAGTTCAGAGAAGGGAGATTCTCTGAACTCGCCCGCCAACGTAGACTGCGAAATTTTGGGATCGTCCTGATCCGCTCCGCACTGACCGGTGCGTCGGCGGCCAGGGCGACGGGGAAACCACACACTAACGCCAACCCCGCTTTTTCCTCAAGGTTACTGACCTAGCCGACAACCGAGACCAGGACATAGGCCCCTGGCCGAGAAAAATATAAAGGGCCGGCTCCCGGCTGGATTTTGACCTTTCGTATAGCCGTGTTTGTCTGGTTCGTGGGGTGGATCTCGATCTGGGAAATCGTTTATCCATAGGGTGTTTTCCAGAAAAGGCAATCGGCCCAAGGTCGCTTCTCTGGCAAAGTAGTCTATATAGTAAGCCGAATCTGGAAAAAGACTGAAAAATTTGGCGAAAATGGGGCTTTGTTTTCGTTAAACATATAAGAACGCATACAAGAGCCCAGAGCGCGGTGACGTCGCTGCCGTGGAACGCATTAGGAGGCCAGCATGGAAAACAACACCACCAACATTGACCAAGTGATTCGTTTCAAACTCGACGGTGCAGTGATGGAACGCACATTGGTCGCACGGCCGATTGAAGACATGACCAGTGAGCTGAACGCGCAAAGTCCCGTCGGGAAGGTGCTACTGACGGCGTTGGCCGGCGAGATCCATCAGGTGGAAGTGCCCGGTGACATCTTGACCGTCGAGGTGTTGGATATTCAACTACAAAGGTGTATAGATTGAGAAAGGTCGTCGCCGGCACAGAATTGAGAGACCGCAATGCAGCTCAACATCGCAGACATCGTCATCTTGGCCGTAGACCCATCTACCAGGCTGATCGGCTGGTGTGTGTCTCAAGGCAATCGGCACATCGAGTCCGGCGTCTTGGATCTCTCGTGCGGTCGCAAAAAGACAGACGTGTGGGTGCGGTTGGGGCGGTTGCAACGGTGGATGGACGAGACTCTCGTCCGGTGGTCGCCGGACGTGGTCGCATGCGAGGAACCGGCGGGGGATCACGGCAACCGCTGGGCCGACCGACGCCTGGGCAATGCCCAGGGCATCGTTTTCTCGGAAACGAGCCGCTGCGGGCTCCCGTTCGTAGTCGTCCACCCGTCGCAGGTGCAAGCCACTGGGCTCTCAAAGGCGAACAGGCTGTCTATGATGAGCGCGGCGGCCTTGGCTGGCAAGGAAAAGGTCGGCGAGGACGAAGCCGACGCCATTGGAATCGGCCAGGCAGCTTTGGTCGTGCTGCGCGAGCGGGCGCTGAATGAACTCTGGGAACGCCGGAACGCCCGCGATTGAAACAAATCGACAGTGTGAGGAACCATGTCTACAACCTACGACACCAGTGACATCCAGGTCCTAGAATACCCGGAGAACATCCAGCGCCGGCCCGGCATGTACGTCGGCGGCACCGGCCTGGACGCCCTGCACCACCTGGCCTACGAGCTGGTAGACAACGCCGTTGACGAGGCCCTGGCCGGCGCCTGCACACACATCGACGTCGAGATCCACCCCGACGGCTCCCTCACCGTCACCGACGACGGGCGCGGCATCCCCACGGGGATGCACCCTGAGAAGGGCAAGCCCACGCTGGAGTTGGTCTTTACCGAGTTGCACGCCGGCGGCAAGTTCGAGGACGGCAGCTACTCGACCAGCGGCGGGCTACACGGCGTCGGCATCAAGGCCACCAACGCGCTGTCCGAGTGGCTGGAAGTGCGCGTGCGCCGCAGAGGCGTGATCTATTTCCAGCGCCACCAGGAGGGTCTGCCCGCCACACCGGTGCAGATCCTCGACCCGGCCACGGGCGAGGTCGTAGGCCGGGTGGGGCAAGAGGGGGAGGCCAAAGCGATCAAGGCCCACGCCGACGCGGGTCTGGGCACGGGCTCCGCCATCACCTTCAAGCCCGGCGCGCGCTTTATGGACGCTACCGACTTTGATTTCGACACCCTGGCGCGGCGCCTGCAGGTCATCGCCTTTCTCCTGCCGGGGGTGATGGTCGAGATCGGCGACCGGCGCAAGAAGAAACGGCGCCAAAAACGATTCTGCTACGACGGCGGTCTGGTCGAGTACGTGCGCTGGCTCAACGAGGGGCGCAAGGCCGTTCACCGTGTCCCCGTCCGCGTCGAGGGGCGACAGAACGGCGTCTCCGTCGAGATCATACTCCAGTGGCACACCGGCGTAGACGACAGCGAGATCGTCAGTTTCGTCAACACCATCCCCACGCCCGATGGGGGCAAACACGTGGCCGGCTTCAAGAGCGCCGTCACCAAGGCCATCAACCAGTTCGCCTCGGAGAAAAAGCTGGTCAAGGGCAAGGGCGCGGTCGCCATCCGGGGCCGCGACACCCTGGCGGGGCTGACGGCCGTGATCAAGCTCTCGATGCACGACCCCCACTTTACCAGCCAGACCAAGACCAGCCTGGCCAGCGACCGCGTGCAGGGCATCGTCCACAGCCTCCTCTACGAGGGGTTGCTGGAGCTGCTGCGCAAGAGGGCCCCGCTGGGCAAGACCATCGTGCAGCAGGCCCAGGCCGCAGCCCAGGCGCGGGTAGCGGCCAGCAAGGCGCGCTCGCTCGTCATACGGCGCAGCGTGCTAGACGCGACGGACTCGGGGCTGCCCGGCAAGCTGGCCGACGTGAGCAAGGGCACGCCGACCGACCGGACGGTGCTGTACGTCGTCGAGGGCGACAGCGCCGGCGGATCGTGCAAGATGGCCCGCGACCGGCGCTACCACGCCATCCTGCCCCTGCGCGGCAAGCTCCTCAACGTCGAGGGCGTCAGGCTGACGCGCCTGCTGGGCAACAACGAGATCAAGGCCATCGTCGCGGCGGTCGGCGGCGGGATCGGGACCGATTTTAGTGTCGGCGACATGCGTTACGGCGGGGTCGCCATCCTGGTGGACGCCGACGTGGACGGTGACCACATCCGCACCCTGCTCTACACGCTCTTTTGGCGTTATATGCGGCCCATGATTGAGGCGGGCCGGCTCTATGTGGCCGTGGCCCCGCTGTATCTGCTGCGCAAGGGCAAGCGGGCCCATTATGCTTATTCGGATCGGGAGCGCGATGCAATTTTGGCCGAGTGGGGTCGCGCTCCTTCGGCGGGCTCAGGACGAGGCCCTTCGACAAACTCAGGGCAAGGCGTTTCGACAAGCCCAGGGCAAACTCCTTCGACGGGCTCGGGACAAAGCCCTTCGACAGGCTCAGCACGAGGCCCTTCGGGCTCGGGACAAGGCCCTTCAATAGGCGCGAGGCGTCGCGTGACGATCCAACGCTATAAGGGCTTGGGCGAGATGAACCCCGGCCAGTTGCGCAAGACGGTCTTTCGCGTGGGCGACGACGGTCCTTTTAACGCCAGCCTGCGCCGGGTGATGGTTGAGGACGTGCATCACGCCAACCAGCTCATCGCCACTCTGATGGGAAAGTCGGCCCAGAAGCGGCGCGATTGGCTGGTGGAACGGTGGCGCGAGGGGGAGAACGGGGGCGGCGATGGTCACTAGACGACCGACGACGGCAAGGAAAGAAAGTGCGCCCTCGGCCCCGGCTTGGTTCGCCGAGCCCTGGCCCTGGGATGCCGCCCCTGCCGGCCCGCCGTTGACCTGGTGGGACGAGGTCGTCCTCGCCTCGTCGGGCGGCAAAGACAGCCACGTGATGAATTTATGGCTCTCCGAGCAACCCGGCTTTGACCCTGACCGAACCCACGTCGTCCACAACGACACCGGCCAGGAACACGATGGGGCGCTCGACAAGGCGCAAGAGGCGGCGGCCCACGTCGGCATCCCTTCCGAGCGAATCTTGACCACCGCGCCGTACCTTGGGCAGACGTTGTTGGACCTGGTGCTCCGGCGCGGCCGCTGGCCGGGAATGAGTCCCACCACCCGGCCCTGCACCAACACCCTAAAGCGGGACCCGACTGACAAGCTTTTGCGCCGGTTGGGGAACGACGCCCGCATCCTGATCCTGACGGGCGAACGGCGCGAAGAAAGCCCCAATCGGGCCAAGATGGACGCCTGGGCGTTCCGCCGGGCCTGCGCTCCGACCTTGAACCGCCTCGTGATGCACTGGCGTCCGATGCTGGATTGGAGTACCGAGCAGGTCTTTGACGGCATCGCCCGCCACGGCCAACGTCCGCTGTGGGTCTACGACGCCGGCCTGGTGCGTTCCCAGGCAGGCCCCGACGGCGGCGCGCCGCTGCCGGCGTTCTCGCGGGCCTCGTGCGCCTTTTGCGTCTACTTGCGCCCGCGTGAGCTGGAGGTCTCCTTCAGCCTGTATCCGGCCTTGGCCTGCCTGGCGACCAAGGTCGAGGTCTACATCGGTCACCGCTGGCGTCAAGACCTCGCGCTGATTGATGTGTGGGCGCGGATCTACGGGCCGGGCGGCCACCGGGCCGCCGAGGGGCGGCGGCTCCTGGCCTTGGGCCCGGAGCGGTTGATCGAAGAGGCCACCGGGCGGCGGGTGGATGAGGTAGAGCTGACGCTCGTAGACGATCTGCTGGCGGCGGCCTGCGTGAGGTTGCCATGCATTTGATCACGGTCTTTTCGGCGCGGCTGTACGGCAGCCGCAGTCACAAGAACCGCAAGCTAGTGGAACAGTTGCGAGAGGCGGCGGACGAACTATGAACGCCCAAGCGGTGGGACTCAAAATCAAGCTGGATGTCGAGCCGCAAGTCGGCCAATTACTGGATTCTCAATCCAGAATATGCAATTGGCTGTACAACCATCTCCTGGAAACGGCAAACGCCCTCAAGGCTCGGTTCATCGCCAGGGATGGACAGGACGAAGAGGCGGCCAAGACCGTGTACAGCAAGCGGGGCTTACGCGATCTGGTCCCCGGCCTCAAGCAAGAACATCCTTTCCTGAAAACCGTGCATAGCAGCCCGCTCAAGAACACGGCGCTGCGCCTGTCGTCGTCCATCCGCGAGCGCCAAAAGTCTCGCCGGGGGCAGCGCAAAGGCGATGAGGTCAACTGGCCCAAGTTTCGCAGTTGGAAGCGCAAGTGGTTCAGCCTGGAGTACGAGGAGCCTTGGAAGGGCTACAAGCTCAAGGGGCGTGTGATCACCTTGTCCCTGGGCGCAAATCAGGAAGGGCGGCGGTTGCGGGTGAAGGTGAGACTACGCAGCCCCCTTTTCGCGCCCCGCAGCAGCGTCAAAGCCTTGCGCATCGTGAAGGAACTGGGCGAGTTCTACGCCGTGTTCACCGTCGAGCGGGCGCTGTCGGAGACGAGCACGGGCGAGCCGGCGCGGATCATCGCCCTGGACCCGAACCACAAGAACCTCGCCTACGGCGTCGGCACAGACGGACAGGCCATCGAGATCGAGAACCTGGCGACCTTGAAACGCCTGGATCGGCGCATCGACGAACTGAAATCCAAGCGCGACCGCTGCCGGCGTCGGTCGCGCCTGGTCCAATACACCAGAGAGGACGGCAGCATCCACCGTCACTGGGAAGCATCCCGCCGCTGGAAACGCTACGACCAGGCGTTGCAACGGGCGTACCGGAAGCGTCGAGAACAGAGCAAGACGTTTCTCTACACCGTGGCCAATGCGCTGTGTCGGGAGTACGAGGTGATCGGAGTGGGCGACTATACTCCTCGCGGAGGCGGTATTTCCAGGGGGATGCGGCGCGCGATGAACAACCAATCCTTGATTGGGCGTTTCAAGCGCGTGACGAAATGGGTGGCGCTCAAATCGGGTCGGTTGTACACCGAGTTCGACGAACATGGGACCACCCGTACCTGTTGTGCTTGCGATACGGTCGTGAAGGACGGCATTCCGCTCCAAGTGAGAGCGTGGACGTGCCACAATCCTGAATGCGGCTCGTCTCACATCCGAGACGAAAACGCCGCTCAAAACGGCTTGCGCAAAGTAAAAAAGCAATTAGTGCCTGGCTCAGGCCGCGTGTCACCCGTCGAGGTGTTGGCACGATGTACTTGGCGGGTCGCGCCTACGGGAGTGTTGACGCTCCCGGGGGGCGTGACGGCTCTCGAAAGAGGCGCCACCAAGATAGATTAAACCAGGAGCGTGGTAGCTCCTGACCCGATTTGCCTTTGAGTAGATTTAGGCAGATTTGGGAGAGCGGATTTCAACATAGGCTTTCACGCAGGCCGTTTCCCCCAACTCAGAGGGCTGTGGCGACACATCCGCGCTCAGTCCTATCTGCTGCGGCGGGTCGAGCTGGCTGCGGGCGACTATGAACGTATTTTGGAGCAGGCGGGCGAGGGCGATTGGGTATACCTGGACCCGCCCTACCCTGGCGGCTCGCAGGTGTACCTGGGAGGTCCGTTTGACTATGACAGGTTCGCCCGGGTCCTGGCCGACCTGGACAGGCGCGGCTGCCGAGTGCTCTTGAGCTTTGCCTGGGACGCCCAGAAAGGCGGCGAGGTGATGGCCTCGTCCGAGGCGAAAGCGCGCACGTTCGCAGCGGCGCTGAGCCGGTCCACGCTGGCCGTGGTGCGCGTCGGCGATTACGGTGTGTGGCACGCCGGCAGGGCGGGCACGAAGGTGCGTGAGTGCCTGATCGCTAATTACGAGGTTGACCTGGACGCGGCCACGCCGTTCCAGTATCCTTGTGGGAAAGCGACCGGGGCACACGTCGAGGTGGAGGGATGAGCAAGGTCATCTTGGTGGCCTGCGTGAGCAAAAAGCTGGACCACGCGGCCCCGGCCGCCGAGCTTTACCGGTCGCCCTGGTTCCGCAAGGCGCGGCGTTACGCCGAGCTGACGGGGGGTCGGTGGTCGATACTCAGTGCCAAATACGGCCTGGTCACGCCCGACGAGGTGATTGAACCTTACGACGCGACGTTGAGGCGCGCGCCGGTTCACGAGCGTCGCCGCTGGGCCCAGCGGGTCGTGGAGCAGCTCACTCCACTGATCGACCCGGCGCAAGACGAGATCGTCGTCTTGGCCGGCAAGGCTTATCGGGAGACGATGGTGGCGCGGCTGGTGGATCTGGGCTACGTCGTCAGCGTGCCGATGGAAGGGCTGGGAATCGGGCAGCAGTTGAGATGGCTGAACCGAGCGATAGAGGAGTTGCGCAACCGGACCACGGCCCGGCAAGCGCAAGCCAAAGGATAGAAACATGACGGAAGAAACAAGGTTCGCAGAGGTCGCCAACTACTGGCAGACGACGGTCTCGCCGTACAAATCGCAGGGCGAGATTATGGAGTTACTGGACAAGTTTGGGGCGCTCAACATGATGGTCACCCAAGGCAAAGCCGGAGACAGACTAGCCTGGCTCATTCGCTTCGAGTGGCGCGGGGCGACGTACCGTTTTACGTTCGTCCCCCTACCATGCCGCGAGCCTGACAAAGAGTCTTCCTTTGGGGGCACGCGGCGTTTCCACAACAAGCAGTCCACCTATCAAATGGGCAGGATTGCGGTGCATTTCGTCAAAGCCATCCTAACCGCTGCTGAAGCGCAACCGCACGCGCTATTCGGGTTCACCGAGCTGCCCGAGGTAGGGACACACCCCGGCGGCTTGCCCTTCACTGCGGGCGAGTTGGACATAGGGGGGCTTGTCGCGGCTCTGCCTCCGCTAGAAGTAGGGATGCCAGTTCCGCAATTGCAGAGCGGCGTAATTGAAGGCGAGGTGCAAGGGTGAAAAGCAGGACCTGGCTGACCGGGCCATACGTTGCTTGCGAGTTGATCGCCAACACCACGGCAGGCAAGCCCATGATGCTGCCCGGCGGCATCCTCAAGCTGGCGGCGGTCCTTATCTGCGCCCTGACCTTCACTCTGGTGGACTTGATCAACGAGCGGCTGGGCGAGACTGATGCTCAACAGGTGATCTGCGTCGCCTTTGTTGCCAACCTGCTGCTGGTTGCCTACGCACATCTCGCCGTCCAGCTCTCGGTCTCGTTGATCGGCGTGCCCCCGATCTACGCCGTGCGACGGGAAAAGGAGCGGGTTGCGGGATGAAGTCGAGCACTGTTCTGCCGGTCCTGGTGACCAGCCGCGCCGGCGAGTTCAACTATTTCCGGCGTTGGTGGGAGGATGGGCACCGCTTTGGATTGATGACCGTGCCGCACAAGAAGGTACGGCAGAACTCCAAGTGCAATCCCGCAAAGGCGGGGCGAGGCCCGGTCGTCAGCGCCAACCTGGCGGCCTTGCATGCGGACTTTCCGGGTCCAAGGTACCTGGACAACGGCATCTTTGCCCGCATCGGGATGACGACGCGAGAACTCCTGGCCTATGCCGAGGGTGTGGCTTGCAACTATCTCTTTGCGCCCGACGTGTTCGCCGACCCGGTGGCCACACTGGAGCGGGCCGAGGAAACGATGTGTGAATGGAAGCGCAGCCGTTATCCCTTCCGCCTGGTCGGCGTGGCCCAGGGCCGACCGGTCGAGCACTGGGGCATCGAGGCCCCAGACGAGGCCCTGGCCCGCTCGGTGGATGATTACGTGGCGTGCGTGCGAGAACTCGTCGGCCTGGGCTACGAACACATCGCGGTCGGGGGCCTGCTGCGCCGGCGGGGCGACTCGGAAAAGTCCAGACAGGTCGGCGCGGGACCGCTGCGGCGCATAGATGAGCCTTTGATGTGGGGTGTGCTGGGAAAATTGAGGGAACTGGAGGCGGAGGATGGACTGGCCCTCCCTCCCTGGCTGCACGTGCTGGGTGCGCTGAACCAGGACAGGCTATCCCGTTTCACGCGGCTGGGCGTGACCAGCAGCGACAGTAAGCAGTGGGCGCGGGCTTACACGCGCTACCGAGATTTCAAGGGCTCGTCGGCGGCCTACCGGCGCAAGCTGCGGGAACGGTTCGTGTTGGAGAATTACTTTCAGCAGCAGATGCCCTTGCCGGGCCTGTATCTGGCAAGGGTACCACTGCGCGAAAAACGCATAGTAGCAGGAAACGACTAAAGAATCCATCGGCAGAAAACACTGCAGTTTGGTTTCCCTTACAGGGAGTTTGGGGGTTTTGTGAGCGATCAAGCAGCATACCAACTGCAGATCACGTTCGGCGACGACATGCTGGACAAAGGCTTTACCTCCGTGCCCAACTTGTTCCTGTTGAATTACAAGGACCTGGGCCTGAGCGACGGGCAAGCCGTGTGGGTGATCCACATTCTGCGCTTCAAATGGAGCGAAAAAGACCCCTACCCCAGCCAGAGAAAGCTGCCGATGAAGAGCAACTCTGACACGCGCCGCAAGTTTGCCAGGACGCTCAGGAGGAGGGGGTTGCTTTTCACCCGGCGGCGCTATTACACGCCGGAAGACGTGAGCGAGTTGGGCATAGCGCCGGACCAGGTGGGCAAGCTGCGGTCGCTGGATTACGACTTTGCATCCTTGTTCCACAACATCGTGCGGATGCAAAGATGGAAAGCCGGGCGCCGGCCGGTGAGGCAATTCGAGATCGAGATTCCCGGCGAGGTGGTCGAAAAGGCAGCCAGGGGCTACTACCAGGACACACCGCCGTCGATTCATCTACTATGTGAAAAACACATAGTAGCTCAGGACCGCGTCGGCGGGTCCAACGAGCCGTTACTACTATGTGAAAAACGCATAGTAGAGGCGAAAAGTGAATTGGAGGGGGGCGCTACTGTGCGAAAAACGCATAGTAGTCAGCCGCCTCTACTATGTGAAAAACGCATAGTAGAGGCGGGAGATGAGCCGGATGAGGGTGCTACTATGCGGAAAACGCATAGTAGTGAACCGGAGCTACTATGTGATTTTCAAGTAGTAGAAAAACGCATAGGTAATAAGACTCAGACAAACAAACATACTCATTCTGTTGTTGTTGCTGCAGCAGCAGCGACAGCCGGTTCGGATTTTGACCAGGATGCCTGTGATGCGCTGCTTTCGATTGGTTTCACGCCTCCTGAAGCGGCGCAGCAATACGCCGCCAGTCATCCGGCCCAAACCATCATCGCGTGGTGTGAAGCGATGCGCTGGCCAGAGTATGCCAGCCTGGCTAATCCGGCCGGGTACGTGCGTACTCGGCTCGACGAAGGAACGTCACCGCCCATTCCTGCCGGGAGTCAGGCTGCAATCCCGCGAAGGCGGGGCGCACAGGCGACTCCCCCCGATGGTCAGGCCGCG
>Ga0233413_10000980_pt1 | contig 12966 bp, 10 predicted proteins | sample Na_anoxic_6_MG_FD_189019 | JGI IMG/M metagenome (GOLD analysis project Ga0233413, IMG submission 189019) | Seawater microbial communities from Saanich Inlet, British Columbia, Canada - Na_anoxic_6_MG | ecosystem: Environmental > Aquatic > Marine > Inlet | place: Canada: British Columbia... | reverse complement strand
GCGGTCGCCAACCTCTCCGTGCTCGAGATCCCGTACGATCTCGTCAACAAGGTCTTTGTCGGCCACCTCCACTCGGATCACGTCGGCGATTTCGCTGCATGGCACATTGGCGGCTGGGTCGGGGGTCGGCAGAAGGCACCACGAATCTGGGGCCCGGACGCACCCGAGGACCATCCGGATTGGGGGACGAAGAATTTCGTGGACCAACAGATCAAATCCTATGCCTGGGATATCGCCACGCGTTCTGGCCGGCTCCCAACAGTGGCGGGGCAGATCGAAGTGACCGAGTTTCCGCATGATGAGCTCTCCGTGGTCTACGAGGAGAACGGCGTGAAGATCACCGCCTGGCCCGCAATCCACATCATTGCAGGGCCGGTGAGCTTCTCCCTCCAATGGAAGAACCGCAAGTTCGTCTTTTCGAGCGACACCTTCCCCAACACATGGTTCATCGAGCACGCCAAAGATGCCGATATCGTGATCCACGAAACGTTTGGGACGATCCGGCAGAACATCGATCTGCAGGGCTGGGATCGCGCGAACGCGGCCCTGGTGTCGTCACGCGTTCACACGCCACCCGCCGCAGCAGGCAAGGTGTTCAGCATGGTCAAGCCACGAATGGCCGTCGCCTATCACTTCTTCAACGATGAGAACACCTGGCAGGACATGTACGACGAGATACGGAGCACCTACGACGGTCCGCTCACGTTGGCAAAGGACCTGCTGGTATGGAACGTCACTGACGATGAGGTCAAGGTTCGCGAGGTAGTCGCCCAGGAGGCTGTCTGGCCGGCGAAGTCGCCATACGGCACGGTTCCGCCCAGCGGTGACCGTGAAGAGCTCCCGCCGTGGCTCATCGACGGCATCTTGGAGATGGAACCCACCATCAAGGCCTACTACGAACGAGAGGGTGTTGGGGACCTCTACGAGGCGCAGGTTCCGAAGAAGTAGGCGCGGTACTCGCAAAGGTAGCAACAATGCGTGCTCGAAAGCACCCCGGCAGCATCATCTTTGGAACGTTCCTACTCATATGCTCCGTGGTGAATCCATCTGCCGTGGAAGCTGCCGAGAGTGAGCCCCCGGAGAGCAGCGCCGCACGTTCCTCGGAACCCGAGCCCGACGAAGCCACCGAAGGGAGCGAGGAAAAAGAGCGCCTCAATAGCTTCACGCTCGGAGGGGCCTACACCTTTCACGTCCTTCGCGATCGCAACTCCGCCACAACTGGGGAGCCGCTCAGGACCATCGAGCATCTCGGTGGGTTCGTGATCGCGTATGAGCGGGAGCTGATTCCCCAACATCTCGCACTCACTATTTCGAAGCCGTTTTATTTCTCGAAGGAACGTTTCGACACGCCTTTCGACTTCATCTTGAAGGGACTCTTCCGCAGAGGATCCTGGGAAGGGTTCATCGGGCTCCTTCTCACTTGGAACATCCGCGTCTTCGAAAAAGAGCGCGAGGAGCAAGAGGGGGAACGCAACATCTTGTCTTTTGGGATCGGCGCGGTCATCGGCGGGGCCTATTTCTTCAACCCGCGCTGGAGCCTCGATCTCGAGCTTGGCTATGCGTACATCCCCACCGACGACATCGTCACGCACGAGGTGAGCGCCGCTTTGGCCGGGGCCTACCACTTTTGAGCGAACTGGCGCGCGCACGTTGAGTCCAAGTCATTGTGGGTTACATTCGCCAACCTGTGATCTCTCTTCGCGATGTCCGATTCGAGTATCCACACGGGGGCTTCTCTCTGAGCGTGGCTGAGCTGGTGGTCCCCTCGGGCACCAGGGCGGCGGCGATTGGGCCGAGCGGCTCGGGAAAGACCACGCTGCTGAATCTGATCTCCGGCATCGAGCGGCCGGGTTTGGGCGAGGTCAGCACAGCCGGGATGCGGGTCGATCGCTTGTCACCCGCAGCTCGGCGTTCGTTTCGCATCACGACAATCGGCTTCGTGTTTCAGGAGTTCTTGCTTCTGGAATACCTCGATGTGCTCGACAACATCCTCTACCCCTACCGGCTCCACCCTGAGCTGCGCCTGGATGCTTCGGTTCGATCACGCGCGCGCCAACTGGCTTCGGACCTGGGCCTTGCCGAACTGCTTGCTCGGCGGCCGAGCGAGCTCTCGCAAGGCGAGCGGCAGCGCGTCGCGATCGCCCGCGCGCTCGTGACCGCGCCGAGCCTGATCCTTGCCGATGAGCCGACCGGGAACCTCGACCCCGCGACCAAGCAGCAGGCACTCGACCTTCTGTTCGAGCAATGCGAAGTGCGTTCGACCACCCTTCTGATGGTCACCCATGATCATGGCCTCCTCGACCAGTTCGCACAGATCGTGGACGTGGAAGCACTGGGCCCAGCCGAGGCATGAGCCGATGAGAGACAGCATCTACCTCGCCTGGCGCTACCTTCGTCACCACCGGACCAAGACGCTCCTGCTCGTGCTGTCTCTTTCGGTGTTCCTGGGTCTACCCTTGATCATGCGTGCGATGAGCCACGCGACGCAACAGTCGTTGCTATCCCGCGCCGAGGCGACGCCACTCTTACTTGGCAAGAAGGGCAGCAGCCTCGATCTGGTCGTGGAGACCCTGTACTTCCAGTTGAAGGGCGCCGAGCCGATCACCAAGGCCGATGTCGACGCGCTCCAGGCGACGGGTCTTGCGCTCGGGATTCCCATCCGCACCGGATTGATGGCGCGTGGCTTTCCACTGGTGGGTACGAGCCTGGACTATTTCCCGTTCCGAAAGCTTCGAATGACGGAAGGCCGAGGTCTTGCGATGATGGGCGAGTGCATCCTGGGAGCGGAGGCCGCCGAAGCACTTGGACTGGGCCCGGGGGATGCGCTTCTGACCTCGCCCTCCACGCTTTTCGATCTGGCGGGCGTCTATCCCTTGAAGCTCCACGTCGTGGGCGTCCTCGAGCCGAGCTACGGGCCCGATGACGCGGCTGTCTTCGTCGATCTCAGAACCGCCTGGGTCGCCGAGGGCATGGGACACGGCCATCAAGACCTGAGCAGCGCCGGGCCAGATGTGGTGCTGAAGCGCAAAGAGGGCACGGTCACGGCCAACGCCAAGCTCGTTCAGTACAACGAAATCACCGAATCCAACGTGGACAGCTTTCACTTCCATGGGGACCCATCGAGTTATCCCGTGACCGCCGCCATCGTGGTGCCTCACGATGAGAAGTCCGGCGTTCTGTTGCGTGGCCGCTTCGTCGATGCGGAGACGCGGCAACTCGTGCGCCCTGCTCAGGTGGTCGACTCACTCAACAAGCAGATTTTTCGCTTCGAGCGTGTCCTTCGGATCGTGGTCTGGACGGTGGGTCTGGCCACCGCTGTCATGTTCGTATTGGTGATGGTGCTTTCCTGGAGACTTCGAGCCGAAGAGCTTCGCACGATGAAGCGGCTCGGCTGCAGCCGATGGAAGGCCGCTCAGATCATGGGTTCGGAGATTGCACTCATGGTGGGCGCGAGCGTGCTGCTCGCCGGCGTCTTTGGAATTGTCATGGCACAGTATGGTGAGACCTGGCTTCAGACCCTCATCTTGAGGGGATCCTGATGCGAATGGCGAGACCTGCGCCAGCGAGAGCGGCGACGATCGTGATGATGGCCGCGTTCGTCGCGACGGTGGTCGGTTGCTCGAAGAAGCCCGACCCCAACCCAGCCGCGGATCCGATGCAACCCGCACAAACTTCCATCTACGCGGTCAACTACCCGCTCAGCTACTTCGCGGAGCGGATAGCGCCGGCAGACGTGCGGGTCGTGTTTCCCGTTCCTAGGGAAATCGATCCAGCATTCTGGAAACCTTCGGCAGACGCGGTGCGAGAGTACCAAGCGGCGAGCTTGATCCTTTTGAACGGCGCCGGCTACGCACGATGGACGAGCTACGCGACTCTTCCCCAAGCCCAAATCGTCGTCACGGCCGACGGATGTCGAGATACTTATCTTCGCACTGAGCGAAGCGTCCGGCATCAACATGGTCCCGAAGGAACGCATGCGCACTCGGATCTAGCCTTCACCACATGGCTCGACCTCCGGCTCGCAGTTTGTCAGGCGAGCCACATACGCGACGCACTGATCGAGCGAATGCCCACAGCGAAGGACAGCGTCTCCGCGGGCTTTGAGACCCTCGCGCGTGATCTCCTCGACCTCGACGAACGGCTGCGGAATCTGGGCCAGGCTCTGGGCAATCAACCGCTTCTCGCTTCTCATCCCGTCTATCAGTACTTTGCGGATGCATACGGTATTTCAATCCAAAGCCTGCATCTCGAGCCCGACCGGGAGCTGAGCGACGACGATTGGAAAGAGGTCGATGCGATGTTGGAGCGAGAGCGCGCGAACTGGATGCTGTGGGAGGCCCCTCCCCTCGCGGCCACCGAAGCTCGCCTCCGCGAGCGCGGCGTGACGACCGTCGTGGTCGATCCTGCAGGACAATCTCCCTCGGAGGGCGATTTCCTATCGGTGATGAGGGCAAACGTCGCTCGCCTCGAATGCGCGACGGGAGTGAAACCATGTCGCTGAGTGCCCGCGGCGTGCTCGTCGTCCTGGCCGTCACGCTCCCAAGTGCGGCGTCCGCCGATGCGGTGATGGTCACGCGCGCCATGACGGCGAGCACCATCATGGAAGCGTTCGTCAACGAAGATGCGATCCTGGTCGAGCTCGAGATCGGTGGACAGGAGCTCGCTGGGTTCCCTTCGCTCGTCGAGGCCGCCACCGGCGCCAAGGGCTTCCCGGTGCCGATTTCGCCCGCGTCCAAGCTTTCGTTCGTGGCAGACGGAGCGCGACTCCGGGGCACCATCGAAAGCGCGGAACGCCGCAAGAAGGTGGAGCGCGACGAGGTCAGCGGGGAGCCTTTGCCCACGCCCGCGGCTCAAGAGGTGCTGTTCGTCGTGTTGCGATACCCCCTGCGGAACGCACCCAAGACGCTCGTCCTCAGCCCGCCGTCGAAGGACGGTTACGCCACCGCAGACATCGGCTTCGTCGTCTACCACCGTGGCGTTGCGGTCAACGACTTCCGGTACCTGGCCGCCTCGGAGCAACTGGAGCTCGACTGGGAGGACCCCTTCTATTCGCAGTTCGAACGCAGGACATTGAAGCGGCGGTTCAGCTCACCGATGAACATCTTCCTCTACGTCGAGCCCTTCGAGGTTCGAAAGGAGTTCGTCGTTCGACCGCTCGACCTCGCTCGCTTCACCGACCTCGACATTGAGCCACACCAGCCTATCGCGGCTGAACGAAGAGACGCCCTACTCACGCAGATCGCGGAGTTTCTCTCGAAGCGCGCACCGGTCACGATCGACGGAGAGCGGCCGGAGCCGATCCTCGACCGGATCCACTTCCTGAAACGCGGGCTACGAATGACGCGGGTCGTGACTCCGGATGAGCCGGTCGACGGCACCAATGCGATCGTTGGCGCGATCTTCGTCTACCCAGTCGACGGCCTGCCCAAGGATGTTCGTCTCGACTGGGACCTCTTTGACGAGCGCATCCAGCGCGTACCTGCCTCGGCGACCGACGAGGCCGGGCCCATGCCCTCCTTCCTCGTGCCCGCCGATAGCCAACTTCACTGGGTCAACTACCTCAAAGGAACCGCTCTGCCCGGCAAGCTAGATGTCCAGTCCCCGAAGTCGCACGTCTCCATTCCAATTGGTTTCAGCATCGGATTGATCCTCGCGCTCGGACTCTGGATTGCGGCCTGGCGTCGGCGCTCCTGGGCGCTCGGCCATGCGGCGGTCGCGCTAGCGGTGGTCGCTTGGTTCGTGCCCGCTCCTTCCATCGATGTCCCGGTCCCATCGAGGGTGCGTATGCCGTCGGGCGAGGAGGCGGCGCCGACGATTCATGCCCTGCTCTACAACGTGTATCGCTCACTCGACTTCCGAGATGAAGAAGTCGTCTTCGATCGCCTGGCACAGAGCCTCTCGGGCGAGGTACTGGAGCGGGTCTACCTAGAGATGCGAAAAGGGCTTCGGCTCGAAAACCAAGGCGGCGCGCGCGTCCGCGTCCGCGAGGTCGCCCTCCTCGAGGTGGTCCCGGCGCAAGCCCAGGAAGCAGGGACCCTACGCTACCGCACCAAATGGAACGCGACCGGGTCCGTGGGGCACTGGGGCCACACCCATATGCGCACCAACCGATACGATGCGCAGATCACTCTCGCTCGCATCGAAGGTCAGTGGAAGATCGCCGACATCGAAATCTTGGAGGAGCAGCGCGTGCTCGCTGCCCAAGCGCCGGAATTGCGTCGTTCCAGGTCCGATGTCGACTTCCTCGGAGACGAAAAAGGCCGTTTGGAGTTACCATCCGCCTTGGAGCTTCAGGGTTATCCACGACTCGTAGCGAAACGCTAATTTGATCAAGAAGAGGAGCTCTGATGTCGATCGAAGCCAAATACCTTCCGCTCGAGAGTGCCTACCATTGGGAGAGCGAGACGCCTGATCGGGTCTACATGGTTCAACCGGTTGGCGGTGGCGTGGTGAAAGAATACACGTGGTCGCAAACTCTCGATCAAGCACGCCGCATGGCCACGCACCTCAGGTCGTTGGAGCTCTCGGCGGGTAGCCGTATCGGAATCGTCTCGAAGAACTGCGCGCACTTCATGATGGCCGACCTGGCCATTTGGATGGCAGGCCACGTCTCGGTGGCGTTGTTCCCGACCCTGCACGCAGAGACCGTGTCCTATGTTCTCGAGCACAGCGAGGCAAAGCTCCTGTTTGTCGGCAAGCTCGACACTTGGGAAGAGATCCGACGTGGTGTGCCCGAGGATCTGCCGGGCATCGCGTTCCCCCTGAGTCCACCCACCGACTACCCGAAGTGGGATGACGTTGTGGCAGCAAACGAACCCATTGCCGACAGCCCCACCCGTGCCCCCGAAGAGACCGCGCTGCTGGTCTACACGTCCGGGAGCACCGGCAGACCCAAGGGCGTGATCAGCACATTTGGCAACATGGGAGTCGCCACGCAAGGAGCGGGTCACATCTTCGAAATGCAACCGGACGACAGACAGCTATCTTACCTACCGCTGGCGCACTCGTTTGAACGCGCTGTAGTGGAGAATGGTTCGTTGCATTTTGGCAACCAGGTCTATTTCGCCGAGTCGCTCGAGACCTTCGTCGAGGATCTCAGACGGGCGCGCCCGACGATCTTCCATTCGGTACCCCGGCTGTGGCTGAAATTCCAACTCGGGGTCTTCGCCAAGATGCCGGAAAAGAAACTCCGCCGGCTGCTGAAGATCCCGATCCTAGGAGGCATCGTACGGCGCAAGATCATCGACAGCCTGGGCCTCGGTGCAACTCGCCTCGCAATCAGTGGCTCGGCGCCGATACCAGCCGACTTGATCACCTGGTATCGCGACCTCGGTCTCGAGCTCCTCGAAGGTTACGCAATGACCGAAAACTTCGCCTATTCACACATCAATATGCCGGGAAAGACGCGGGCGGGCTTCGTTGGCAATTGTTTGCCCGGCGTCGAGTGCCAGATCAGCGAGGAAGGCGAGGTTCTGGTCAAGAGCGGGGCTACGATGCCGGGTTACTACAAGGCCGAGAAGCTAACGGCGGAGACTTTCACCGACGATGGTTTCTTGAGAACGGGTGATCGCGGCGAGATCGATGACCAAGGCCGATTGAAGATCACCGGGCGGGTCAAAGAGCTGTTCAAGACCAGCAAGGGCAAGTACATCGCACCTGTGCCGATCGAAAATCTACTCAACGCGGATCATCACGTCGAGCAGTCCTGTGTCTCGGGAGTCGGTTACCCACAACCGTATGCGACGGTGCTGCTGGCCGAGGATCTCCGCGAAGTCAGCGCAGACCCGGCATCTCGGGAGCACATCGGCACAGCGCTCGAAGCCCTGCTTCTGAAGATCAACCAGCAAGTGACGGGATACGAGCGACTGCAGTTCATCGCCGTCGCCAAGGACCCATGGCTCATCGAAAACGGCTTCCTCACGCCAACCATGAAGATCAAGCGACGCGTCCTCGAAGAGACCTATGCGCCACACCTCGACACCTGGTATTCGGCACAGAAGTCTGTTGTCTGGGAAGCGTAAGGCTAGGCTATTCCGCTCCGACGATGCCCTGGCTGATCATCTGCTCGATCTCGTCGTCGGAGTAGCCGAGCTCGGCCATGACCTCGCGCGTGTGCTCGCCTTTGCGGGGCACGTCGCGGTGAACTCCGAAGCGGCGATCGTTCATGGCGAGCGGCAGGGCCGGTAGGCGAGCTTTCTCACCGGCACGATCGCCATCGGATACAGTGATGTCTAACAAGCCTTCGTTCGCATTGAGGTGCGGGTCGTCGAAGAGCTCCTCCGGCTTGCCGATCGGCGCGAATGGCAGCCCGCTCTTCTCGAGCTTCTCCATGAGCTCGCGTTTCGCATACTTCCGAAATGTATCCTGAACGGCGGTGACGAGCCGTTCCTTCTGTGCGGCCCGACCATTGTTCGTTGCAAGGCTTTCATCGGCGGCAAGCTCGTCGAGTCCAAAGGCTTCGCAAAGCAGCTTCCACTGCTTGTCGCTGACGACGCCGACAAAGACCTGGTCGTTGTCGGCCGTTTCGAAGATCTGGTAGATGGCCCAGGCAGACACCCGTGCCGGCATCGGCGCCGCGGGCTCCCCGGTTACCGCGTACTGGGCCATGTGCTGGCCGACGAGGAACACGGTGCTCTCGAACAGCGACGCAACGACGTGCTGCCCCACGCCCGTCGACTCGCGCTGCAGCAGCGCCGCGAGGATACCAACCACGCCGAACATGCCGCCCTGAACGTCGATGACCGAGGTTCCGGCCCGCAGGGGACGCCCCGGTGGGCCGGTCATGTACGCAAGCCCGCCCATCATCTGCGCAACTTCGTCGAGCGCGGTGCGGTCTTCATAGGGGCCACTCAGAAAGCCCTTCTCCGAACAATAGATCAGCCGAGGATTGCGCTCCTTGAGAGCCTCGTACCCAAAACCGAGGCGCTCCATGGTGCCCGGTCGAAAGTTCTCGATGATCGCGTCCGCGCCGTCGACGAGACGCAACACCAGCTGCTTTCCTGCGACGGACTTCAAATCGACGCACAAGCTGCGCTTGTTGCGGTTGTACATCGGGTAATACCCGGCACCCGAGCCTGGTAGGTCCCGGGTGCTGTCGCCGCTGGCCGGTTCGATGCGGACGATGTCGGCGCCGAGGTCTGCAAGGACCAGCCCTGCAGCAGGACCCATGACCATGTGCGTGAACTCGACGATCTTGATGCCGTCCAAGGGCAATCCGTGGGTTTCTGCCATCGTCGCGATAGTAGCTTGGATTCTTGCGTCAGAACAGCAGCTGGAGCTGCACGTTGAAGCGGATCCCGTTGCGTAGCCCGGTGTTCCAGAGCTGATTCAACCATGCAATCTGTGTGACGACCTTGAGACTGTTGCCGATGATGTGTGCACTGCCCGCAACCACGAGCTCTGCGTTGGTTGTTGTATCGCCGTTACGACCGTACTGCTCCATCGCCGCGACGGGGTCCGTGGCTGTCATGATCTGAAATTCCCCGTAGCTTCTCGCGTCACTTCGAAGCCAGGGCGTGAGGTACGTGATGCTGTATCGAAGCGCGAGCTCCCACATGAGTGAGAAACGATATCCGACCTCGCCCATGAACCCGATCGGGCCGAAAAGAATTCGGCCTCCCTGCCAGGGCTTGTACCAAGCGACGTAGCTGATCGCGTTCATATGGAAGCCGCTGATCTTGCCCAGCCACTCGAGGGTGAACCGCAGGTCCAGATCCTCGATCGCGTTGGGCCGCACATCCCATGAAAACCCCGAGCCCAGGCTCTGCCGGAAATCTTTGGTTCCCAAGAGATCGCTGTTCATGTCGGTGTTGATCTTTCCGAAATTCTTGGCGAATCGGCCGGTGATCTCGGGATGAAACTCGCTCACGACCTCTCCAAAGCCAATATCAGAGCGGTTTTGAACCCTTTCCCCGTACACCTCGGTGATGCCAACGCCATGAGCGGCGCGCACATTGGTCCCGTTGAAGACACCGAGGGCGTACTCCAGATCACGAAAGCTGCGCGCGAACATCTCGGCTCCGATTTGGCGTTCGGACCCAAACATTCGGGTGGTGGGCGGCCAGTCGACGAACGAAAGAGCCGCATACGAAGTCGCGCGGTATCGGTCGAAGGGGATCTTGAACTGTCCGACGCGGAACGCCGCAAACTTGAACCGCGTGAACGCGAACCACATGTCGATCAGATCGAAGGAGCTGGGCGTGAGGTTGATCTGAAAGCGACTTCGGATCCGTCCTTCGATGAACGAGCTCGAAATCGTGAGGCGGATGCGGCGAAACTCGAGGAACTCCTTCGACTGCCGCGTGAACCCTGCGCTCTCGAGCTGCTGATCGTATTCGAACTCCAGCTGCGCAGCGAACCCGATGCCGATCCAGTCCTCCGTCTTCCCGATCCGAATTCGTACCGGTCCAAGACGCGTGGGCAGCTTCCGACCTTCAGGCACTGCCGTTTCGTCGAGCTGGGTCGTGCTCGGCTCGGCCGCGAGGGCGTCTCCCTCGTCATCCTGCACCTCCTCGCCGATCGATCCGGATTCCCTGCCGACCTCGAGGGTGCCCTTCTTCTCTTGCTCCTCCTGATCTTCTTTATCGAGTCGAGCCTCGATGCAGTCGAGATCGCACCCCCCAGAACTCCCCTCCCCGTCTACCTGGGCCGCCGGCTCCTGCTTGGTTTCGGTCAGGGATGGCTCTCCGCCGAGCTGCTCATTGTCTTCGTGCTGGCCGTCGGTCTTGATCAGCCGTGGGCGTTCTTTCTTCGCCTCCTGCGGCGGCGCACCCGCGTCCTGAGCTTGGGCGAACGCCCCGCTCGCGCTAGCGAGCGCAACGATGAACAGGATCCATCGTGTCCAAGAGAGCCACAAGGTACTTAGCCTGCTGTGCTCTCCGTTTTGACTCCGCTGGACCCCTGCTCAGCCACGACTTCGTCGTACCAGGCGTCATGATGCAGCTGGGCCCAGCGCTCGTCGACTTCGCCGCCGACCATGGCTTCGAACGTTCCCTCGTTGCCGATGGTTGCCATGTAGATATGCACGAAAGAGAAGCAGATCAGACCGATCCCGGAAGCGATATGGAATAGACTGGACAGCTGCATGGTGGAACGTGTCCATTCGAAATTCGGTGTCAGCAGCAAGAGGCCCGAGACCACCACGACGACGCCAACGAGGAACAGAAACCAGTACCAGACCTTTTCGCCGGCATTGATGAAGCCCGCACGCACATGTTCGCGGGTCAGATAACCGCCAACCTTCTTGAACCATTCCCAGTCATAGGACTTGAAGAAACTGTACTTCATCCAGGCAGCCACGCTCAGCACCAGGAAGGCGATGAAGAAGGGTGAAACATAGTCATGCACCGGCTTGGATACGGCCGACATGGCCCCGAAGGCTTCCTTGCCCATCAGGGGCATCAGTACGTATCTGCCGAACAACAGGCCTAGTCCTGTCAATGCCAGCAGAATGAAAGTGACGGTCAGCCCCCAATGGATGACGCGGTCGAAGACCGACCAGCGCGGAATCGTCTTGCCGGTGCGGTAATCCAGTTTCCACGTTCCTTTGAAGATCTGGAGCAACCCCACGGCAAGCAGTACCGCGGCCATCAGCCAGGCGCTGATAGTCAAGCCGGGCCCGTTGCGCAGCTCACGCCAGGTCTGGCCGCTGTCCTGAATCAGCACATTCGCTTCGGGGCCGGTGACGGCGGAGTAGCCCTCCACCCCGTGGCGCACCGCGCGCCAGTACTCCGCGCGCGGATTCGCCGAAGCCTCGCCGGCAGCCTCCTTAGAGTCCGAATCGGCCGAAACGGACGAGCTGGTCAGCACGAGATACAGCGAGACCGGCGCAGTCAGGGCGACCAAGCCGCCAAGAAACAGCGCCAGCCATCTTGAGCGCTGGCGCTTAGATTTCATGGCTTCCGTCCTTGTAGGCAACATCCCAGCCCCAGGTGTCGGGGCGGCTGCTGCGCTTCATGCTGCGCTCCCGGAAGATATCCGCGACCTCATCGCCATCTCCGGCCAGCAGCGCCTTGGTGGCGCACATCTCCGCGCACAGGGGCAGCTTGCCCTCGGACACGCGGTTGCGGCCGTACTTTTCGAATTCCGCTTCGGAGCCGTCTTCTTCCGGGCCGCCAGCGCAGAAGGTGCATTTGTCCATCTTGCCGCGCACCGCGAAGGCTTCCTTTTCCGGGAACTGTGGCGCACCGAAAGGACAGGCATAGGAGCAGTAGCCGCAGCCAATGCAAATGTCCTTGTCGTGGAGCACGATGCCATCGTCAGTGGTGTAGAAACAGTCCACCGGACAGACGGCGGCGCAGGGCGCGTCAGAACAGTGCATGCAAGCCACCGAGATGGATTTCTCACCCGGCTCGCCGTCGCCGAGCGTGACCACGCGGCGACGATTGACACCCCAGGGCACCTCGTTTTCGTTCTTGCAGGCGGTCACGCAGCCGTTGCACTCGATGCATCGTTCGGAATCGCAGAGAAATTTCATTCGTGCCATGACGTTCAAACTCCTATGCTGGGCTGATGCGGCAAAGACTGCACTTGGTTTCCTGCATCTGGGTCACCGAGTCGTAGCCATACGTAAAGATGGTGTTGGCGGCTTCGCCACGAACATACGGCGCAGTTCCCTCCGGATACTTGTCCAGAAGATCCTTGCCCTCGTAGTGGCCACCGAAGTGGAACGGCGTAAACACCACGCCGCGCGCCACCCGGCGAGTGACCATGGCCTTGACCTTGATGCGCCCGCCTTCCGGACCTTCCACCCAAATGTCGCTGCCGTCTCGAATACCGCGGTCATTCGCGTCGGCCGGATTGATCTCGGCAAACATGTGCTGCTGCAGCTCGGCCAGCCAGGGGTTGGAGCGGGTCTCTTCACCGCCACCCTCGTATTCGACCAGGCGTCCACTGGTATGAATCAGCGGATAGTCTTTTGAATAGTCCGTTGCCTGTATCGATGCGTAGCGAGTCGGCAGACGCCAG
>Ga0233413_10000979_pt1 | contig 12985 bp, 10 predicted proteins | sample Na_anoxic_6_MG_FD_189019 | JGI IMG/M metagenome (GOLD analysis project Ga0233413, IMG submission 189019) | Seawater microbial communities from Saanich Inlet, British Columbia, Canada - Na_anoxic_6_MG | ecosystem: Environmental > Aquatic > Marine > Inlet | place: Canada: British Columbia... | reverse complement strand
CACTACAGGTCTGATAATCCATGAGAGATCTAGAGGTAGATAGATATAGTGGTTTACCTCAGGAAGGCTTCGTTTGGCTTCTTGGTGCCCTGTTTCAGTAACGTTAGATATGACAAGTATGGAGTTTGGGTGTTTTTGTTTGATTTCCTTAACGAGGTGTTTGAGGGCTCGGGTTTCGCCTACGGAGACGGCGTGGAGCCAGATTAGGGGCTGTTCCCCTTTTTGAATTGTTGGGATGCCGTATCCGAATCGTTGTTTCAGACTGGAGGTGTATTTCCCGAACTTGAGAAGTTGGTATAGATATTTTGGAAGGGTAATGAGAGCAAGAAAGAGGAGAATAATATTATATGTAAAACGAAAAATCATAGTTTGTTGCTTTTTTAAGTTAAAATTATTTTACTTTCCTGAGGGATTAAACACAAAGACTTCTTAAGTGCCCTAGGTTTCGGAGGCAATTGGGTCTAAAAATTCTGTAATATCGAAGTTCCTTTGTAGCATTATATTTAAATTTTTAGTATTGAGAGAGGATATGGAAATTTATTTTGCAAAAAGGTTCAAGGTATTTATCTTAGCAGGACTCATTCTTTTTGGAAGTCTTGCGGGCCAGGAAGTCAATGGGGTTAAGGTTCCTGATCCTGCTTCGCTATCCGCTGATTGGTGGGAATATTTTGATGTTTCGGATGAAGACATTTCATCTCGAGTTCAGGAATTTCTTACTGCGGTTGAAAAAGTACCATCAGAACTGTCACCTGAAAATCAGAAGATTGCTCAAGGTGAGATAGATAGTATTCAAACGAATCTATCGACTTTAGAACAATTACTGGAAAAAGCAGAACCATTTACTCCTTCTCCTCCCCCGATAGCAGACACCTATTCAATTAATAAACTGTTGGATCTGAATCGAAGTTTGAGAAAGGCAAAAATTGATTTAGCGATCCAAACGCAAGAACGAAAGGATCTGATTCTTCTCTTGGATAGTCAGCAAGATGAATTGGATCATTTGATTCAGGTTTATCGGGCAACGGAAGAGCGTTCGGAAGATCGAGAGATTTCAGGATTACGATTAATCTCCGAGAGAATTTCTGTGGCGATTACGCAGAAGAAGATTGAGCGTTCGAATGCACTTATTGAGCGATCGAATGATTTTCTTTCTCATTTAAATGATGAGCTTGTCGAAGCATCTGGCCGTCTTGTAAGTGATCGTGCTGAGATGTTGCGAATCGCTCAGCAGGTTCGGCCTGTGAACGATCTTTGGAGAGCTGCCAAGGAGCGTCTTAAAGCAAAGGAAACAGAGCCCATTACCATTCGCGAAGGGGAAGTAAAGGTTGTAACAGAGGCGCTGCAGCAAGGACAAGCGCAGGATGTTTTAAAATTTCGAATCGAAGAAATTCAGGCAAATAATAATGTGATTGTAGCTCAGGTTGACTACATTCTATCAAGAATTCTGATTGAGCCGAATACTGTGAATCACTCGGAATTGGATAAATCGATTACAAATTGGGAGACAGAGCTTGCCGAGTTCGAAAATAAAATCTTGCTATGGACAGATCAGACACAGAATGTGGTAGAAAGGATGGGTCAGTTACTGTCAATCGAGGAATTCCCCGAAGTTTCCAATCCTGCGCAATATCGTTCTCTTTTGCAAAAGATTTTAAACACTGCGCAATCGAATCTTGTTCTTTTGCAAAAAATGAAAAATGAAGTTCAGGATACCTCTTTTATCCTCAGTGTATTGGATTATAAAAACAGCGCATTCATCGGAAAAGGGGCTTTTTGGATTAAGGAGATTACCAATTATTTCTATCGTTTCTTTTCTAAAGCTTGGGAGAGTATGACGAAAACTCTTTTTTATATCGGGAATCGTCCGATCACCATGCTTGGCGTTTTTCGGTTTTTCCTGATCCTCGGGATTACTTTCTGGCTCTCACGATATGTTTTACATTGGTTAACTGATATTATCCGAAAACGAAGAGGCATTCAAAAGGCAATGATCTATCGGGTCAATCGTCTTATTCAGTATCTGATCCTCTTTGTCGGTTTCATTGTAGCTCTTACGGCTCTTGGGTTTGATTTTTCCAATTTGATTCTGTTTGCAAGTGCTCTTGGAGTGGGTCTTGGATTCGGTTTGCAGTCGATTTTTAATAATTTCATTTCCGGTTTGATCATCCTCTTTCAAAGCCATCTGAAAGTCGGAGATTATGTTGAATTAGAGTCAGGGATTCGAGGGGAAATTCGTGAGATCAATGTGCGAAGCACTGTGATTCGTACAAATGACGGGGTTGAGGTGTTGATTCCGAATTCTGAAATGATCAGTCGCCGTTTGATTAATTGGACCCTTAAAGAGCCATATCGCCGAATTCAAGTTCCCTTTAGCGTAGCCTACGGAACTGATAAGGAATTAATTTCGAAGGTTGTGGTTGAAGTTGCTAAAAATATTCCTCTTACCTTGAATAAACCCGGTGTGCCTGAACCGCAAGTGTATCTATCAAAGTTCGGAGATAATGCACTTGAATTCGAGCTTGTTGTATGGGTAGATAAAAAGGCAACGCGCCGTACCAAATTGACACAGTCTACTTATCTTTGGGAAATTGAATCGGCATTTCGTGAACATGAAATCCAAATCCCATTCCCTCAGAGAGACCTTCATGTCAAAGATGCATTCGGGAATCAGGATTTGTCTCAATTGTTAAATCCGCAGAAACCAAAATCCAAGCACTAAGGCTCAAATTTCTACCCAAATCTCATTTAGAATTTATCCGAGCACGTCATCTTATTCACTGAGCTTTTTTAGTATCCTTCGTGCTCAGAAGTAAAATCATCACAATGACACTCAGTAATGCCATAACTCCGGACGGGAACGTTTTTGAGGTTAACATATATCGTGTCATGAAAAATACTGTCAAAATCGATGTAGAAGCTATACCCCCTAAAAAGCCATAAAGGTGGTTTTTCCAGAGTCCATAGGAACAAATGATTAGGAGTATCCCAAAAACAAGACCCATAACCAAGGAGGGAAGGCTTCCTGCTTTCGCATAACCCATAAAACCTCCCATGGCAACAATGATTCCAAAGAAGAAAACGACTAGTGCATCAAATCTCATAACAATACCTCATTAAAAAAGTTACTCATGGCTTGGAAAGATCTCTTTTCAGCCACTGGATTATATAACATTCCATTCTCTGCATCATCTGCAGCAGGATTCGTAAAAGCATGCATGGTATTTCCATAAATATGCATCTGCCAATCAACCTCAGCATTGGTCATTTCTTTCTGTAGCGAGATCACATCAGTCAAAGGTACCATTGGATCATCATTTCCATGCAGAATCAGGAGGCTTCCGGTTAGTCTTTTGCCGTTTGGAACAATATTTGCTTTCATCTCACCTAATTGATGTCCGAGAAGACCGTGAAAACTAACAACACCCTTTAAATCAACGCCACTTCGTAATAACTCGATTACAGTTAATCCACCAAAACAAAATCCCATTGCTCCCATTCGTTTAGGATCTGTTTGATCGAAACCGGCTGCAGTTTCATAGGCTGAAACAATACGCTCTCTCAACAGCTTTCGATCGAGAAATAAGGGCATCATTAATGCGGCAGCTTCGTCATTTGATTCTGCTTGACTTCCATTTCCGTAAAGATCAGCGGCGAATGCCACATAACCCTGCTCTACCAGAGCATTGGCCTTTTCACGAACAAAATTATCCAGTCCCTTCCATGCATGAGCAATGATCACGCAAGGTCTCTTCCCTGATTTTGAATCGTCGTAGGCGAGATATCCCCGGCAGCTTGTTTCACCGCATTGATAAGATACTGTTTCGGTTTTCATTTAGATTATCCATTATGATCTTTGTGGAGAGATTAGGGTAGGAAGAATATTTTTGCAACGGGAGTTTTTGATTTATAATAGTGTTTCAGGTATCCTTCCAAGCATGAATGAACCCAATCGTGAAGTCTATACGCCACCTAAAGGCCCTCCTCAAGAAGGTCGACCAAACCCTGAAATCTACCGATCCATGGGGGCTGAAAATATCAATCAGATGATTCGAGATTTTTATGGTCATCTGGAGCAGTCGAGTATTCGATCACTCTTTCCGGAGGATATGACTCGTGCAGCAGATAAGTCCGCTGCATTTTTTGTGTTTTTACTTGGAGGGCCTCCAATTTATCAACAGCAGCATGGAAGCCCGATGATGCGAAAGCGTCACCTGCCATTTCGGATTGATGAAAACGCTAGGAGTGTGTGGTTGGAATGTTTTCGGAAGACTCTAGATGGTGCTGAAGAAAAATATCAATTTCCTAAAGAATATCTGGATGAATTTTGGACATTTCTTGATAAGTTCTCTTCTTGGATGGTGAATTCTAAATCGTAAAGTTTTGCGAAGCGCTAACAGCACTTCGCAAAAATTGCATTACTTTTCTACTTTTTTAACGGATAGAATTTCGATCGCTTTTGCAGGAACATCACCATGACCAGCAGCATTTGTGGTTTGGACGCTTTTAATTTCATCCACAATCTCCATTCCTTCCGTTACATGACCAAATGCGCAGTATCCATATTCATGCGGATCTTCGCTTACATGGTTTAAGAAAGAATTATCCTCAACATTGATAAAGAATTGAGCAGTTGCACTATTTACATCAGAAGTTCTAGCCATCGCTATTGTTCCTCTCATGTTTGAAACACCATTTCCCGCTTCATTTTTGATCGGTGATTTGGTTGGTTTTTGATCCATGTCTTTGGTAAATCCTCCGCCCTGAATCATGAACCCATCAATCACACGATGAAAAATCGTTCCATCATAAAATCCATCGGAAACATAACTAAGAAAGTTTTTCACTGTCTCGGGAGCTTTATCATTGTAAAGTTTAATTTTAAAGTCACCCTTGTTGGTTTCGACTAAAACAATTGTGTTTTCTGTCATATTATTATCCTCTGTTGCATTGAGTAATAGAGTTGTACTGACTAAGGTTATCATTAATGTGAATAAACCTCGCATATGGTCCTCCATTTGGTTAAAAACAGGAAATATTATCATGTTTGCGTGATAAAATCCAGTATTCAAGGATATATTTGCGAAGAGTGTTTTGGAGGTAAGCGTCAAATTACCCCAAAGCGCCTCGCGCAAAAAAAAAAATAGAGTTGAAAATAAATTCGTGAAATCGAGATAAGGGTATGTTGTTCTAACAATTTTCGAGGAAGTATGACAAAACATCAAAATGCTCTTTCGGTAACGCACCTAATGCATGAAGAGAGGAAGTTTCCTCCTCCTAGTGATTTCTCTAAGAATGCTCATATTTCCAATGTGGAGCAATATGAGGAGATGTACCAACGATCGATCCATGATTCCGACGCATTTTGGCTTGAACAATCCAAAACGTTATCCTGGTTCCAAAACCCGACCGTAGCTTGTGAGTACAATTGGGATACCGGGAATGGAAACGTTGAACATACATGGTTCCGAGATGGAAAAATCAATTTGAGTGTGAATTGTCTCGACCGTCATCTCACAACTTCAAACCGAACAAAGCCTGCGATCATTTGGCAAGGAGATCATGACGGTGATTCTGCTGTACTCACCTATGAAGAGTTACACCAGAATGTTTGCCGATTTGCCAATGTCCTCAAATCTCGAGGTGTCGAAAAAGGAGATCGTGTTTGTATCTATTTACCGATGATCCCTGAGTTGACGATCGCGATGCTTGCCTGTGCCAGAATCGGTGCTATCCATTCGGTTGTATTTGCAGGATTTAGTGCAGAATCACTCAGTCATAGAATCAATGACTCTTTTTGTAAATTGGTGATTACTTCCAACGTTTCATTACGGGGAAGCAAGAAGATACCTTTGAAAGATATTGTAGATGAAGCTTTGATTCGCTCCCCTTCTATCAAGAATGTGATCGTGGTAAAACGAACAAACGATTTGTGCGAAATACGTGAGGGTCGTGATCACTGGTGGCATGAAGATATTTCTCATTTTCCAGCTGAATGTGAACCGGAAGTGATGGATGCGGAAGATCCACTATTTATTCTTTATACTTCAGGATCTACAGGAAAACCGAAAGGAGTCGTCCATACTCAGGCTGGATATCTTCTCCACACATCGTTAACTCACAAATATATCTTCGATATTCATGAGGATGATATCTACTGGTGTACTGCAGATATCGGATGGGTCACAGGACACAGTTATATCGTATACGGACCTCTCGCAAACGGAGCTACTTCCGTGATGTTTGAAGGAATTCCTACCTTCCCGGATGCCGGACGATTTTGGCAAGTAGTGGATAAATATAAAGTAACTGCATTTTATACAGCTCCGACTGCAATCCGTGCGCTGATTCAGAAGGGAGAAGAATTCCCGCAACAGTATGACTTGGGATCATTACGATTATTAGGAACTGTTGGTGAGCCCATTAATCCTGAGGCCTGGATGTGGTATTATGAATTGATCGGAAAAGGACGCTGTCCGGTTGTAGACACCTGGTGGCAAACAGAAACCGGAGGAATATTGATTAGTCCTCTACCTGGATGTCACACTCTAAAACCCGGAAGTGCAAGTCGGCCATTTTTTGGGGTGGATCCTGTAGTTCTGCGTGAAGATGGTACCGAGTGTAACCGTGACGAAGGAGGAAATCTCTGTATCCGACGTCCTTGGCCCGGAATGATGCGTACTACTTGGGGAGATCATGAACGGTTCGTGAATACCTATTTCAAACATTTTAATGATGTTTATTGTACCGGTGACGGATGTGTCGTGGATGAAGATGGAGACTATTGGCTCATGGGACGTATTGACGATGTTGTCAACATATCGGGACATCGTCTCGGAACTGCCGAGGTGGAAAGTGCTCTTGTCAGTCATGAAGCCGTTGCGGAGGCTGCAGTTGTTCCCATGCCGCATGATATCAAAGGACAAGGGCTTTTCGCATTTGTAACCTTGGTGAATTCGGTTGAGCCTAATGTAAAACTCAATCGGGAGCTAGCTGAACATGTTCGAGAGGAAATAGGACCTATTGCAATTCCCGATCGAATTCAATTTTCTTCAGCTCTACCTAAAACGCGTTCGGGTAAGATTATGCGACGTATTCTTCGGAAAATCGCAGAAAATGACATTGATAATATTGGTGATATTTCAACATTGGCTGACTCAACAGTTGTTGAGGATTTGATTAATGAACGAGGTTTAAGCTAATGGAAGATCATGAATACATGTTGCGCGCTATTGCTCTCGGAGAGAAAGGTCATATCACAGCTCCCCCAAACCCTTGGGTGGGTTGTCTGATTGTTAAAGAGGGCAAAATTGTAGGTGAGGGATATCATGTTGCGCCGGGACAACCCCATGCGGAGATTGTTGCTCTAAAAGAGGCCGGAGAAAGAGCGAAAGGAGCTACTATGTACGTGACGCTCGAGCCGTGTGTACATCATGGAAGAACTCCTCCTTGTGCTAATTCGGTCATTGAGGCGGGACTTTCCCGAGTTGTTGTTGGAGTGGAAGATCCTGATCATCAAGTAAGCGGAAAAGGAATGCAAATCCTTCGTGATGCTGGAATTGAAGTATTGGTCGGAGTCTGTGCAAATGAGGTGTATGATTCACTGAAACCATATTTACATCAAAGAAAAACCGGACGTCCCTTTTGTGTTGCAAAATCAGCTATTAGTATAGACGGTCGTACGGCAGCAGCAGACCGTTCATCCAAATGGATCACACCTCCGGAGGCGCGAGCCGATGCACATCGGATTCGTGCGGAATCACAAGCGATTTTGATCGGAACAGGGACAGCTCTCACTGATAATCCAAAGCTCACAGTTCGAGAGATAGATCCTCTCCCGGAAAGAAAACCACTTCGAGTTTTGTTGGATACGCATGGACGGGTAAGTACTTTCTCTCCTTTGTTTGATATTTCTTTAGCTCCTACTTTGATTTTCACTTCTTCCGATTGTAAGACTGACGTTCGTAAATCTTGGGAAGATGCCGGAGCAGAGGTTGTAGAGATCTCGAAAGCAAGTGAAGGTATAGGGTTAGACTTACAAGAGATGATGGAGAACTTGTTTAGGCGAGGCATTGTGCAATTAATGATTGAAGGAGGCGCGACACTCTTCGGAACGTTTTTGAAGCAAGGGTACGTAGATCAATTGGTTGTGTATATAGGGTCTTGTATATTGGGAGATAAAGCCGAGCCTTTATTTCGCGGAATGCCGATCGAATCGATGGACGAATCGATTTCGATGAAGCTCGTGAATGTACGAAAATTAGAGAATAGTGTCCGTTTGGATTATGTCCCTTCTTGATTTTGAACCACGAAGGTCGCGAAGAAGACGAAGAGCACTCTAAGTGAAGAACGTTCCAAAATTTTACCGCGAAGGACGCGAAGATATGCGAAGATTTTCTTGTTGTTTTTGACCGAATTTTTCAAATGATAAAAAAATGAAATTTCTCCATATCAACCATAAATTTTATTGGAAAAATCTTTGTGAACCTTTCACGGTTAAAGAGAGATAGGGACAAGTCTATTACATTATACTAATCTTCGCGTTCCTTCGCGTCCTTCGCGGTTCAAAAGTAGGTGTGTGAGCAATCTGTTGCTTGTGGCTCCAAAGCGCTACGCGCAAATCTCGAACTCATTATGCGAGGACCTCACAAGTATTCTATCATTACATTGAGATGCTCGTGCTCAAGTTTGTCAATTGCAACTTTTCGAGCATCCGAACCATTAGACACCGGCGAAGTCCTCGTATAACAAGTTCGAGATATGACAATTGCAGCATTTTTATAATGCCGATGAACTTTCTTTACCGCCTACTGTTTTGCTCATTTTTATGTTATGTGTCTTGAGTCTTTCTAAGGCTGCATCAAAATCCTCACGTAACTCTTGAAATGAAAAATTTGGGATTCTCTGCGATATGTGCTCTTGTTTTATTTTGTCATCAATCGATCCTGCAAACTTTTTATGCAAATTTTGCAAACTGATTTTCACACTCTCAAGCAAATCTGTTTTTGAAACATTTAACTGTGATATGTCATGCTCACCAGGTTTCATGAAATTTGTGAAGGATTGCATCGTTGCAACCAAATGCGACAAGTCTGACTCAAGGCTAGTCTCCTCGACTTCAGACTCTTTCTCGAGTTTTTCTTCCACTTTTATAATTGCATTTTGTGCATGCTTGAGAATGTCTTCTATGGTTTCCATAGAGACCTCCTTTATTAAATCTCTCTAACTCAACATCTTATTATAAAATAAATTATTTACGTGGTCAACATAATAACTTGATTCCACTTTCTTCTCGCCTTAATTTGCATATGGGCATATAAAATAGGGATATTTTACAGAAGAGGTTTCAATATGGTTTTAAAGCCCAAAAAACCTACGATCAATATAGATGGGACAAATTTAACCCTTGCGAAAGCAAAATTAATCGCTTCCGGAGCGAATATAAAAATATCGGAGTCCGTCAAGGGTCAGATTAAGGCGAGTCACAAGTTGGTTGAAAGTGTGGGGAAGGAACCGGAGCCTACTTACGGCGTAAACACAGGATTCGGCTATTTTGCGAATCAGAAGATTTCAAAGAATCGTCTTCAGAAGCTTCAAATGAATTTACTCAAGAGTCATGCTTGCGGGTATGGCGATCCCCTTTCTATTGCGGAAACACGTCTTGCAATGGTTTTACGTCTGAATGTACTTGTTAAAGGATTCACCGGTGTCCGAGTGGAGCTTTGTGAAGCGCTTGTGAATCTAATCAAAGCGAATATATATCCAATTATCCCCGAATACGGATCTGTGGGTGCAAGCGGTGATTTGGCTCCCCTTGCACATCTAGCCCTTCCTCTTACCGGATATGGAATGGTGAACTATAAAGGAAAAGTAATACCCGCCTCAACAGCTCTTAAAAAAGCGAAACTGGAACCGATCAAATTGGATGTGAAGGAAGGGTTGGGTCTGATAAACGGAACTCAAGTAATGTTGGCAGTGGGTGGATTGGCATTGTTCGAGGCGTGTCAAATGTTGAATATTGCGGATCGTGTGGCTGCTCTGACGTATGAGGCGATGGTGGGTTCTATAGATGCATTGCATCCTAGGATTCATCGGGTGCGACAGCAAGAGGGGCAGATGCAATCGGCGGAAATGATCCGCGAAGAGTTGCAAGGATCCTATTTATTCAATGAGGAGACGGAGCATTTACGAGTGCAGGATCCGTATTCTTTGAGATGTGCACCTGTTGTACATGGAACGAGTCGGGATGCAATTAATTATGCCTATGGAATTGTTGAGCGAGAGTTGAATGCAGCGACAGATAATCCTCTTGTCTTTGTGCAGGAAAAAAGGATAGTGAGCGGTGGAAATTTCCATGGACAGCCCTTGGCATTTGCATTTGATGTGGCTTCGATGGCGATTTCGGAGATTACAAATATTTCCGAAAGGCGGCTTGAATTACTATTGAATCCCAACATGAGTCATCTTCCTGCTTTTTTAACTCCTCAGGAAGGAGCGAACTCCGGATATATGGCTGCGCAATATATGAGCGGCTCGATCGTAAACGAAAATAAACTATTAGCGAACCCAGCTTGTACGGATTCGATTCCCGGGAATGTAGGGATTGAAGATCATGTCTCGATGGGGATGACTTCTGCACGAAAATTTCGAAAGATTGTTCAGAACAGTTGGGCAGTTCTAGCTGCAGAAGCAGTTGCAGCCGCTCAGGCTATTGATCTACGAAAAGTTCATCCTCTTGGTAAAGGTACACGCAAGACTTATAAGTCCATTCGATCGAAGGTTCCTCAGTTGAAAAATGATCGTATAATCGCAGACGACATCACAAAAGCTGTTGATGTTCTTAAATGTTTGTAAAAGAATAAGGGTTTTATTTATGACGACAACATCTCTTGAAGGTTTTCTAGAAACGTACGCTTCACACCCTCATTATCATGCGCCTCGAGGAAAGAAATTAAACGCTCTTTCTTGGCAGACAGAAGCGCCTCTTCGCATGCTTCTTAATAATCTTGATCCGGAAGTCGCAGAAGATCCTGCGAATTTAATTGTCTATGGTGGAACCGGTCAAGCAGCTCGGGATCCGGAAGCTTTAAATCGAATTATCGATTCTTTACTGAAGCTAAAAGAAGATCAAAGCCTCTTGATTCAGTCAGGTAAACCTGTCGGAGTGATTGAATCGCATCCTGAAGCTCCAAGGGTTTTGATAGCAAACAGCAATATTGTCCCCCATTGGGCTACTTGGAAATATTTTAATCAGCTGCAAGAACGAGGCTTGATTATGTACGGCCAAATGACTGCGGGAAGCTGGATCTACATTGGGACTCAGGGAATCTTACAAGGAACTTTCGAAACTTTTGCCGAATGTGCAAATCGTTCTTTCGGAGGAAGTTTACAGGGAAAGCTTCTTGTCACGGGTGGCCTTGGTGGTATGGGAGGTGCACAGCCTTTAGCTGCTACATTAAATGGAGCTGCATTCCTTGGTGTTGATATCGACCCTTCTCGCATCGAAAAAAGATTACAGACCCAATACATTGACCGCATGACCCGGGACTATGAAGAGGCTAAAAAATGGGTCTTGGAAGCGAAAGAAAATGGAGAAGCATTATCCGTTGGATTGGTTGGAGATATCGGGACAACACTGAGAAAATTGTTGAAGGATGGAATTATTCCGGATATAGCAACGGATCAAACCTCTGCTCATGATCCTCTGAACGGATATGTGCCTTCCGGCTACACATTTGAAGAGGCATTAGAGTTTCGTAAGAAGGATCCGGTGTTGTATCAGAAGCAATCTATTGATAGCATGGCGAAACATGTACATGCATTGTTAGAGATGAAAAAACAAGGGGCAATTGTTTTTGATTATGGAAACAATATTCGTGAATTTGCGAAAGAAGGAGGAGAAGAGCACGCCTTCGATATACCGGGATTTGTTCCTGAATACATACGCCCCCTCTTTTGCCAAGGAAAAGGTCCTTTCCGCTGGGCTGCTCTATCAGGTGATCCTGAAGATATCAGGAAGACGGATGAAGCGATCCTTAAACTTTTTCCAAACGACCGACATCTTCATACTTGGATAAAAGCCGCACAAGAAAAAGTCGCTTTTCAGGGACTGCCTTGTCGAATATGTTGGCTTGGTCTCGGAGAACGAGACAAAGCGGGTTTGAAATTTAATCAAATGGTGAAGAACGGAGAGCTAAAAGCGCCGATTGTAATTGGAAGAGACCATCTCGATGCTGGTTCCGTTGCGTCACCGAATCGTGAAACGGAGGGGATGAAAGATGGATCCGACGCGATTTCTGATTGGCCTTTGCTTAATCTGATGGCGAACACAGCCGGAGGAGCCACCTGGGTATCGTTTCATCATGGAGGCGGAGTCGGTATTGGGTATTCACAGCATGCAGGTCAGGTGATCCTCGCTGATGGATCCGAAAGAGCAGACAGGTGTCTCCGGAGAGTCTTATGGAATGATCCGGCTCTCGGTATTTTTCGGCATGCGGATGCCGGTTATGAATCAGCAGTGGAATGCGGAAAACAACATGGATTGGACTTATGCAACTAATCGGCCCCTTTACACAACTTGTCACAATGGATCGTCTACCAAATGCAGGTCCCCTTTCTGATGATCAGCTAGAGATCATTCAGGATGCCGGGATTCTAGTGCAAGATGGAATGATTGCGAAGATCGGATCTTATCAAGATCTAGTACCGCAATCAGAGTCAAAAGTTGAAGTCGAAGGTCCAGCTGTAGTAATTCCGGGATTGATCGATTCACATACCCATATGTGTTATGGAGGTTCCCGCGCCGGAGATTATGCTCTTCGTGTCAGCGGAGTGTCCTATCAGGAGATTGCCAAGCGTGGCGGCGGTATCTTAGATACCGTCACAAAAACTAGAGAGGCCTCCAAGGAAAGTCTTGTTTCGTCTTTATTAGAGCGTTGTCAGAAACAATTGCAGTGGGGAGTGACAACATGTGAAGTGAAAAGTGGAT
>Ga0233413_10000978_pt1 | contig 12993 bp, 7 predicted proteins | sample Na_anoxic_6_MG_FD_189019 | JGI IMG/M metagenome (GOLD analysis project Ga0233413, IMG submission 189019) | Seawater microbial communities from Saanich Inlet, British Columbia, Canada - Na_anoxic_6_MG | ecosystem: Environmental > Aquatic > Marine > Inlet | place: Canada: British Columbia... | reverse complement strand
AGGTACGGATATAAGATTGGCGATAGATCGATATGAAGAATTGACTATGACAACTTCAATGTTGTTACTACAGGATGCAAAGGTAGCAGTGAATAAGTTGAGAGGTTATTTTAGAGAAGTAGATTTGGCTGCATTAGATAAAAATGATAAACCTATTTATAGAGCCAATGATTTGACAAGTAACCTTAAGGCAATTGGTGGAGTAATTAAAGGGTTAAAGGAATTAGAAGATGAAGTAAAGAAAGAGAAAATGGATGCTTCTACAATTAGAGGAGGTGGACAAAAAGGATTTTTCGAAGACGAAATGTAAACAGATAATTAAATGGATAGAAGTACAGTTAAAATGTTTGATGATGAAAAGGTATTCGATAGTAGAATAGATACCTTTAGAGCATCAGCTTTACATTTTCAAGAATTTGGTAAATATACAAATGCTGTACCGAATGGTCATCCAAACAGTCAGTTTATGAAGTTTTGGAAAGAAGAGATGAGAAGATGTATTGAAGGGTATAATATTGGATATGACTGGATACCTGGATATTTTTATTTTTATTTAAATTACTCACCTATTTTTATTGTAGAAGCGTTAGCTGAAGGAAGTGAAGAAGGTAGAGTTGAAGGTAAACGATTTAAGAGTTTCCCAAAGTTTTGGGATGGAGATTATTATTATTATCATTATTTAGATGAGGCGGAGAGAGCAGGAAGTCATGGTTCTGTATTAAAAAGCAGAGGACGTGGCTACTCATTTAAAGGCGGATCTATGTTAACAAGGAATTACTTTTTGATTCCTGGTTCCAAGTCTTATGCGATGGCAGGCGAATGGGAATATTTATTGTCCGATGGACTATTAAATAAGGCTTGGGATATCATGGATTTTTTAGATGAGAATACACCGTGGGCTAAAAGAAGACAATTTAAGAATAGTGAAAAGCATAAAAGAGCAAGCTATGAAAAGAATGACGGAAATGGTGTAAAGATTGAAACAGGATACAAGTCAGAAATTATTGGAGTGTCGTTAAAAGATAATCCTGATAAAGCAAGGGGTAAAAGGGGAAAGTTAATATTATGGGAAGAAGCAGGTAAATTCCCTGGATTATTAAAAGCATGGCAAGTAGCAAGACCTTCGATGGAGCAAGGTAAAGTTACGTTTGGTTTAATGATAGCATTTGGTACAGGTGGTACTGAAGATGCAAATTTTGAAGCACTGGAAGAATTGTTTTATTATCCTAAAGCCTATAATGTTCATCCTGTAGCTAGTGGGAATATATGGGACAAAGGTAGAGAAAATACAGACTGTGGATTCTTTATGCCTGTAAATATAAATTATGAGTTTTGTTATGATGAGTTTGGAAATTCTAATAGTGAGAAAGCAATTGCATGGGAAGAAAAGGAAAGAAAAATAGTAAAAGAAAATTCAAGTAATGCTACAGCTTATGATCAGTATTTAGCAGAAAAACCATTTAATCCACAAGAAGCAGTAATGAGATGGCAGGGAACTATATTTCCTGTTAATGATTTGAAGAATCAATTAAGTGAATTAGAAATTCATAAAAAGAAGTATGTAGATAGTGCATGGGTAGGAAGATTAGGTGTTGATGGAGAAACTGGAGATATAGGATGGAATCTAGATCCAGATGCAAGACCTATAATGGGATTTCCTATTCGTGATAATAAGAATTTAGAAGGATGTCCCGTATTATATGAAATGCCTTATAGAAATAATGAGGGAAAGATTCCTAATGGAATGTATATTGCTGGAACAGATCCCTACGATCACGATGAATCACAAACTACGTCATTAGGTAGTACGTTTGTAATGAATGTATTAACTGAAAGAGTTGTAGCAGAATATACAGGTAGACCAGCTACTGCAGATGAGTATTATGAAAATGTAAGAAGACTATTAATGTTTTATAATGCAGAATGTAATTATGAAAATGCACTTAGAGGAATGTTTAATTATTTTAAGAAAGTAAATTCATTGCATTTATTAGCCGATACACCTGAAGTATTAGTAGATAGAGAAATGATGAGTTCTACTATGATGAGTAGAAAGAAAGGTACGCCTGCAACAGCTGCTATTAATAAGTGGGCAAGAGAGTTAATAAAACAGTGGTTAATAACGCCTACTCCTGAAGATGAAGATTTTATGAACCTGCAAAAAATTAGATGTATTCCACTAATAAAAGAACTTATTTATTGGAATAAAGATGGTAACTTTGATAGAGTTTCTGCATTAGGTATGGTTCTTATATTGAAACAAGAAAGAGTACAGCACGTAGTTGAAACAGAAAAGAAGATAAAAAGTATAGCCAGCGATTCTTTTTGGGATAGACCTTTTAAAAAGAATTATGGCTATAATAGAAACATATTTGGAACATAAAAATTTCAATTTTTCATTAATATTGTGTAAATAAAAAGATTATGAATACATCGGGCAATACTTTTTTTCCATCTCAGAAAAAAGCCACATCTCAGAAAAAAGAAAAATGGATGAAAGCTTGCATGGATGCAGCTGAAAACTTTACAGTATTCAAAGATAATAGGATAAGACAATCGCAGTATAATAAGAAAGTAAATTACGATTTGTATAATGATATATTGGACCAAAGAGACATGCAATCAGTATGTAATCCAATGAACTTACAGAATGCTACCTTTCCTGCTAAGATGCAGAATTATCCTATAGCTAATCCAAAGATTGATTTACTTATTGGTGAAGAATTCAAAAGAAAGTTTGAATGGAGAGTAAGATCTGTAAATGATGATGCAATTACAGCAAAAGAAAATTACAAGAAAGATAAAATAAAAAATCTTCTCATGCAGCAAATCCAAGGAGATGCAATAAATGATCAGGAGTTACAAAATGAATTAAGAAGATTAAATAAATATTTAAATTACGAATATCAAGACCTTAGAGAATTAAATGCTACAAGAATACTTACGTATTTGTATAATGAGCAAGAATTAAAATTAAAATTTAATCAAGGATTTACAGATGCGTTAATTGGAGGTGAAGAAATATATTGTGCAGATATTGTATCTGGAGAACCTATTTTAAGGAGAGTAAACCCATTGAACTTATTTACTATACGTTCAGGAGATAGTCATCACATTGAAGATTCAGATATTATTGTTGAGTATTCATATGAGCCCATAGGTAAAGTAATAGATTTTTATTACGAATATCTTACAGATAAACAAATAGATGATATTGAAACTGGAAGTGAATTAAATACATCAGCTAATAGTGTATTAGGTCATACAGGATTTAACCCTGTATTTGATATTGGAGATTTTGCAAGACAAAATGGAAACAATTTAATTGATGTAAGTGATGGGGCATCAAGGTATTTTGGAGGCAGTTATGATTCTGAAGGTAATATTAAAGTTATTCGGACCGTATGGAAGTCCAGAAGGAAAGTTGGGAAATTAAAATACTATGATGCAGATGGCGATGCACAAGAAGAAATAGTTGATGAGCAGTACAGAGCTAATATTGATAAGGGAGAAGAAATAGAATGGATATGGGTTAATGAATGGTGGGAAGGTACTAAAATAGGTGAAGATATTTATGTAAAAATGCAACCTAGACCTATTCAGTTTAGAAAAATGACTAATCCAAGTTATTGTGCACCTGGATACGTAGGAACACTATATGCTACTAATGATTCAAGTGTAAAATCATTAATGGATCGAATGAAGCCTTATCAGTATTTGTATAATGTATTTATGTACAGAACTGAACTTGCATTTGCTAAGTCTAAAGGTAAAATAGCACAATTAGATTTATCGTTAGTTCCTGATGATTGGGAAGTAGAAAAATGGTTGTATTATGCTGAAGTATTAGGTTGGGCTCCTGTAGATTACTTTAAAGTAGGTAATAAAGGTGCGGCAACAGGAAAAATACGAGGAAACATGACTGGTGCTTCTGGTCATCAAGTATTAGACTTAGAATTAGGAAGTTATATTCAACAACATATTGGTATGTTAAGTTATCTTGAGAATCAGATGGGTGAGATAGCAGGAGTTTCAAAACAACGACAAGGTCAAGTAAGTTCAAGTGAATTAGTAGGTAATGTAGAACGAGCAGTAGTGCAATCAAGTCACATTACTGAAAAATGGTTTTCTGCACATGACAATACTAAGTCAAGAGCAATGGCTACATTGCTTGAAACTGCAAAATATGCATGGCGAGATAAGTCTAAAAAATTACAATATGTTACTGATGATTTAACTACTGTAATGTTTGAAGTAGACGGTAAGATATTTAATGAATCTGAATATGGATTATTTATATCAAATACTTCTGGTGATGCTCAACTTGAACAATCATTAAAACAATTAGCACATGCTGGTATCCAGAATGATAAACTCAAGTGGAGTCAATTGATGGATATTTATTATAGTGATTCTATTACATCTATTCGAAGAAAGATCGAACAAGGTGAACAAGAACAACAAGAGCAGAAGCAACAAGAAATGCAACAGCAACAACAGCATGAACAACAAATGCAACAACAGGCTCAACAGGCACAAGAAAGAGCACTTGAAATTGCTACTACCGATAGGGAAGACAGACAGTTGCATGAAAAAGAGTTGAAGCAAATGGATAATAATACTAAGCTTGAAGTAGCTTATATTAATTCTGCTGATAAAGAATACGATAGAGATGCGAATGATAATAGAATTCCTGATGATATTGAATTGCAAAAGCTAATGCAAATGCAACAAAAAATCGATAATGATTTTAGTTTAAAGCAACAGAAGCTTCAGCAAGACGATACTAAAATGCAAAATGATAAAGCATTAAAAGAAAAGGACCTTACGTTAAAAGAGAAAGCATTAAATAAAAAGGATACAAATGTATAAACCTTCTGAAAAACTTCAAATTATTAAAAAACTTAAGAAATTAGGTTATGGAGGTTATTTTGGAGATGCTTTAAATCAATTAGAGCAACAACAATTTGCACAGAAAGAACCTAAAAAATATGATTTAGGAGGACCCGTTGCACTTAATTCATCACCGTCAAATCCAAGACCAGCACCTACACCAGCACCAGCAACAATATATAGAAAGACACCATTTCAGGAAAAAATAAATATTGCAGCTAAATCTAAAGGTCTTAACGAAAATCAAATAAAAGCACTATATGTTCTTAATGGAGTAGAAAGTAAATCTGGAACTGATGTTGAAGATGCACATTACAGTAGAGATGGTATATATAAGAATTTTGGAGGAACTAGTAAATCAGGTACTTCATTATCAAATTTTGCTAAATCTAAAGGATGGTATAAAAATGGTAAAATAGTTGGAGAATCCACAACATGGACTCATCCAAAAACTAAAAAAACTCATACTGTATCTAAAAAGCTTGATGATTGGATAAGATCTGTAACAACTGCAAGAGGAAAAGACAGTTACGGTAATAGATTAGATAGAAGTGAAAAATTAAAAAAACAAGAAGAACTTTTTAATACTGTTTATTCAGATAAGTATGGGCGGCATTTAAATAATGATGCAGATACTGACGGTTGGTTATACAGAGGTAGAGGTGGAGTTCAATTAACAGGAAAAGCTAATTATGAAAAAGTAACAAAAATTCTTAATAAAAATGGAATTAATGTTGATCTTGTAAAAAATCCAGAATTAGCAGCAGATGAAAGATATTCTGCAGATATACTTATTGCATTTGCTGAAAAAGAAGGAATGTTTAATCCAAACAGTGAAAAATATCTTTCTAATAAAGATTATGAATTAATAGCACAAGGAGATGTAGATGCTATAGATAAATTGCATAATATAACAAATGCTAAAGCAGATGATGAAAGAATGATTGAAGAAGCATCTAATGTTTATGGGTTTAAGAATCCAATAAAAAGATCTAAGGAAAGAAGTTTACTCAACACTCCTTTTACATCAGAAACAGAAGGTAATGAATTTAGAAAATGGGTAAATGATAATCATAGTGATTATGCAAAAAATATGGGTAATGGTTTGAAATTAGACCCAACAGGTAAATTTAATAATCATCATATTAAAAAAGCTTGGAAAGAATTAGGTGAAGATTTTAAAAATGATAAAGACAGCACGTTGTTACCTGAAGTTACTATTACTGCAAAAAGAACAAAGTCTCAACCTGCAGAACCATTATTACCTAAATCAATTGCATCTAATTTAAATGAAACTTTAAATGTAATAGAAGAAGAAAAATTAAAACTAACTCCAAGACCTAGAAGAAAAGAAGCTAAACAAAATGCATATTATAAAAATAACGCATTAGATTTTATAAGATCGATAGATAATTATAAAGATGAGCTTTATCAAGAAAGAGAAAAAGCATATGGAGGTTTAATAAAAACAAAAGCTCCTCAAAGATATGTAGGAAAAGCGTATCAAGATAGAAAGCATCACACAGGTTTTATGGAAGGTGATTTAAATATGTATATGGCTAATGGTGGAGAATTAGATTTATCACCTAAAGGAGGACCTAAAGCTAGACCTAAAATTGAAGAAATTAGTAATGATTATAATGCAGATGGTATAATGAAAGCAAGAATTGCTTATGATGTTATGCATGGAAATCCTGGTGCTAAAAGATTAATTAGAAAAGGAGTAGGTACAAGAGAGAATTATCTTGAGATAGAAAAAGATGTTAAAAAGTTTGCTGATAAATATGTAACATCTGACCATCATAGAAAATTACTTGAAAAATATAATTATCCTGAAGATAAAATTCATTGGAGAATGCAAGATATACTTAATTATAATCCAGACAGAGATACTAGATTTGCACTATCTGGTAATAGTTATGTTGGTGGAGCAGGTGAACATTTTCCTATAAAAGAAGGTCAACAAAAAGGTCAACCTATTGTTCAATATAATTTATTCAATCCTCATCCTTCTCCTATTGATCAAGTTGTTTCTCATGAATGGGGTCATATACCTGTAAGTTCAGGATTTAATCCATTAAGTGAAGAAGAACGTAATGAGTTTATAAGTAGACTTAAACCAGGAGCTGTTAAAAATGAACATGACGCAGAACCACAAGAAAATAGATCAGACCAATTTGAATTAAGATATTTTTTAGATAAAGCAGGTATTTATGATTCTTCTACAGGTGAAGAGTTTACTCAAAAACATCTTGATGATTATAGAGAAAAAACAGGAACTCATCATAGAATGTTCAATTTATATGGTGATGAAGATATTATATGGTTGATGAATAACATTGCTGCTGTTAATAATGGTGAAGAGTTAAATATGGCAAAATACGGTGGACCATTAAGTGGTTCTAATTCTGGAGGACCTAAAAAGAAAAAAGGAACAGTAGGAATAAAATCAACAGATTCATTTATGTCCAATGCTTATTTTAATGAAACTAATGACGGTGTACCTTTCAAATCTAATATGGGTGAAATAATAGATTTGAATTTACCGCAACCTGATAAAAATAGCCCTATAAGATTTAATCCATACGTATCAGGAAATGAAAAAGGTATGTATGTAAGTGGTAATGCTAGTGCACAATTAACTGATAATCTTAGCGTACAAGGCGGTGTAGGAAAATACTATGATTTCTCTCCAGAAGCTGAAGAAAGTGAAGCAAACTATAATTTGGGACTTAGGTTTAGATTTCCAAACAAAAAAAAATAAAAGCTATAAAGAACTAATTTTTGGTGTTAGAATGTCTAACAAAAAATTTGAACATCACGTAACTAATAGTAATATTGTAATAATTAAATAAAAAAAAGATGGACGGACTAGATTTTGGCAAAGTAGACCTGAACTCAATTGAAGGCGAAATGATTGAGGTAAACGTCGAGGATTCTGACGGTAAAATAGAGAATCCAACAATAATTGAAGAGGCAAAGAAAATAAAAGCAGAAGCAAACGAGCTCTCACCTGAAGAAGGTCAAGTTGAAAAAGAAGATAATTTAATAGAAATTGAGGATATTGAAAATTCGCCTCAAGGTCAAGAAAGCAATGTGCACTCTGGGAGGACAGTTTCTCCGTCTGATAGTAATATTATCGCATTCGCCAAAGCGTTATCCGAACAGGGTGTGCTTTCTGACCTGCCTGAAGATTTTGATGGAACAACTGAAGGCTTAATTAAATTAGTTCAGAATAGTGTAAATAATGGAGTTGAAGCATATAAAAATGATTTACCACCAGTAATTAAAGATCTGGTAAGTAATTATGAAAAAGATGTTCCATTAAAAGATCTAATTAATACAAAGTCGAGAGAAATTCAGTATTCAACAATAACTGAAGAAGCTATTGAAGATAATGTAGATTTACAAAAAGCACTAATCGCAGAAGATTTAAAAAATAGAGGATACTCTGAAGAAAAAATAAATAAGCGAATTGAACTTTTTGAATCAAATGAAGTTTTAGCAAATGAAGCTAAAGATGCTCAAGCAGCATTAATTAATGTTGAAAAATATCATCAAGAGCAACTGAAGAAAAAGACAGAAGAAAATAAAGAGCTTGCTGCTAAAAAGAATGAAGAAAATTTATCTAATATTAAAACCAATATAGGTAAACTAAAAGAAATCATACCTGGAATACATTTAAACGATAATTCCAAAGAAAATATTTACAAGTCTATGACTAGTGTAGTTGAAACAGATAATAATGGAAGACCAATGAATGCCGTGATGAAAACACGACAATCAGATCCATTAAAATTTGAAACAACGTTACATTATTTACATAGCCTTGGCGTATTTGATGGAGATTGGAGTAAAATCCGAAACGTTTCCAAATCAAATGCAATGAAAGAATTAACTGAAAAACTAAACAGTAATACTTCTACAATTACTCCTGGAAGAGGAGTTAGACAATCACAATTGTCTGAAAGTATTATGTCAGGTTTGAAAGTATTTAATAAAGACTAAAAGCTTAACCAAATAAATAAATAAACAAATGTTAATTTCACCTCTTCAAAAATATGAACCCAAAGACTGGACAGGTCTAACGACTGAAAACCATCTAGGTTCTCTTTTTGCTATGGAACCACAACTGGTTTCAAGTTTAATTGAGAATATTTATAAAGTCAATCTTGGAGACGATCTTATTAGTTTTATGAATCAATTTCCTATGGAATACATTGATGACGATAGACCTTATGAGTGGTTCTTACAGGGAGCAGACGAAAAAAATATTCCATTAGTAGCAGCGTATGCTGATTTAGATAAGACTGCATTAGGTGCAGCTCCAGGTATTAACTTTTCAAGATTCGTACTCGAATTTCCTGAAAGATACTTTGAAGCTACTGATGTACTTGTCGGTAATAAAGTAGACCTTTATAAACTTCGAATTGTAACAGATCCTGTTAATTCAGGAACTAACAACTGGTTGTATCAGGTAGAACTTGTTACTGGTGATTCTTTTCTTTCTGTTCCAACTCAAGATCTTGCTATTGGAACACGATGGTCAAAAGAATACTCGCTTGTAGAACAAACTCTTTCTAAAAGAGGTGGCCTTACTCATCACACTTCTCCATTCAGAATGCAGAACGTAATGAGTATGATTCGTAAGCAGTATACTGTTCCTGGAAACATGATTCGAAAAGGTAAGAACAAACCAATGGCTTTCTCTTGGAAAGATCAAAGTGGTAAAGTTCAAACTGCATGGATCAAAAAACTTGATTATGACTTCATGGTACAATGCCGAAGAGAAATCGCTAAATTGTTGATGTTCGGAACATCTAACAAGAAAAACGATGGTACTTATGGTAACCTTGGAGATTCAGGATATGAAATCCGATCAGGTGCAGGACTACGTGAGCAAATTGCTCCATCTAACAAGTTCTTCTATAATAACTTTAGTTTAGATTATTTAACTGAGACTTTATTAGGTCTTTCAGTTGGAAAACTTCCTGAAGATAAACGTAGATTTGTTCTTGGTACAGGTGAATACGGAATGTTCCAATTTCATAAAGCTGCTGAAGAAAAGGCATCTAACTTTACTCCTAACTTTGATTCAGGTCGAATTACACATAGTGGAAGTAATAAAATGGGATACAAAGGTCAGTTCTTAGAATACAAAACTGTCAATGGTATTACTGTTGAATTAATGCACATCCCACAATATGATGATCCAGTTCGTAACAAAATTTATCACCCAGATGGTGGTCTTGCTGAATCTCGTAGATATACTATTATGGATTTTGGTACTGCTGATGGTGATGCAAATATCAAACAAGTAGGCATGAAAGGTGATTCTGAAATTTTCAGATATATTCCTGGACTACGTGATCCTTATACTCCTTATGATCAACAAACATCTCCTTCAATGGCAGCAAGTGCTGTAGATGGATATGAAGTTCATAAAGCGTTTATTGGTGGAATCATGGTTAAGAACCCTATGAGAATGGCAGAATACATTCCAAATATCTTAACTTAATAATAAACACAATTAACTAATATAAAAATGGCAACAAAAGAGAAAAACACAAGCTCATCCACTGTTGCAGAAATTTACACAGCTCCAGCCATCTTGACCGATAAAAAGGTCAAGGTGGTTCCTGTGTATAGAGATGGCGGATGGCTACCCGAAGGACATGACGGAGAATTTATGTTTACAGGTACACAATATGAGTTTGATTTACCAATTAGTATTAAAACTGGTAGACTCGTAAATATTTTAACAAAAGAGGAACAAGCATTTTTTGAAACTGAATTATTTTTAAATCCAGGAGACTTATCTGTTTATAAAAAGAAAGATAATTATTGGCATACCTTCAAAGTAAAACTTGATAAAGAACCAAGAATATTAGATCTTTCTGATCCTATAGATAATTTATGCTATAGGGTATGTATGGTATCTCCACACGTAGCACCTAATTGGGAGACAAGATATCAATCTGCAGCCTTTCAATTTGCATTACAGGATGAGGAAATAATCGTTCAAGAAAAAGTTACTAAAGCCAATAAGAAAAAAGATGCTTACAAATTCTTAGGAAAAGTTGAAAATAATCCTGATAGAATGCGTAATATCTTAAGAGTTTATGGTAATAAAGTAGCACCAAATACATCAACAAGTGTAATGTACACTACTATTGAATCGTTAATAGATGATGATAAATCATTGCCTAAGTTATTGGCAGTTATTAATGATCCTAATTTTGAGATGAAAATCTTTATAGAAGATGCATTAAGTGTTGGTGCAATATTAAAAGACGGTACTCGCTACTCACTTCCAGGTGGAGATAAGATTGGTGGAGTATTAAATGATGTTATTGATTATTTTAAAGATGCTGTTAATCAGGATATTTATTTAAAAATCAAAAACCAAATAGACTTAAGCACTAACTAATGATCTTTCTTACTGCTGCTGATATGAAAACTGAGTTTCTGATTGGATATGATAGAATATCCAATTCAGCTGCTCCAGGATACGATAATACTGAAATATCGTTGTTTCTAAATAAAGCTCAAGAAAGAATCATTAAAACAAGATATCGCCAACTCAATAAGTATAGAGAGGCGTTCGAGCAGACTGAGAAAAGAAGAAAAGATTTTTCTGAATTGATCAGAGATGCTGTTGATGGAACAGGTACGTTAAATACCGCAGTTTCATCAAACCAAAATGGAACATTTCCAAATGGTACATTCTTTGACTTACCAATTGATTTTATGTATAGCATTTCAGAAAGAATCGAATCTGATATTATCTGTAATGCTGTAAATAAAATTATAGATGTTTCACCAATTACTCATGATGAATATAATATTAATAAAGATAATCCATTTAAAAAGCCATATAACAATGCAGCTTGGAGAATTGATTATAGTCAAGTAGCAGTTGGTGCAGGTCAAAACAAAAGACATGAAATAATTACTGATGGTACATACACGCCATTAAAATATTTTTTACGATATTTGAAGAAACCTGTTGAAATTGACATAGATAATGCAGTTAATTGTGAACTAAATGAAACAGTTCATAGAGAAATTGTAGATATTGGAGTTGAAATAGCTTTAGAAACTATTATGGATCCTAGGTTTCAAACTAAAAAGCTCGATAACGTTGAAATAGAATAATAAATAATAAGTTTAATTAAAAATAAAAAAAATGTTTACCACTACAAACGCAAAACATGTATTAGTTGCTGGCAATGTTGCAAGAACTGCAAGTGCTAGTACCGACCCTAATTCTGCAAACTATATTGCTAATACTGAATTAGTAGTTGTATCTAGTTCTGGAATAGTATTAAATACTACAACCGTGTTAACTCAAGATACAGTTCGCTTATGTCAAAGAAGTCAAGATGAAGTTTTTTATTCACCGATGATTACTGCAAAAAATATAGCAAGTTATAAAGGTTCTGCTTTTACAACTGATCTTGAACAAATCTCTTATCTTGGTTATAATGGTGTATCAGGTTCAATTGATGCAATTGCATCTAATGATTACCTTGTTCGTGTTATTCGTCAAGATACTCAAGCTTTCCTTTTAAATAAAGAAATGCTTAAGTTCGGTGCTTATCGATCATTAGCTTCTACTTCTGAAGAAGCAATTGCTAAAGGTCTTACTACTTCATTAATTGCTAATTTTGCAAGACAAGCAGAAAGAGAGATCAAATTCGAAAGAGTTTCTTCTCATGCTGGCGTTGCAACAACAGGTACTACTACTACTATAACTGTAACTCATGGATCAACACAAGCTATTATAGATGGTACGTTAACTAATGCTGGTCTTGTTGGAGGATATCTTAAACTTGGAGGTGTACTTTTGACTGATCCTGTATATGAAGTAACTGCATATACTGCATCTACATCTATAACATTAGATATTCCTTGGCAAGGTAGTAGTCAAGTAATAGCATTAGCTGCTACAAAATTTCATACTGCTGTAAATATTACTGCTAATAACATGGGTATTAAAATGACAGGACTTCCTTTAAAATTCAAAAGAGGAGTATTTGCATTTACTAAAGTTCGATTTGCAGTAACACTTGCTGATTTTGGAGCAACTACTATGAC
>Ga0233413_10000977_pt1 | contig 13020 bp, 10 predicted proteins | sample Na_anoxic_6_MG_FD_189019 | JGI IMG/M metagenome (GOLD analysis project Ga0233413, IMG submission 189019) | Seawater microbial communities from Saanich Inlet, British Columbia, Canada - Na_anoxic_6_MG | ecosystem: Environmental > Aquatic > Marine > Inlet | place: Canada: British Columbia... | reverse complement strand
ACTGAGTAAAAAGGCAGTGTCCCATTTGAGAAAGCTACAAAAATTGCCAAAACGAGTGATGAAATATTTCAAGCATCCAAAAATCGGTTATGCAGCATAGTTCGACTATTTAATTGCCGGGTTCATAATAAAAATATAAAATCTTTGGAACAATACCATGAAAGCTATTTTACGTCAAATAAAATTACAATAAAGTGGGGACATCAGGAAATTTAACTATAAGATAAGAAATAAGTCAAGAAGTTCTCTTATTAGATACTATCATGAAGAATGCATTGATTATAGATTTGGCCTCACCATAGCCAATTGCCGTTTTTATCCCAGCGGCTGTTATATTGTATCCCAAACTTTGAGAGGATATATTGATAAAGAAAAAGCCTGTTACCTCTAAAATAACCGAGATCTTGACAATGTGTATCTGGTTTAAAATCCTTCTCCTTCGCCTCATATAAGACCATGGTTTTGGCTGTTTTACGAGCAACACAGATATAATCAAAGTGGATAGAATGATATAGTTTATCCTCTAAGGTTACAACAACTACTGCATTGTCGGGTATTTCTTCGTCAATTGTGATATATATACCTAAGAAGAAGACTACAAGAGCAAGGCTTATTAGTATTACTATAATTATTTTTGATATTTTTCCCACTTTGGTAATGTTGGCTTTAAATACCCTGTTTCATCTGAATAAAAGGAGTTTTGCATAAATTTTATGCAACATAATATTTTTAATATGTAAAGTCAATCAAATGACCAAAAAAAAGAGAGAGGATTTATGAAATTTCGGCAGACATTCCACAAAGGTGTTAAAGGGTTTTGGGTTTATTATGTGGTATAATTATTTGTTAGCTTTGTTATAATAATTTAGATACCAATTAAGAAATTTTCTGATCCCAGTTCTTATTGAAGTTTTAGGATTAAAACCCAGCATTTTTTTCGTCTTTTCTATATCAGCATATGTTTCAGGTACATCACCAGGCTGAAGAGGAAGGAACTTTTTCTTCGCCTCTATCCCCAGTTCTTCCTCGATAAGTGTAATGAGATCCATGAGTTGTACGGTTTTTGAATTACCAAGATTAAACAGTTCATATTTAAAAGGATTATTGAGGGAGGAGATCGTTCCATCCACAATATCATCTATGAAGGTAAAATCTCTTTTCATTTTTCCAAAATTATAGATATCTATGGGCCTTTCATTCAGTATGGCCCTGGTAAAAATAAAAAGGGCCATATCCGGCCTTCCCCATGGTCCATATACTGTGAAATACCTGAGTCCGGTTAAGGGAATGTTATAAAGATGACTATACGTGAATGCCATTAGCTCATCAGATCTTTTGGTTGCTGCGTAAAGGGAGATTGGGGTGTCAACATTGTCTTCAACGCTAAAAGGCAGCTTTGTATTATTACCATAGACAGATGATGAGGAGGCAAACACAAAATTATGTACAGGGAATTGCCGTGCCATTTCTAATAGGTTAAGAAAACCCTTAATATTGCTCTCCTGATAGGTGAAAGGATTTTCAATGGAGTATCTCACGCCTGCCTGGGCTGCTAAATTACATATTTTATCTATGTGGTTTTGAGAGAATATTTTTTGTAGGGCGTCGAAATTGTGAATATTTTCATGATAGAACGTGAAATTATTATGGGAAATGAGCTGTGCCAGTCTCGCCTTTTTTAATGAGACATCATAATAGGTGTTGAGGTTATCGATGCCGATTATTCTATTACCCCTTTCAAGGAGTGCTTTGGCTGTGTGGAAGCCGATAAAACCAGCTGCTCCTGTTACTAAGGTTGTGTGTTGATTATCTGTCATTGGGTTTGTTGGGTTTGTTGAGTCTATTGAATTTATTGTGTCCACTAATAACTTTAGTCACTTTAGATCACCCTGGCCCAGACCCACCTGCCAGATGGCGGGCAGGCCTGGCCTATAATGTTAATAGGTTGATAAGAGGGCACAGAACCTTATAATCTTAATAGTTATATTTAAGCACGTCGCGCCAGGGCAGGCTTTAGGCATTTTCGTCACTTCATGTCCTGTATCCTGCGTTAATCCTTATATAATCATAGGTAAGATCACAGGTTGTGATCCTGTCTTTCCATTCTCCTTGATTCAAGTGGATGATAATTGTTATTTGTTCCCTTTTCATTTTTTCAGCGGCTTTTTTTTCTTCTTCTTCGCTGGTCATGAGACCACCATCTACTATCTTTATCCCTTCTATCCAGATCTGAACCTTATTTTCCTCCATTGTAACTCCAGCCCTTCCAAGGGCAGCCATGATACGGCCCCAGTTAGGATCCTGGCCAAATATTGTGGTTTTGACAAGGTTAGAGTTGCCAACAACTCGAGCGGCTGTATGTGCATCATCTTTTGATGCTGCACCATGTACCTCAATTATCACTGTCTTTGTGGCGCCCTCACCGTCTTTTGCAATCATGTACGCCAACTCTCCCATAACATCAGTTAAGCCCCTTTCAAATTCCTTTAAATCTGTTGCAGTTAATGTTCTGTTTCCTGCAACCCCGTTAGCCATAATCAAAACCATATCATTGGTGCTGGTCTCTCCGTCTACCGTTATCCGGTTGAAGGTACACTCAACGACTGACCGAAAGAGAGGCCATAAGGTCTGGGAATCGATATTTATGTCTGTAAACAGAAAGGAGAGCATTGTCGCCATATTCGGCATGATCATACCTGCTCCTTTCGCTATTCCCAATAAGTGAAAGGGGTGTCTGTCAGCTTGCCCTTCAAAGAAGCTCATTTTGGGAAAGGAGTCGGTAGTCATTAATGCCTTGGCAACCGATTCAAAATTGTGAGGGGAGAGATTTTTTACCAGGTTTGGAACAGACTTTTTTATCAGATTGTATGGCAGATAGGCTCCAATGACTCCTGTCGAGGCAACAACTGTTTCCTCTGGAGAGATCTTTAATTCCTTGGAAACCATATCTGCTGTTTGAATGGCATCATGGAGTCCCTGAGCGCCTGTACAGGCATTTGCATACCCCGCATTAACAATAGCTGCCCGTAAAAAACCTTTTTGTATCCTTTCCTGACTTAATAGAATAGGGGCAGCCTTCACTTTATTTGTGGTGAATACGCCTGCTGCTACTGCTTTCTTTTGGGAAAAGATCAAAGAAAGATCCAGATCACTGGTTTTCTTGAGGCCAGCAGAAACGGCAGAGGCGAGAAATCCTGGAACTGAATAATTATGTATTTCGGAATTTTTATTACTAATTGAATTCATAGATGTTTTAATGGCAATGGATTTATGACATACACATGGAATGATCTTTTTTCATCTCCCACAACAGTACTTGTATTTTTTCCCGCTCCCGCATGGACAGGGATCATTTCTTCCTACCTTAGGTGTTTTCCGTTTAACAGGGGAACTGCCACCGTTGCCTCCATGACTGAGAACCATTTCCTTTTTTGGAACTGCGATGGATGGCTGTTCCTGGGGTGCAATTCGAATCCTAAAAAGTGTTTTGAGGGTATTTTCTTTAATTCCTTCTATCATGGAGACGAACATACTATACCCCTCTTTCTGATACTCTTTAAGAGGGTCCATTTGGCCGTATCCCCTCAAGCCTACCCCTTCTTTGAGCTGGTCCATTCCCAGGAGGTGATCCATCCAGAGTTCATCAATTGCCCTCAACATTGCAATTTTTTGTAGAAAAAGAAAGGATTCAGGATCGGCCTCTTGCTCCTTTTTCTCATAAAGATCTATGACCTGCTGTTTGAGTGTATCTATCAAAATTTCCTGCGTTAGATCTTTTAGTTCTGCGTGAGAAAATTGGAACAAGAACCCAAATATATTATATATATAGTCTGAAAGTGGGCTTAAGTCCCATTCTTCAGGAAAGATTTTGGGATCCGTGGCATCTAACACTGCAGCTTCTACCACCTGGTTAATCATATCCATAATGGTTTCTTTGAGGTTTTCACCCTTTAGTATCTCTCTTCTCTGGCTGTATATTACCTTTCTTTGCTGGTTCATTACATCGTCATATTCAAGGAGATTTTTTCGTATGTTGAAATTTATAGCCTCAACTCTTTTCTGGGCTCCTTCAATTGCTCTCGAGATGATTTGGTGCTCTATTGGCTGACCCTCTTCCATCCCAAGCCTGTCCATGACAGAGGCAATCCTTTCTGAGCCAAAGACTCTCATGAGATCATCTTCTAACGAGAGATAAAACCGCGATGAACCTTGGTCTCCCTGACGTCCTGATCGTCCTCTTAGCTGATTATCGATCCTTCTGCTTTCATGTCTTGCTGTGCCAAGGATATGTAAGCCACCCAGCTCTGGTACGCCAGTTCCTAATACTATATCAGTTCCTCTTCCAGCCATATTTGTGGATATGGTCACAGTTCCATTTTGCCCTGCGTGTGCGATAATTTCGGCCTCTCGTTCATGATTTTTTGCATTTAAGACCTGATGTTTGATACCGGCTTGTCTTAACATTTTGCTCAGCATCTCTGATTTTTCTATTGATATAGTACCAACCAAAACAGGTTGCCCCTTTTTATGCAGATCATTGATTTCTTTGGACACCGCGTTAAATTTCTCTCTTTCAGTCTTGTAAATAACGTCTGTAAAGTCTTTCCTGATCATTTTTTTATGGGTTGGTATAACAAATACATCAAGGTCATAGATCTTTTTGAATTCTGGGGCCTCTGTGTCGGCTGTTCCGGTCATTCCAGCAAGTTTTTCATACATCCTAAAATAATTTTGAAAGGTTATGGTTGCCAGGGTTTGATTCTCTTCTGCCACATTAACACCTTCCTTGGCCTCAATTGCCTGATGCAATCCATCGCTCCACCTCCTGCCTGGCATAAGTCGACCGGTGAACTCATCCACAATTATTACCTGCCCATCCTTAACTACGTAATCTACATCCTTATTAAAGAGCCAGTATGCCTTAATGAGTTGCTGGGCTGCATGCATCCTTTCAGATGTCTCTGAGTATTTTGCCTCTAATTCTCTTTTCCTTTTTTTCTTTTCCTTGAAATTCAAATGAGGATCGCTATCTATTTCTTGTAATCCTTGGCTCAGGTCAGGGACGATAAAGGCGTCGTATTGGTCTCCAGACAATAGTTTAAGCCCTTTATCTGTCCAGTTTGCACTGTGATCTTGCTCTTCGATGATGCAATAGAGTTCTTCATCCAGGGCAGACAGGGACTTTTGGGATCTCAGGAGAGACTCCATCCTATCGATCCTTTTTTTCAATCCAGGATCCTCTGCAATGATGTCTAAAAACCGTGGATTTTTTGGGTAGCCTCGCTTAACCTGAAGGAGCAATTCGATTACTTTGTCATCATCATTGCCTCCTCTCAATAATGTCTGCGCCTTATTAAGAATATTTCGAATTACTCTATCCTGATGCTCCTTAAGTTTCATGATCGAAGGCTTTTCTGTCGCATAAAAGGGGTCTTGGCTACGCTCGATGGGACCTGAGATTATCAGAGGAGTTCTCGCTTCATCTATGAGAATGCTGTCCACCTCATCCACAATGGCAAAATGGAGATCTCTCTGTACACAGTCTTCAAATGAGTACTTCATATTGTCCCTGAGGTAATCAAAACCGAATTCATTGTTAGTGCCATAGGTGATATCAGAGTTATAGGCAGCCTTTCTTTTCTGATCATCCATATCATGTACAATCACACCTACCGACAACCCGAGGAATCGATATATTCCACCCATCCACTCGGCGTCTCTTTTTGCCAAATAATCATTCACCGTAACCAGGTGACTCCCACGTTCTAAGAGGGCATTTAAGTATAAGGGGAGAGTAGCAGCCAGGGTTTTGCCTTCACCTGTTTTCATTTCTGCTATGTTGCCACGATGTAGAACGATGCCTCCTACGAGTTGTACATCAAAATGTCTCATGCCTAAAACCCTTACAGAAACCTCCCTGACTGCGGCATAGGCCTCCGGCAAGATATCATCTAAAGATTCGTCCTTTGCTATTCTTTGCTTAAATTCTCCTGTCTTGTTCTTTAGCTGGTCGTCACTAAGCCCTTTAAACAGGGGTTCAAATTCATTGATTTTTTCAACTATTGGGGCAAGTTTTTTAAGCTCCCTTTCGTTTTTGTTTCCAATAATTGTTTTGAAAAGCTTACCCAGCATAAAAAATTTCCTTAAAATTGTTATTGCTTCTGATTAAACTTTTATATTCAAAAATTCAAGTGCCAATTAAATCTGTTCCGTAATTTATTGAATGTTAGTATCTGCTCAATAATTTAAGGAAGCAATAAATTTCCACAGGATTTTCAGTAATTATGAATTTTACACAATAAATTGTATTTTTGCAAAGAGAGAGTAAATTTACATGCCAGAATAAAAAACTGGGAGTGGTTATGGGAAAGAATCAAACAGGTGCGATGCACATCAGTTGAGTATAAAACGAAGAGGATTTACAGGGACACCATTGAGAAGTACCTCATAGTGGAGGTGGGGACCTGTGCTTCGGCCAGTATTTCCAACCTCTCCTATAATTTGGCCTCTTTTAACATATTGCCCTTTTTTTATCCGGAATTTACTCAGGTGTCCGTATCGTGTTTTTAAATTATATCCATGATTAATGGCAACCATATTGCCTAAGCCACCTTCTCTAGCAACAGATACGACTAATCCATCGGCAGAGGCAATGACAGATGTCCCGATCTTGGTTGCTATGTCAATTCCTTTGTGAAATTCCCTTCGATTTGTAAAGGGGGAGATCCTATACCCAAATCCAGAAGAAAACCAGCCATCTGTTGGCCTGATAGATGGTGTGCACGCCAGGATGGATTTTTGCTCTTTTAAAAAATCATTGAATTGGCTTTGAGATATGGAGGCGATGGCTGTCTTTGTCTCTAAGTCCTCTAAAGATTTATGCATTTGCTGAATTAATCGCTTATGCACTTCCTCCAGTTGATACCCTGATGCAAGGGTGCTGGCATTTGAGCCTCCAACCGCCAATAATTGATCTTGCTCTTCAGATGGTTCTAAGTTGGTCATGACCCTTAACTTACGCTCAAATTTCTGAAGCTTGGCCATGTTTTGATTGATGTGATTGATTTTTTTACTTAAGGCAATGATGTGGGTTTTTTGAACTCCATTTTCTTTTTTTAGATACTGTAATTCTGGTATTTTGGTCTTTATTTTTATGTAATCGGTAGTAAACCAGCTAACACTCAGAAGTATTATGAAGATAAAGAAGAGGAGAGTAAACATTGCACCCCGAGAAACATTAATTTTTCGTACTTTATTTAATCCTCCCGGGAGGAATAAGATAGTAGATTTTTTTGAGGCCATAATTAGCTCGAAATTTGAAATTTGAAACTTGAAATAGGAATAGAGTGAAAACCAAAGCCAATAAACATTATCGACATTCGAGTGTCCAATAAAAATTGGAGGCGGCAACCGGATTCGAACCGGTGTAAAACGGTTTTGCAGACCGCTGCCTTAGCCACTTGGCTATGCCGCCTTTTAGTGGAGCGGGAAACCGGACTTGAACCGGCGACCGTCACGTTGGCAACGTGATGCTCTACCAACTGAGCTATTCCCGCTTTAATTGAAGTTTATCTATTATATCTTCTGTCTTTTGTCAATAGAAAAATAAGATAGAAAAATAAGAGGCATCTGTCAAGAACAAAACTAGCAAGAAATCGACTCTTTCAGACCAACCTCAAAAACCTCCCACCTCTATCAAAAATTGCGCTGAGGACCATGGGTGTAAACCCGTGGGTATCTACTTTTAAGTATTTTTAGAGGCTTGACCTCAGCTTCTGGTATTGGCGTGCCTTTCTCTGGTATCTAAGAAAATTCAGAACACTGTTCCCCTAAAGAGGAAGGGTAAACTGGTTAAAGTTGGCCTTGAAGATTTTTTCTGAGAAGATAAAGGAATCTGGACAGATTACCGTTATAACGAGGAATAATACCCATTGTTATTACCAATACCGGGACAATCCCATGGGCTTTGAATACGATTTAGCCAAGCCTTTTAGTGATTATCTGGGTGTATCATTAAAAGTCGTCACATCCCATTGGGAATCTTCCAAAGATGTACCAGGGGTCTTTCGTTCTCTCGATCTCCTCTAAATTCAAAGATATAGAGAATGGCTCTTTCACGGTCAAAGCAAGGTGGACCAAGATGGTATTTTTGTTGATTAATATCACGCCCCCCTTCTTGGTATTTTTCAACATTATACAAATACTGGTCGATATTTAAGGTAGCGTAGGGTTGAGGCTCATAGGGTTGTCTTCTTCCTTGAGCCACATCAGCAAGGTCTTGGGGATTATAGAAGATTATCTGTCCTTCAAATCTATTAGCCCACCATCCTCTGTTTTCACAGTCAAGACAAGGACCGTTGTGATTACCATACCAATATTCTCCCACTCCTTTGGTGCCAACAAATATCACCGCTAATTTATTACCAGCAGCAGTAAGCCAAGCTCCACCAGCCCATTCATCAGCATGAGTATAGGCATTCATAGTGCGGGCACTGCTGTCATAGAGAGCATCGATCTCTTCAGAGCTATCATATTTAAGTAAGGTGGAAGCATCTAAGCGAGTGCCAGAGGCAGGTGGGTTTCCTTCGTTCCAGGGACCATAAGCAAAGAGGGATGGACCTTGCCCAGACCAACCTCCATCACGGTATCTTCCTGTGGCTAATAGTTTTCCAGGAGTGTTGGAGTTAGCCCAGGAACCGGGGATTTCGAAGATATACTCATTTACACTGTAAGGTGATTGATTATCAATATACCATAGGCCGACTCTTTGAGGATTGGATAGGTCTAAATTAAACCAGCCATGAGTAGCATCAGATTCTTCTTGGAAATGCTGTCCCCAACAAACATGAATTTTGCCTGATGTTTGACTGCCTTGTGCAGGTAGATATTCCAAACCTGTTCGAATAAGTTCAAGATAACCACCAAGACCACCCCTGACATCTTGGAAACTTTGCAAAGTGGTGGCTGTATTTAGTTCACTTAAGTTTTTACTATTAGAAATAACGGGAACTGGTATGCTTATTTCCGAGATATGGTGGTGCGCTCCCTGTCCAGTGGCAAAGATAGAGCCAGGATATCCATTATTGAGACCTGTGGGGTCACCATTGGGATAGTAAGTGGCGGCTCCTCGAGCGTCCCCACCCCAGCTCCAACTTCTCGCGTCTGATCCATCTCCAGCAGGTAACCTGAATGCTCCTTGATAGACTAAGTCTGAGGGTTGAATGAGTTGAGCGGGGAGATCGGTTGTATTCGGATCTGTGTCGTTATCGTCACCGTCGCAACCAATGAAAACGAACAAAAAAATGATCAAAGGAAAAATTAAAAACCTATAATGATAAAATAATTTTCTATGAAACTGTAAATTTTTCATTTGCCTCAACCTTGGATTTTTCTGAAACATCTTTTCCATTTTTTTGCTAATTGCTCTATATTCCTTGTATCCTTCTACATCCTTTGACAGCCAATCTTTACTCTTTACGCCCATCACGGTAACATTGTACTTTTTACACTTGTAGCCGGCGATCTTCTTTGTTTCATTTGTAGGTGTTACCTGTATGTTTTTGGCCATTTCTCCCATTGTATTGTCCATTACCGACATCATGTTAACCTTTGTATAGGTCTTATCCACGGGACAACCTGAAATTGAAAATTATGTTTTAAGGGTGATAAGTAGTTGAAATCGTTGAGCCCAAATAAAAATATCAGATTATTTTGGACAGCAGTGAACATAACTATATTCTTAACTTAACGTGCCATATAATGAAATCTGGAGGAATTTAAGTATATGTATGGTATTCATTACCAACAATAGCCGCATTAAGGCAACAGTTAGTGCTTTATCTACAAGAGCTCAAATACATACAAATTGCGCCGCAGGCCGCAACATTCAGTGATTCTGCTCGTTTTCGAATAATAGGGATTTTGAATCGGTGATTAGATGCATTTAGAATAGATTCTGAAAGGCCAGACGCCTCATTCCCCAACGCAAGCAGAAGTTTATCTTGACAGTAAAGCATTGATGGATCTTCCATGCCTTTAAGATCTGCTGCTATCAGGGAATATCCATTTTTTTTCAGTTTCTCTACGAATTCAAGGTAGTGGGTTGTTTTTCTTATCCAAACTGATAATACTGCACCTGCAGTGGATTGAATGCATTTCTGGGATAGGGGGTCGGCGCATTTGTTAGAAAGAATAACCCCAGAAAAATTGAAGGCTGCAGCAGTGCGTATGAGAGTACCAACATTCCCTGGGTCCTGAATATCTTCGAGCAATAAAATTTTCGTCCCGATAGTTTCCGGTAAATAGTTGGAAAATGTATTGCGGGGTAGACGGACAAGAGCAATAATTCCCTGGGGTGTCTTTGTTTGGCTGATTGAGCGCAACTGCTTAGCAGTAACATACCGAATAGAATAATTATGGTACGCAGGTGATGGTTTTTCTATTGCTATAATTTCAATTATTTCATCCGGATGGATTCCAATGATCTGTTTGTTGGCCCTGTCCCCCTCGACAAGAAATGCTCCGGCTTCAAGGCGACCTTTTTTTGTGGCAAGATTTTTGTACCATTTCAAGGGTTTTAAGGGCATAATTTTTAGTGCTCATCGCATTGTTACGCAGCGATGTTTATATCCATGATGTGTAAGGCCATAATGACCACCTTCTGTCCCCGATATTCAGTACGCTCAACCACGGACCAGCCGAGGCTGGCATAGAACCCTTCTCTATCTGGAGTAAATAAGTACAGTGTCTCTACGCTTAACTCTACAGCTTCTTCAATAACACGCTGTACGAGGGCAGTACCGATCCCACGGCTTCGGTGTTCTGGTGTAACATATACGCTCGCAAGCCAGGGAGAAAGATCCATCCGGGTGTCCATATCATGAGCTACAAGACTGGCAGATCCCAGAAGAATTCCTCCGGACAGGGAGACAAAGGTCGTGGGTGTTTGTTTTTTAGCCAGGTGTGTCTGAAGGTTGGCAATACGTTTTTCGACAGAGTCACCGGGATTGAAATAACCCCATTCCTCATGGTGCCAGTGTGCAATTATCGGTATAAGTGCTATGTTGTCTGCCAAATATTCGATTTTCATAGCGTAAACTACTGTCTGTTGCCTTCCTATTTATTCTCTTTTTAATCTTTACTCATTTTTCATCGTCTAATTCTATACCATTATAATATTTTTTACCTAAATTCCAATAGTAATCTGTATTGACTTTTCCTTTCCCGTACGCTTCATGCCAGCCTTCAGGCACAGGCATCTGCTCATATAAATCTTTGCGTTGAGCTTCAAGGAACATTCTTGGTTTCTTCATAAAATCAGACCCACATATAATAATTTTTTTTGACTTCGATGATAGTTTTCTTAACCACTGAATCCCGGTATCGTCTCTTAGTAAGTGATGATCGATAATTAAGGTATCAACACTTTTTGAAATCCTTAAAGCATTGTGCCAGGCATTGTTAATTTGATCTTTGGAAAGTATAGATAAATAAAGGGGAGGGCCGCTCGCTAACACTATATCGGGTTTCCAGGATACTATTTGAGAGACAGATTCATTATTGAGAAGTTGAATATCAGATGCATGTACAAATACATAATCTTCTTCGATTTTAGTCATCATCACAGTCTCTAAATTATTCTCAGACCTTCCATGGGGGACTACTTTGGAAAAGTGTAACACCTTTTGCTCTTTTTTTTCTGCCGGAATCAGATTTTTCTCCAAGATAAGAGAAAGAGACTCCGCCCTTTTCTTTTCAGTCGGAGAAAGGTGTGATAACTTGGCCCATATCCTGGCCTTTGGGTTTAATCCAGCTATTTTTTCAATATTTAGTTGATAAGGATTTGCATTTACTAAGGGGATATGGTCACCGTGAAAGTGGCTGATTACTATATCAGTAGCTTGGGACCATGCTTTGATGATCTTTTTTTGTATTTTTTCATCGACTGCTACTTGAAGAGGGTGAGGTAGTAATTTGTATCGCATATAACCCAATGCAATACCCGGATCGATTAATATTTTTTGGTTTTTAGTTGTAACAAAACAGCAAAGACCTCGTACCCCTAAAGATTCTGTCCCCAAAATTTCAATTTTCATTGGCTTTTAGTATCCATTTTCACTTTCCTTTATCTCCTCCCTCAATGAGGCTTAATTTGGTTACCTCTAATGCTGGTCGGTCTGCCTTAGCCCGTGTCCAGTTGATAGCACGTAATACAGTTGGTTGTTGAACGATGCGGAGTTGCAGTGCAAATTTTCCTGGAAAGTTTAGCATCATTATACCAATCAGGATAGTGATAAAGCCTTGACCTGGCAAAAACAGCATTACCACCCCTGCCAAAACAAATATAATGCCGAAAAGATTTTTAAAAACAAGACCGATAAAGCATATGGCTGCATACTGTTTTTTATAGCATGGATCTGCGATTTGCTTTTCACGCATAAAATAATCCGCTGGGATGCAAACAATTAGGATGGGGATTATGATCAGGGTTCCCACAAATGTGGCCACTGATAATGTCCCAATCCACCAAAAGGCGATCTCATGAATGTGAACCCACTCAAGTATCATAGTTTGTCCTCCAACTACACCAACAATAATTCCGTTAACTACTTCTTGTGTTATATTAGTTTCATGAGCAATCTAATGGTTAGATACGTTAACAAAAGTAATAGCCGGAAGCATGTCGAAGATCCCGATTTATCGGGGCCAAGCTCTTTGGCCATCTGGATGTGAGAGTGTGAAAGACGAAATCTCTTCCGCGCATCAATCCATACCTGGTACTTAGGCGAGAGCTATTTCTTCTTTTTAGCCATGGGGTCCTCTTCCTACGGAAAGCGGAGGAGCGTGAGAAACGCGCCACCCTTTCCCACGTCTCTCTCTAGCGAAATGTTAGACATTCAAGACCTTGGTTCTTTAGGAAGCTGTGCACCATGCCAGACCGCAACGATCCAGACCACATCGCCTTTAATTCTGTAAAAGAACCGGTATGGCGGTATGATTACCTCCTGATAGGGAAGGTCT
>Ga0233413_10000975_pt1 | contig 13035 bp, 11 predicted proteins | sample Na_anoxic_6_MG_FD_189019 | JGI IMG/M metagenome (GOLD analysis project Ga0233413, IMG submission 189019) | Seawater microbial communities from Saanich Inlet, British Columbia, Canada - Na_anoxic_6_MG | ecosystem: Environmental > Aquatic > Marine > Inlet | place: Canada: British Columbia... | reverse complement strand
TAAGCCATTATTGAATCCGTTAGAATACGTTGGCTTGTAGGTAAACAACGGGAGCTTCTAGAACAGGGAAATGTATATAATGAAAAAATAGACGAAGATGAATTTAAAGATTTGATTTTGAGAAATATTGCCATAGAATATGACAAGCATAGAATTTGTTCCTTAATTGTAAAAAAGCCGCAAACTGTAAACAAAATAGCAAAAGAATTAGGCATGTCAAAATCAGATATATCTAGATATTTAACTGGTTTAGAAAACATTGGTCAAGTGTCTCTTGTTGATTTTGAAGGCAGCTGGCCAAGATACGTTATGGCTGTGCAATCGGAGGGTGGACAATGAAACAGGCAAGCAAATCATCTGGCGATAAGAAGGTTGGAGCAGTGCTTGTTGTTGGTAGTGGAATTGCTGGGATGCAGTCATCACTTGATTTAGCAAACTCAGGATTTAAAGTATATCTGCTTGACTCGACACCGGCAATAGGTGGAACAATGGCGCAACTTGATAAGACATTTCCAACAAATGATTGCTCGATGTGTATCATGGCTCCAAAGCTTGTTGATGTAGGCCGTCATCCAAACATTGAGCTTCTTACTTATTCTGAACTTGAAGAGGTTTCTGGTAAAGCAGGTGATTTCAAAGCAAAAATTAGGAAAAAAGCAAGATATGTAGATGTTGAAAAATGTACGGGATGTGGTGTTTGTGCTCAAGAATGCCCTATTGATGCTATATCCAGTTTTAATGAAGGTCTTTCTGATAGGAAATCTATATATGTGCCATATCCTCAAGCAGTACCTCTTGCCTTTACTATTGATAGGGAGAAATGTATTGGTTGTGGGTTATGTGAAAATCTCTGTCTTGCAGGTGCCATTAAATATGACGATAAAGATGAAATTATAAATCTTGATATTGGGACAATTATTTTATGCCCTGGTTTTGATGAGTTTGAATCGGATATAAAAAGTGAATATGGCCATAATAGATTTCATAATGTTGTTACGAGTATAGAGTTTGAGAGAATACTATCTGCATCAGGTCCTTATAAGGGCCATGTTCTTCGTGCATCAGATGGCAGTCTTCCTACGAAAATAGCTTGGATAAATTGTGTCGGATCACGTGATAGAGAATGCGGTAATAATTATTGTTCATCTGTATGTTGTACCTATTCAATAAAAGAAGCAGTTATTGCAAAAGAACATGTATCAACAATTGAGCCCACTATTTTTTATATGGATATGAGAACTTTTGGTAAAGGCTTTGAGTCATATTATAATAGAGCAAAGGATGAGTATGGGGTTAGATTCATACGATGCAGAATATCAGATATACAGGAAGATCCTAAGACTAATAATTTATTAATTAAGTATGAAGGTGAAGATGGTAAGATCAAAGAAGAAGAATTCAATATGGTTGTGTTGTCTGTCGGGTTTGAACCAAAAGAAGGAGTTAAAGAACTTGCCGACAAATTAGGAATAAAGCTGAATGAATTTGGTTTTTGTGAGACTTCTAAGTTTTCGCCGATAAATACAAACCATCATGGAATATATGTTTGTGGTTCTTTTTCCGGTCCAAAAGATATACCTGAGACGGTGATGGAGGCATCTGGTGCAGCAGCAAAAGCAGCTGGTCTTATTTCTTCAGAGCGTAATAGCCTTGTTGAGGAGAAAAAATATCCAACTGAGCTAAATGTAGTTAATGAGGATCCAAGAATTGGAGTTTTTGTCTGTCATTGTGGTATAAACATTGGTGCATATGTTGATGTTCCATCTGTTGTTGAATATGCAAAAACACTCAAAGGCGTCACTTATGCTGAAGATAATTTGTATACTTGTTCTCAGGATACTCAGAAAAAAATAGTTGAAAAAATAAAGGAACATAAACTAAATCGGGTTATTGTTGCATCCTGTACACCAAGAACTCATGAACCATTATTTCAAGCGACAATCCGCGAAGCCGGGCTTAATCCACATCTTTTCGAAATGGCAAACATCCGTGATCAATGCAGCTGGGTGCATATGAAAGAACCAGAAAAAGCTACAAAAAAAGCCAAGGTCCTTGTTCGAATGGCAGTATCCAAGGCAAGGCTTATAGAGCCTTTACCACAAATAACATTGGATGTAATTCAAAAGACATTGATAATTGGTGGCGGTGTTGCAGGAATGATATCAGCACTTGCAATCGCTGAACAAGGTTATGATGTATTTCTTATCGAAAAACAGAATGAATTAGGTGGTAACGCATGCAGTATTTACTGGACTGTTGAAAATGATGATGTTCAAAAATATCTAAAAGATCTTATAAATAAAGTAGAAAAAAATCCTCATATAAAAATATGCAAAAAAGCACGTGTCGAAAACATTGAAGGATATGTAGGAACTTATAAGACAACAATTAAAAACAGTAAAACATCACTTGAAATTAAACATGGAACAATAATTGTTGCCACGGGTGCAGAGGAGTCAAAGCCTAAAGAATATTTGTATGGTACGGATAAAAGAGTAATTACGCAATTAGATTTTGAAAAACAAATTGCTAGTAGTAAAAGTTTTGATAAAAAAACAGTTGTGATGATTCAATGCGTGGGATCTCGTGATGATGAACATCCATATTGTAGCCGTATATGTTGTATTGATGCTATTAAAAATTCATTAAGATTAAAAGAAAAAAATCCTGATACTGAAATTTATGTTTTATATCGTGATATGAGAACATATGGTTTTGCAGAAACCTATTATGAAAAAGCAAGAGAAAAAGGAATAATATTTATCAGATACGATGTTGATGAAAAACCAAAGGTAAAAGCAGGCCAAAAAGATCTTGAAATAGTTGTTCGTGATCGTATACTTAATGAAACGTTTTTAGTTCATACTGATCTTTTGGTTTTAAGTCCAGCAATTATTCCACGTGAGGATAATGAAGATATTGCTAAACAATTAAAAGTGCCAATTAATGAAGATGGATTCTTCCTTGAGGCTCATGTGAAACTACGGCCTGTAGATTTTGCGACAGAGGGTATATTTTTAGCAGGTATGGCTCATTCACCAAAATCTATTAGTGAAAGTATTACTCAGGCTAATGGTGCAGCAGCAAGGGCGTTAACAATTATATCTAAAAACAAATACATAACAGAGGCAACTATTGCAAAGGTTAATGAAGATCTTTGTAGCGGATGTGGAATATGTGTTAGCATTTGCCCATATGGTGCTATAGAACTAATAACTGAAATGGTGGATGGTGAAGAAAAAAAGGTTTCACATGTTTTTGAAGGAGTGTGCAAGGGGTGTGGTGCTTGTGTTGGTGCTTGTCCATCTGGTGCTATTGAGCAAAAAGGGTTTAAAGTAACCCAAATTTCATCAATGGTTGATGCAGCAATGGCATAATAAAAATATTGATCCCGTCTTTAAAATTCCTGAATTGTGATGGTAGATGTTAATGGATATAAAATGTGATATATGTAAAAAAATCTACAAAGATATATTTGATACGATAGTATGCTGTGATTATGTTGAACCCGGTAAAGGTAAACCATATGAATGGCTTCTTTGTATAACTCGTAGGAAGAAATTAGTAAATTTGGTTGAATCTGATGGATCCGTTTAGAGTTAAATTGTTAACATGGATTATGTGGGGGAATTAAATTGGATACTTGGCGTTTACTAGAAACTGGGCCTCGGAATGCTGCTGAAAATATGGCTCTCGATGAGATTTTGTTGAAAGCAAAAAATTGTTACGATGTTCCAAATACTATTCGTTTTCTTCAGTTTCGTCCTCACTCCGTGCTTCTTGGCTATCATCAAAGTATGAAACAAGAACTTCGTGTTGATTTTTGTAAAGATGCAGTAATTGATATAAACCGCAGGATCACTGGCGGTGGTACAATTTATTTTGATGAATCACAGATTGGTTGGGAGGTTATATGTGATAAAAAATTCTTTGATATGGATATTGCAGATGTTGGTTTTTTTAAACAATTAAGTCAGCCTTTAATCAAATCACTAGATGAATTAGGTTTAAAAGCTTCTTTTCGATCTAGAAATGATATTGAAATAAATGGGAAAAAAATATCGGGAACTGGAGGCACTGAAGAAGGAGATGTTTTTTTATTTCAGGGGACTTTACTTGTCGATTTTGATATTATAACTATGTTAAAAGCTCTTCGTATACCTGTTGCTAAATTAAAAGATAAAGAAATTGATGGAGCAAAAGAACGTGTTACATGCCTTAAGTGGGAATTGGGCTATACTCCAGACATTAAAAAGTTAAAAACTATAATTGCAACAAATTTTGAAAAAGAATTTAACATCACCCTCAAACCAGGAGAGTTGATGGGTGTAGAAAAGGAGTTATTTAATAAAACAAAAAGTAAATTTGAATCACAGGAATGGATAAATAAAGTTGCTTTTCCAAAAGATGAACAACAAATGATTAATTCCATATACAAAGCAGATGGAGGTCTTATTAGAACTTCATTGATAATTAATCAACGTTTTAATCGCATTCAAAGTGCTTTTATTACTGGCGATTTTTTTACCTATCCTAAACGTGTCATATTGGATTTGGAAGCAGAGTTAAAAGATGTTTCTGCTGATATGAAAATTATTAGTAAAAAAATATTGGACTTTTTTAATGAGAAAAAACCAAAAATCATAGGTATCCAAGGATCTGATTTCGTAAAAGCAATAGGAAAAGCTATTGAAAAACTAAAGATGACTCGTTTTGACATACCTCTCTCTTGTGCTAATCTCATTTATACAGTTAATAGTTCGTTTTCTGAGATCATTAGTGATCCGCCTAGACATTTATTGCTTCCGTATTGTTCAAAATCTTTGGATTGTGGCTATAGATATAAGAGAGAATGTAAAACTTGTGGGAATTGTACTATTAGTGATGCATATGAGCTAGGTAAAGATAAAGAAATGTGGGTTACTACTATTTTGAGCTTTGAGGATTTAATAGATACGCTTGATCAATTAAAATCAAAAGGTGTTTCTTCATATATTGGTTGTTGCTGCGAAGCATTTTTCACAAAACATATTGAAGATTTTGAAAAAGCAGAAATTCCTGGGATATTAATTGATATTGAGAATACAACTTGTTATGAGCTTGGAAGACAAAAAGAGGCCTACAAGGGTACGTTTGATAGTCAAACAGATATTAATATTGATTTACTGAGGATGGTTATAAATGCAACATCATCATGATATTTTAATTGTTGGTGCTGGACCTGCGGGTTCTTCTGCTGCAGTTGCTGCGGCTAAAAACAATGCAAAGGTTTTGCTAATTGATAAGAAAAAGATAATTGGCGAACCTGTTCAATGTGCAGAGTATGTTCCACGACTTCTAATTAGCAAGATTGATGTATCTAGTTCTTGTATATCTCAGAAAGTTGATGGCATGAAAACCTATATGTCAAATAGTGAATGTTTTGAAACTCGTTCACCGGGTTATATTTTACATAGAGATATTTTTGATAAAGAACTTGTTAAAAAAGCAGTTGACTTTGGCGCGGATCTTTGTTTAAACGCAGAATGTATTTCAAAGAATAATGATAAAGTTTTGATTAAAGAAAAAGGTAAAAAAAGGGTGATTACTTCTAAAATTGTTATTGGTGCTGATGGTCCTTGTTCAACAGTTGGTAGTTGGATAAAATGTGAAAATACTAATTTTTTAGTTGGATTGCAGTACAAGGTTCCTCTGGTTTCACCGCTAAATTTTACCAAGGTTTATTTTGATAAAAGATTTTTCGGTGGTTATGGTTGGGTGTTTCCAAAGGATAAATATGCAAATGTAGGCATTGGAGTTAAACAAGGTAAACCTGGGTTAAACTTGAATAATTTATTAGACAGTTTCACTAGGTTTTTAGAGGAAAAAAATATTATTAAAAACACTCCTGTTTTGAAAAACGGAGGTTTAATACCCTGTGGAGGTTTTTTAAATTCTGTAAAAGATAATATCGTGCTTGTAGGTGATGCAGCAGGGCATACTCATCCTATTACAGGTGGTGGTATTTCTCAGGCTGTGCTTTGTGGTAGGATTGCTGGCAAAACTGCCTCTAAGGCGGTTAATGAAGATGATTTTTCTATTTTAAATGAATATAAATCTGAATGGCAGAGTATTTTTGCTGATGAGTTAAATAGGGCAAAAATTAAAAGAGAGTTATTTGAGGCCAGTTGGAATGATTTAGATAATGTCATCAGAAAATGTTGGACAACATTTCGTGAATATTATGAATAAAGAATTAGCGGAGTTAATTAAAAAATCAAGAACTATTTCATGGGAGAATTTTGGTAAAAACATTATATTTTATCATCCCGGGATGTTTTGGTATAATGGTGAATGGGGCAATTATCCAGCTATTTCGATTACAGGCAGTCATTGTGAGCTTTTATGTGATCATTGTAAAGGTAAAATACTTGAATCGATGATATCGGTATCTGATTCTGCAGATCTTGTTGAGAAATGTGTGAATTTAGAAAAAAAGGGCAATACTGGTTGTTTGATTAGTGGAGGTAGCCTGCAAGATGGATCTCTTCCTTGGGATGAATTTATCCAGGGGTTAGAAACTGTTAAAGAAAAAACAAATCTTTTTATTTCTATACATTGTGGAATACTTGATTATACAACTGCTAAAAAACTAAAAAAAGCAGATGTTGACCAGGTATTAATTGATGTGATTGGGGATGATGATACTCTAAGAAATGTGTATCATTGTAATTTTGGTATTGAAAAAATAAAACAATCTCTTGATGCTTTAAACAAGGCAAATGTTTCTTTTATCCCACATGTTGTTGTTGGTTTAGACCATGGTAAGATCAAAGGCGAATACAACGCAATTGATATGATTAAAAAATACAACCCTGAAGTTTTAACAATTGTTTCACTTATGGCTTTAAAAGGAACACCTATGGAACATGTAGCTCTACCAAATCCTAATGATATTGCACGGATACTTTCAACTGCGAGAATTAAAATGCCTGATATACCATTGTCTTTAGGATGTGCACGTGATAAGTCAAATCCAAAAATAGATGTTTTAGCGGTTGATGCGGGTGTAAATAGAATGGCTTTGCCTTCTGATGAAGCAATAGAAAGAGCTAAAGAGTTTGGATTAAATATAATGTGGCAGAAAACATGTTGTTCGCTTCCAATTAAAAAATAATGGATGGTAAAAAATGAAAAAAGAAAGTCCAAAATATTTACGTACAAGCCTTGCAGCAGCAATGACTCTTGGTTATAAAAACGGACGATTCTATAGAAATGCAAGATTACCCTGTATAAATTTGTTACTGACTTATTCATCAGGATGCGCTGGAAACTGTGGGTACTGCGGACTTTCAATGAAACGACCTGGTGGATATATTGATAAAAGCTTTATCCGGGTTGAATGGCCAACTTATACTGTTGATGAAATTTTACAGGGGATAATTGAACGAACTGATAAAGTGAAAAGAATTTGTATTTCAATGGTTACTAACAAAAGATCAATAAAAGACACAATAGATATCACAAAAACTTTTAGGCAAAATGTTGATATTCCAGTTTCACTACTTATTTCACCGACTATTTTGGAAAAAGAACATCTTGTTGAATTTAAAAACAGTGATGCAGATATGATTGGAATAGCAATAGATTGCGCTACTCCAACTCTTTTTGATAAAATCAGGGGAAAAAACGTTAATGGCCCTCATAAATGGGAGAAATACTGGGAGTGTTACAAAGAAGCAATTGATATATTTGGAAAAAGAAAAGTCGGAGTACATCTTATTGTTGGGCTTGGGGAAACTGAAAAAGAAATGATTGAAACAATACAGAAGGCATATGATTTAGGTGGAAGTACTCATTTGTTTTCATTTTATCCAGAGAAAGACTCTCAACTTGCAAATCATCCACAACCACCGATTGGTCAATATCGAAGAATACAACTTGCACGCTACCTCATTGATGAAGGACTCAGTAGAATTGATAATTTCAGTTTCAATTCATCAGGAAAATTAATAGATTATGGGATAAATGAAAAAGATTTATTATCTGTTATTTGTAGAGGAACTCCTTTTATGACCAGCGGATGTCCTGATGATAATGGAAATGTTGCATGTAACCGGCCTTATGCAAATTGCCCGCCAGGACCAGAAATAAGAAATTATCCATTTCAACCTAACAAGGAAGATATTAAAATAATTAAAAAACAGCTTTGGAGTTGAAAATATTAAAAAAAAGTTGATGAAATATGATTTTTTCAACATATATTCCTTTATGTTTGTCGATAGTTTTTAATAAAAAGTTAAAATGTCAAGATGCCAGATGTGATAAATATGAAAGGCGAACCTGTTAAACATAAGTATAAAACCAGCTTGCGTTGGACTGGTGAAAAGAAAGGCATTTTGAGTTGTGATGGTAAACCTGATGTAGATGTTGCTTGCCCGCCTGAGTTTGGGGGTCACCCAGATATCTGGTCACCTGAAGATATCTTTCTTGCATCTGTTGAAATTTGTACTATGACCACTTTATTATGGCTTACAAATAGAGAAAATATCATTTTAAAATCTTATGGCAGTAAGGCAGATGGTACTGTGGAGATTAGTGGCGGAGCTCTCCAATTCAAATCAATAAAAATTAAGGTAAAGATCGATGTTTCTTCCAAGGATGATTGCATGCGTGTCCAAGACCTTTTGAAAAAAGTGGAACGCACATGTTTGATTTTTAATTCCATCAAAACAGATATTTGTATTGAACCTTCAATAACTTTTGACTAAAAATTAGCACTAACTTTAATAAATAAACTGTTAATAACATGGCAAAGAAAATTGTTTGATTAAAGGAGGCATAATGTTATGGCAAAAATAGATGGATATGATTTACCAGATGATTTATATTATCATGATGATCATGCATGGATAAAAAAGGAATCAGATGGAAATGTACGTGTTGGAATGAATGATTTTTATCAAAAAAGTGCGGGTGATACAACATATATTGATCTTCCATTTGAAGGAGATGATGTTGAACAGGGTGAAACATGTGGTAAGATACAATCTGCTAAATGGGTTGGTAAATTTGTTTCACCTATATCTGGTGAAATCATTGAGGTAAATGAAGAGCTTGAGGATGATTGTACTCAGATTAATAAAAGCCCTTATGATAAGGGATGGATTATGCTTGTAAAACCATCAAATTTTGAAGCTGACCTTAAGAACCTTCATCATGGTAGCGATATTGAATCTTGGTTGAAAAAAGAGATTGAAGATGCAGAAAAAAAATAAAAACCTCAGAAAGTTTATATGAAAATTTATTTAAGACAGATAATCATCAATAATTTAGAGAGGGGGTCCTTTTAAGAGATGACTATTGCCTTTGATGTCAAAGAGGATGAAAACAAAAACATTTTATTTTTAACTAATGCAACTGGTAATGATGTTATTCGTGCTCCTCTGTTAAATAAAGGTAGTGCTTTTGATGAAGAAGAAAGAGAAAAATTTGGTTTGGATGGTCTTCTACCACCAAGGATTCTTACACTTGAGCAACAGGTAGAAAAAATCTATCATAGATATAACAGATTGGGGGCTCCTTCAAATATATGTAAGAAATGTGTGAAAATAAATGAAATTGATGGCGAGGCAGCTAAAAAAGAGATTGACTTGTTACGTTTTAATTTTTTAAGAGATCTTCATGATAGAAATGAGATACTATTCTACGCCTTTTGCCAAACTTGTTTGGAGAAAGTAATACCAATTATTTATACACCTACTGTAGGTGATGCTGTAATAAGATATTCTCGCGATTCTGCACGTTTTAGAGGAATTTTTATTTCTCCAAAAAATATTGATTCTATAGGTAAAATATTTGATCATTTTAGATTTAAACATCCTACTCTTGCTGTTGTTACTGATAATCAGGGAATTCTTGGTTTAGGTGATCAAGGTGTTGGTGGAATAGATATACCGATAGGTAAACTCTCTTTGTATGTTTTGGGTGCAGGTATTAAGCCTTGGGAAACAATGCCTCTGACTTTAGATGTAGGTACTGATAATACTTTTGATTTACAGGATTCTTATTATTTGGGGTACAAAAAGGGTAGATTAACTGGTAGTGATTATGAAGATTTTATTGATAAATTTGTTCAAGGCATTAGAAAAAAATTTCCAAATATTTTGATTCAATGGGAAGATTTCAGCAGACAAAATGCATTTACAACCCTTGATAAATATAGACATAAAATTCTTAGTTTTAATGATGATATCCAAGGTACTGGTGCTGTAGCGTTAGCTGGAATAATTAATGCTTTAAAACTATCAAAGGAAGATATTGGCGATCAACGTTTTGCTATTTATGGTGCTGGTGCTGGAGGAGTTGGAATTGGACGTCGAATAGCAGCATGTTTGATCTCTAGATATAAAATTTCAAAGGATAAAGCATATGGTAGAATAGCAATACTTGATAGTAAAGGGCTTGTAACTGATCAAAGAAAAGTTTCAGAATATAAAAAACCATTTGTTAAAAAGAAAAACATCTATGAAAGCTGGAATGTTGAAGATGTTTCTGTTATAACGCTTTTGGAGGTTATTAAAAACTTTAAGCCAACTGTTCTTATTGGTACATCTGGAAAGACAAGTCATTTCACAGATGAGATTCTCAAGGAAATGAGTAATAATTCTTCTCGACCAATTATTTTTCCATTGTCAAATCCAACATCAAATTCTGAGGCAACACCTCAGCAAATATACAAAGCAATAAACGGAAAAGCAATAGTTGCGACAGGTTCGCCATTTTCGTCTTTTAATTATAATGGCAAAAATATTACAATTGGTCAATGTAATAATCTTTTTATTTTTCCAGGTGTAGGATTAGGTGCAATAATTAGTAAAGGATCTTATATTAGTGATTCGGTTTTTACTGAGGCGGCATATTGTTTATCTGATATGACTCCACAAAAATTAATTGAAAAAGGAACAGTTTATCCATCAATAAAAGAAATTAGAAATATTAGTGCAAATATTGCTTTAGCAACAACCCAGCAGATTTCAGAGGAACAAGAAACAAAACAATATACTTTAGAAAATATAAAGGAAATAATGTGGAATTCACATTATCACCCTTTAATTAAAACATCGTAGATTTTTTTTTATCTTCTAGTATATCTGCAAACTAAGGCCTTTAGAAGTCGTCTAATTTTTTATTGCCATTGGTACTGTAAGGCTACCTGCAGGCATAATAATTATCTTTGGTTTTTTACCATTTGATTTAGTCAATTTAATTGCTTCATCTAAAGCTTTTTGTATCGTTTTATATGGTTTTAACATAGCTTTTTTTATTGTATCGTCATCAAGATCTGATACTGCCCACATTTCTGCTCTGATTCCTATTTGTGCCATTTTTGCAGCTTTATGATATCCAAGTTTATACTCACTATCAATTACATCAAAAACTGCTTTAGGTGAGCTTGCTTTAGAGAGCAGTTCAAGAAAAGTTGCTTCTCCAATACCATCACGGCATTTGGATATAAGAATTATAATGCCATCATCTTCTAAGGCTAATTTGCCATTGTCAAGAGCTTTTTGTGATTGATATAAATCTATATCCATAGGGTATGGAGCTACAGTGATTACAATATTTCCTTTCTCTTTTAATGGTACACAGAATACCTGATTAGCATATTTGATAGCTGCATCAAACGATTTAATCAAATCACCTGCAGTAACAGCATATAATTTATGATCGCCAGTGAGAATAGTTTGTATTGAAAAAACATTTAGATCCTTTAAAACATTCATCGCATCTATCATGTCTTCATTGACTGGATTGCCATCAAGAGCAAGAGAGCAGGCATTATCACTAAGAGCAAGCTTGTGATTCATTTCAATTGTCTTATATGAGGCTACACCTGGTAAAAACGATTTACGTCCACCTGTATAACCAGCAAAATAATGTGGCTCAACACTACCGATAACAAGGATGTTATGATATTTGGGGACCAATTTATTAATATACATTTCAGTTCCGTTCTTTGAATTACCCAGATAAGTCATATCCTCATCTTTACGAGCATCATGAGAATAAATCCTCTTTCTAAAAACGTTATATGTGTCCCCAAAAATAAACTCATATTCCTCTTCAGTAGGGGCTCGATGAGCACCAGTTGCTACAAGAAACTTAACATCAGGGTGAGAAGAAAGAACCGGCAAAAGATAATTTAGAATTTTAGAAGTGGGCGTCGGTCTTGTAGCATCATTTACAATTACAAGCAACCTATCGGCATTTTTTACAAAATTATCATATGAATCAAATCCAATAGGGTTTGCCAAAGCATCCTCGATTAATTTATCTTGATCTTTGATTGTGGTGCTATTAGGAACCAAGATATTACAAGGTTCTGGGATCTGAACTTTTCTTTTTTCTTTCCCATAAGGTATGTCAATTTGCATTTATCTCCCTCAAATCAATGATTAACTAGTTACTGTGAATAGTCAACCACCTAATATATTTATATGATTCTCGATAGCAACTAACCATCCATTATGCAATGGATGCAGTTGTAAAGCTATATCTCCTTCAGAAGATATCAAATGGAAGGGATTCAAACAACTGCAGACAAAGGCAATGATTTATACATCAACAAAAATTTAATATTGTACAGAAATTGATTTTACAAAACAAATAAAATTAAATATAAAATTCTATCATATAAAAAAACAAAAAATAGAATTTTAACAGAATAACATTATTAAATAATTGGTATATGTGTGTTATACAAATTTCTAAGAGGATAACATGCCAAAAAAAATAAATGAAACAAAAACGGCTATTGAAGAAGTCATCTGTTCAGATAGTGGAAAGATATATCTGCCGCCATGTCAGATACGATGTCCACTGGGTGAAGATATTCAACGAAGTCATGTTTTAATTTCCCAGCTTCCATTAGAAGAAGAAATGGATGAGGAACAAATACTTAAGATAGGTCATGAAATTTTTGAACAAAATCCAATGTTCCCCATCATTTGTGGTAATATTTGTGGATTGTGTGAAGAAGAATGTAATTATGAG
>Ga0233413_10000973_pt1 | contig 13043 bp, 13 predicted proteins | sample Na_anoxic_6_MG_FD_189019 | JGI IMG/M metagenome (GOLD analysis project Ga0233413, IMG submission 189019) | Seawater microbial communities from Saanich Inlet, British Columbia, Canada - Na_anoxic_6_MG | ecosystem: Environmental > Aquatic > Marine > Inlet | place: Canada: British Columbia... | reverse complement strand
TCAACACCAATCATCTTTCCGAAAAATCGAGAATGAATTGGAACCCAAAATGTGTAAAATACTCTATTCGATGTAGATTTCTTTGGCTTTTTGTTTTCCTTTGGCTTACTCTTGTTATTCCGAACAGGCTGAATTGTTCCATTAACAATTCCTTCACACATAGAAATTTCTTCAAGAACAATTTCATTGAATCGTTCTACATTCGAAACACCTTCAACATCATTCCAATTTGCCACAATAGTATCATCCTGTGTTTTAACTTGAAGACGAAATCCACCAATTTCATCTTCAGTAAATTCTTTTAGATATCGACTCTTAGATTTTCCAGTCAGAGTCTTGATGCGACCACCCTTATGTCCAATAAATGAACCAATTCGAACATCATCTCCATTAGAATTGCTAACTGGATTGATATTCAGATTAACAGAAACAACTCCATCATCGTGAGATAGATTCCTATCAAAATCCACAACTTCACCTACACACGTAGTTTGATCAACAGCCGACATTATTTAGTTTGTAAGTTTATAAGTTATAAGGTTTTGTTGATTATTTTTCTCTCGCTATTTTATTTTATATTGATGATATCTTTTTAAATATTTTCAAATTAATTAGGGAGGAAATAAAATAAATGATATATATATATATATGAAAAGTGTAAGCAAACAAATAACTAATTTTATAAATAAAAATCAAAATGAATTAGATATAATATTGCCCACATCATTAGGATTAGTTATTATTTTAATAATAGTATTAGCATTAACTAGAAATAAAAAAGAAAATTATACAAATGATAATGATCCTAATAAAAAAAATCCATGGTGGGTTTATTTAATAATAGTAATTATAGTAATTTACATAATATACATGATAATATCACAATCAAAAGAAAAAAAGGGTATTAAATTTAGCACAATTTATGGTAGTCAAACTAAAAAATAAAATAATATATATAATATAAATGAAATCATTTGATAAAGAATTTACAAAATTTGTAAAAACAAATAATCATAATTTAGATATAATATTACCAGTAATATTAGGATCATTAATATTATTTTTTATAATATTTGGATTCATAAATAAAAAAAAAGAAAATTATTCAAATAATGGTGAAGAAGAACCTGAAAATAAATCTAATTTTCCATGGTGGGGTTATTTAACAGTTATACTTTTTTCATTTATAATCATATATTTAATATATGTATCTTTTAAAAATACAACATTTTTATCATCTGGCAAAAAATCAAATAAAGGAAGAGGTAGAGAACAATATCCAGGAGATTCAGTTGTTAAAGGATATTTTGAAGGAGCAGAACAATTATTAAAAAATGATGGATATAAAAAATTAAAGAGTAAATAAAGATAAATTTATGTATATATATATATATAATGATAAATTTAATTATAATGTATAATAATTGGGAAAAAATAAAAGAAATTTCAATTAAAAATAATAATAATAAAAAAATTAAATTAATTTCCAAGACAAATTCACGGATAATAATGCAAAGATATGGATTAATTGAAGTATGGACACCTAAAAATAGTAAATGGATTCCACATGGTCCGAGTGGAAATATATAAATAATTATATAGATGAATAATTATATTGATAAATATTAGTAATATTATAATAATAATAATCAAATAGTAAACTCATCATAATTAAATTAATAATCATAATAATACCAAATTCAAATGTTGATTTATAATTATCTTCATTATGATTATGATCATTATAATTTAATATTTTAACCATATAATTAGTATTATCATTTAAATTATATCCAAATTTTTCATAATATTGCCTTACACCAACACCAGCAATAATATTAATTTTTTCTATATTATGATATTTAACAATATATTCAGCACTTTTTAGTAATTTTTTACCAAATCCTTTGTGTTGAACATTATTTCCTTTTTCATTATGTTTACATAGAGAACCATATACATGGAGTTCACGAATAAATGCAGAATTATTTAAATCTTTATTAAATAAATCATGATTAGTAAAATTAATTCTAAGTCTAATAAATCCGTAAATAATACTATAATCAGGTGATTCGTAACTAATAAAATATTCTTTTCCTTTATTACCATTATATTCTCTAGTAACTTTTACAGCTTTATCTATATTAGTATCTCTACTATTTACTTCTCTAGCTCTAATACAATTAGATTTAATATTATTTTTTTCCATATAATTTAATACATATTGTCTAAGATTAACATCTTTATTACCACCATCAATCCAATTTAATGGAATATCACGAATAACTCTATTTAATCTAATCCATGGATATACATTTTTTTTAATATATAGTATAATTTCAATCAACTTATCTTTATTTTCAGAATATGGTTTATATGTACCATTTTCATACCATTCTTTTATTTCAGTAAAAGGAACAGTTGAACATGGATAAATTTTTAATTGATCGGGTTGAATATCTGGATAATCTAATGTATATTTATAATAATGTTCAGAAACTTTATGAACTTTATGTGAAAATAATTTTTGAAACATATTCATATCTTTCTCAAAATTAGATCCAGGTAAATCTGGCATTAAATGCATATCAATTTTATAACCATTTTGTTTTAATAAGTAAGTTGCTTTAACTGTATCTTTTAAATAACAATCTCTTTTAATATATTTTAAAACATCATCATCAAAATGTTGAACACCAATCTGAACACGAGTAATATTCATTTTTCTTAAATTTTTAATTTCTCTAATAGTAATACAATCTGGTCTTGTTTCTGTTGTTACACCAATAATACGAGATGATGCTTTCTGATTATATTTAATCTCTTTTTCTAAAGATTGTGGTTCGTGATATGGGCCATTATAAGTATTAACTGTATAATACATATCACGAATAAATTGTTTACGATATTCTAATGGATAATGATCCCAAGTTCCACCTAAAATAATAATTTCAATTTTATCAATAGGGTGTCCCATAGCATTCAGAACATTTGCTCTATCAATAATTTGATCTTTACAATCAAACTGATTACGATTAGCTCTAAGAACAGCTGGTTCAGATGAAATATAACTTCTAGGTTGTGCTATCTTAACACCAATAAATGTTTCTCCAATATCAAAATTATTATTTGTAATTTTAATTGTAAATTCATGATCTGTAAATTTTATACAATCTTCAACAATAATTTTAACATTGTGATACATAATATGATTAATAACACGAATATAATTCAAATCAATATCACATTTAACTCGAATATATTCATTATTTTTACCATCAATAGAAACAACAGTTAAATCTAATTTTATTTCTGGCTCATTAGGACAATAAGCACAATTTTTACCACAACTAAATGATTGCTCTACTTCTACACCATCAATATTTGTATACTTTGGAAATGGACTCGTTAAAATTGTAATAACTGCTACACCTGAAGAACTTTTTCCAATTTTTCTCAAAGAATATTTCATAAAACTACTAGTAATTTTTTCTTTATTTATATATTTAATAGAATCACGAATTAACATTTTTTTTGGACAAATTTTATATTTCTTTCTTAACTCTGTAAAATATTTATCATATGATTTTCTATCTGAATAAGTTTTATATGCTAATTCTTTAGTAAATTCAATTATTTTATCCATATCTTTATGATCTTTTACAATATTTTCAATATCCATTATTAAATATCTAAATTTTTATAAAAATATATATAAATTATATTTCAAATTTATTATATGAAAAAATAATCTAAATGAAGAAAAAAAAAGCATGTGAATATGATGATTGGTATGATTTTTGGAAATTCTTTTTAATTATATGGCTTTCATTAATATTATTCAGTTGTCTGTATAATATATTTAATAGTTTTAATAAATAATAAAATTATATATTAATTTACTTTTTAATTTTAAAATCTTGAATTTGACCACATGGTCCACAATGATCATGATTTGCTAAATATATTTTTTTATTTAAATGTTTTTCAGAATTATTTATATTCCATCTACCAAGAACAGGTTTATGTTCAGTAAATTAATTAAATTTAAATTTTAATTTTTTTCTATCAACATAATTTTTAAATTTAGTTCTTTTTTTTTAAAATGAATAATACTTATCAGCTAATTGATATTGTTTTTTCTTTTTATCCACATATACATCAAAGGATTTTTTAGGATTATTTTGATTAAATAAATATTTTTTTTTAGTTTTTTTATCACCACCTTTACAATTATTATATGGAGCACATGAACTTTTCATTGAAAATCCTTTTATTTTTTTACATTTTTTTTAGTAAATTTTCTAGGAAGTTTAAATATTTTTTTATCTCTTTTACGAAAACATTTATTATCATTATTATTAGATATACAACAATTCTTCATTATATATAATATATATTTAATAAAAAAAAGATATAAATAATTTATTATTTATTAAGGTAAATTCCATTCAATACGATAAACATCAGTAAAGTGTTCTTTATTTGAATAAAAATCATTAATGCGTTGTAATCTTGTTTGAATTGCTTCATTAGTAGTATTTTGTTTTGCAGATTTTGGTAAACCATTATATAATGTCTGTGAACCTTTAATAAAATTTGGAGAATTTCTACTAATTTTAATAATATTAACCCATTTATTTTTTTGATCTTCTAGTGTATTATTATCATTTTTCCAATCCATACAAATACTACCCCAAAATTTACTACATTTATTATATGCTTGTTTATTTGAATTTGGAATATTAGCATTTTCTGCTTCTGTTATAATATCTAAATAATGATTCATAAAAGTTCTAATAATTCTTTTTTGATGATCAGATATATTTTTTTTAATATTTTCCCATTGAAACCGATAAGCAGGTCCATATTGATCATATAATACTGCTCCAATAATAGCACAAAATTCAGGTAAAACAGATCTAGCTTTACTACTATATGTCTTTGTTCCAAAATAATTATGATCATTATCTTTATATTCTTCAATTATTTGATTAGCAAATTCAACACCTGGTTGATCTGAACGATTCCAATATTTATCAGCATCTGTTAATGCTTTGCCCATTTGTAATCTTTCAAAAATATTATGAATATCTTGTTGAAAATCATCTACTGATCTACCACGGATAGGTGTTAATATTTCTCTAGAAATAGAATAATTAAGAAATATATTTTTCTGCTCTTCTGGTAATTCATCAAATGTTAGACCACAAAATTCAAACTCATTATTGTGATATTTTTGTAATACACTTAACCTTGTTTGTCCATCTTCAATATCATACCTTAGTTTACCATTACTAATATGTTGAGATATTATTAAACCAGTTATAGTATATCCACGAAATAAAGAATCGATTAAACTAATCATTTTATCTTTAGACCATTGAGGGTGTCTTTGATGATCTGGAATATTATAAGGTAAATCTACATCATTTCTAATTTTATAATCAAATAAAATATATTCATCATCATTATTTTTTTCAAAAAGTTTCCTTAGTGTAATAGATTCACCTTGTTCTCTATTAATTGTTTTTTCAGGAAATTCATAATATTCATTTTCATCTGTAGTATCTGACATATTTTTATTAAATTATATTAATTATTTTTTAAATCTATTTTCAAATTATTATTTAAATTTGAATAAATATTAAAAATATTATATATATATTTATTAATGATTGAAAAAATTGTTCCACAATTTAGTGAATTATCAGAAAAATTAACAAAAAAATTAAAAACAAATATTAAAAAAAAAGAAGGAATATTTTTCACACCGTATAATATTATAAAAAATCAATTGATTTAGTTATAGAATATTGTACAGAAAATAATATTATAATAATTGATGTACTAGAACCATCATGTGGTTCATGTGAATTTATTAAATATATTAATAATATTTATACAAATATCAATATTGATGGAATTGAATATAATGATGATATTTATAATGAAATAGAAAAAATAAATTTTGGAAATAATAATTCAGTAGAAATAATAAATGAAGACTATTTAGAATATGATAAAAATAATGAAATGAAATATGATCTTATCATTGGTAATCCACCATATTTTGTAATACCTAAAAAAGATATAGACATTAAATATGATACAATTTACGATGGTAGACCAAATATATATTTAATATTTATAATGAATTCATTATTAAAATTAAATAAAAATGGAATTCTATTATTCATATTACCAAAAAGTTTTTGTAATTGTTTGTGGTATAATAAATTACGAGTAATTATTAATAATAATTATAAAATTGTAAATATAGTAGAATGTTATGATGATAAATATATAGATACAGAACAAGATACTATAATATTAATGTTACAAAATTGTAAAAGTAATAATTCAGAATTTATATATAAAAAAAATGAAATAATATTATTTAATACAAAAGATAATATAAATAATATTAAAAAATTATATAAAAAATCTAAAACATTAAATGAGTTAAATTTTGAAGTAAGTATAGGTAAATTAGATTGGACAACCAATATAAATAAAAGTAAATTAACAACAGATAATAATAAATCAAGAGTTATATATGATAGTGATATAGTAAATAAAAAATTATGTATAACAGAATTCAAAAATCCACAAAAAAAAAATTATATTGATAAAAAAGGAGAAAATACACCAATAATAATAGTAAATAGGGGATATGGAAATGGAAAATATAAATTTAAATATTGTATTGTAAATATAGATAAAGAATATGTATTAGAAAATCATATAATTAAAATTGAATATAAAAATAAAATAGATAAAGAAATATTATTAAAAAAATTTAAAAAAATAATAGATTCATTTGATAATCCAAAAACACTAGAGTTTATTAATATTTACTGTTGTAATAATGCTCTAAATGGTCAAGAATTACAATATATACTACCAATTTATTAAGGATTCTCGTTAATTAATTTGATTTTTTTTGCACTTTTTTAAACAGAATCTATTACATATATCTCATTTTATAATGAGTGATGAAGAAACCAACTACAAACACCTGTATGCTATTATCCGCAAACCACAAGAAGGAAAAACATTTATATGTTTAAAAAACATAGAATGTTCCACTGATACAATTCACCTTATTGTTACAATGAATACGATCAAATCCAACCTTCAATTTTTCCAGCGCGCTAACGAAAGATTTAACGGAAATATCTGTGTTTTCAATTCAAAGGGGAAAAAAAGTGAAGAATCATATAATCACTCTAAAGATGTTATTGGTGTTAAGAAACATATAACATCTGGTATTGAGGTAATTATCATGTGTGCTCATTATAAACGATTTGATTCATCTATTCTTGAATTACTCCATGAACTACATGATTCAAAGAGTTTTCATAAAAAGATCGTAATTCACATTGATGAAGCACACGCATATGTACCAATATATAGAAAACAAGTATTAATGATGAATAATTATTCATGTGTTGAAAGGATGTACATGTATAGTGCTACACCTTTTAATATTTGGGTTCGAGAAGATGATCCACGAGAAGATGAGTTATTCAAACGAATTTATGTTGTCGATGTAGATGAGCAATACGGGATCATGAAGTCAGACAAATATTTTGGTGTTAAAGATTGTTTGCATATTGTTTCAAGTGAATCTACTATGATATCAGATGAAATTCCAGAAGAGTTTGTAAAAACTTGGGGAGATAAAAAGCAACGCGAAAAAATTGCTGCTGGTGGTACGATTTATTGGTATGGTGAGAAATGGCCATTTCAACTTGGAAATGAACGTAAATATCTATCATATGTTAAAAAGACTTTGGGTGAAATGAATGGTATTGATATCAAGCAAGATGCCTTTTCTCTCAATTTTGTCCCAGGTTATTGTCGTAAACTAACTCAATATGCTGTTATGAATATTATACTAGAAATTTACACAGAATCTGTTGTAATTGTTATCAATGGTGATGGATCCTGTAAGTATATCAAAAATAAATCAACTGGAAAACCTGAAGGTGAAAAATTACAACACTCAAATGAACCAGCCGAACAAATAAAAATGGTTAAACGTGAATTTCCAAATACACCCATTTTTATCACAGGATTTCATTGTGTTGGAATGAGTGTAACTCTAATTGATGAAGAATTGGAAAATTTTGATAATGTTATATTTTCACATGAACAATACAATTCAACTGTTGATGTTCAATATCAATTGTGTCGATTCTTATTTAACTATATTGGATGGAATAATCCTGAAAATATTAAAAAGACGAAAATATACACAAATAGTAGAGAATCATTAGATAATTGCCTTGAATATGAAAAACAAGTCGATATTATTGACACTGAAATGAAAGGTTCTCTTCGAACACAAAGTGAAATTGCTGGTATGGTTAAAATCAAAGTTAAAGACTTACCAAAAGAACGCATGTATGCTAAACTAGAACAGTATTGTAATGTTAAGAAAATCAAACAATTTCCTGTATCAGATGGAGATGACGAAGATGTATTAGAATCTGTAATGAAATTCTATAAAAAAGTTACAGGAAATAATCTATCTGGTAAATCATTACCAAAGAAAAATAAAGATGACTATTATGAATGTTCAGCTGGAGCTGAAGGTCTCGGGGTAAAAGTAAATCCAAGTCAATTCAAAAAACTATTAGAATCATTAGATTTTCAAAGCAATTTTGCTCTTCAAAATGATAAGTATAACTATGCTCGTGTTTATGTAGTTTATGAAAGTGATGATGATCCATTTGAATATACATGGATGATTCGATGGATGGAAATTGAGCCATGCCCAGAAGTTGAAGAAGCTTGGATAGAGATTGAGGCACACAAAGCAAAAAAAGCCGAAGAAAAACTAATTCGCAATAGAGAAAAAGAGCTTAACACGATTGTATTTGAAGATGTATAGTAACAGTAGAATAAATTGTATATAAAAGAAAAAGAAAAAGAAAAAAATAAAAGAAATTTTTTTTTGTAAATAATTTGAATATATTTATAGATATTTATATAAATATATCTATAATAAAATGGATTTTATTACAATTTCAATTAAAGGTAAAGATAACATATTAGAAAAAGATAATTATAAATTATTTGATAAACCGAAGGGTAGAGGAGCAAATGATAAAAATAATAAAGTTAGAGAATTAATGATATATTCTATTATTAATAATTTAATTCCAGAAGAATGGTATACTATTGAAGATTGGATCATACTTAAAACAGAACTATATAAATATATACATCATAATTGTTTTAATCAATATAAAAATTTAACATGTGAAATAAAAGCTGGTAGATCATATAATTATGATTTTGATTTTAAATTTATACTAAATGATGATAGTATAGTATATAAACATATAGAATTTAAATTTGGATGTAATAAAGTGACTGGTTGTCCACAATTTCTTTCTTTATCATCAAATTTTAATACAGATTACTCTGAATATTTTTATGATAATTTTGTTCCAGAAATCTCAAAACTTTATAATACAGTTAACCCTGAAAAAAAAGAATATCTTAAATTAGTGACCACTACAAATTATAGTAATCATGTATGGTTTGATAATTTATATAAAAATGAAAAAGAATATATTAAACAAAAAAAAAAATTAGTTGATACATCAATTGATAAATATTTAAATTTAAATTATAAAAACTTTGATTTAAATAAATTAACACATAAATTCAAAAATACACAAAAAAATAAACTATATATGTGTTATTGTGATAAAAAATTTGTGTATGATTATATTGATGAAAATGAACTAGATATAGTTAAGATTAATACATTAAAAGCAGGTAGAAATAAATTAAAACATACGCTAATATTAGGTACAAGAACAAATACAACAATTCATATGTTATTAAGATGGAGAAATCATGCTGGTATTTTAAATCCTGCATGGCAAATCAAACTTGTTAGATAAATCAATATTTTCTATATCCACCGCCATACATATCTAATATATTAGTATATTCGGCTATTAATTCACCTCTTAATTCTTCATCTCTTTTTTTATCTTCAGCATCGTCAATCATTGTGCCAATTCTATTTATATTTTCCATCTCATCTGGTTGTTCAGCTGTTTCGCCCAAACGATAATTCATTAATTTAGAAAAGTTTAATTTTTTTTCACCTAGTTGTTTATTTCTATATTCTCTTTCTCTTAAATATCTTTCTTCTCTACTATTTAATGCTGCTGAAGATATAGTCGACCTGTTTCTACCCTTTGAAAAATTATAATCTGGTGTAGAACCATATTTTATTAACAGTTCTATTATTTTTTTTTTAGTATATGTATCAATATCTATATCATTTGTAGTCATAAAATTTATTAATGGTATATTTCCATATCTTTTCAACTTAATATTGGGATCAGCCCCATTTTCTAATAAAAATTTAACCATTAAAGGATCTTTTTTAATAATTGTTGCTGCCATTAATGCAGATGACTCATTTATATTCTTAGAGTTTATATTACCACCAACACTCATTAATTCTTTTATTCTATCATAATTGTCTTTAATTACTGCTTTAATAAATTCATGTCCAACTTCAGGTGAATTTCTTAAACCATATGGAATTTGATCCATTTCACCAGATGTTCTTGTTCCACCTTTTTTAGCTTTACCCCATTTTTTTTTCTTTTTCTTTTTCGTTTTTTTTCTTCTTCTAACTTTTCTTTTTTCTATTTCAGCATCATCATCATCATTGTCATATAATGCTTCTCGATACTCTGAATATGATTCTCCAGGATAATAACGATTCATAGAATCATAAGCATATTGACTATATTGATCTTCTAACATATTTTCACCAATCATATCAAATGTATCGTAATCTAAATTACCCATAATAGAATTTAAAATATTTTGAGGTAATCCTGTTTTTGCTAAAGCCGAACGTTGTTTAGCTGTATATGTTTTATATTTTTCTTTTTCATCCAAAATATTTTGAATAATTGAATTTAATTGTTCAGATGCCCATATATCATTTGGATGTGGATTTGATATTATACCTCTATTTCTATACCAAGCTGCTTCGCGTGAATAATCTGTTGGCCAATCATTAATTGCTCTAATTGCTGATGGATGACCCGATTCACTTTTGTTCATATCTACACCATAATTTAAAAATAATTCTAAATACGGTATAAAATATTCTGGTTCTGTATCAGGCATTCTCCCAGTAATACTTGATAATATTAAAAAAATAATATCAGTAAAAACTGTAATACCCGAACCTTCTTCTATATTGGGATCTGCACCATATTCTAATAATAATTCTAATTCTTCTGGTTTTCCATTTACTTGAAATACTGTTTTTAGAGGACTTTCTGAACCCCCTAAATCATTTGGATCAATTTCTTCTTCTCTTAATAATCGTTCTAATTCATTGTAATCTGCATTATATATAGCCTCATTTAATCTATATGCCATTATATTATATACAAATATAATTATATTAACTTTTAGCAATACAAAAACAAACACATATACAAATAATAATTAACACAATCCACCACCATGAATATTCAGGATCTTCATATTTATCTATATCAAATTCATGCCATATATTATATATATCTGGACATGAATTTGATTTTGTTACATCCGGTTTATGATATTTAACTAAAACATCATAATTTGATATATTACCTTGAGGATTACGACCATTTTTTAATTCATCTTCATATGTATTTAGTTTACAACATTCTTTTAGTTCGCAATCAGTTTCATTTTTTCCATAATAATTTTCTCTCCATAAATTATAATTAGATATTAAATCTCTATAACTTGGACAATTACTATGATTTTTATTATATGGAATTACATTATGAACTGATAATGTAAACTCTTGATTATTATCAAAAATTTTACAACACCCATAATCATAATCTGAACATTTTTCATGATGATGTTTTGACCAATGATATGTATCAGAATGTAAATCACTTATGCTTGGTGGATTTTTATAATAGTGTCTCCAAATATAATGATTATCTATTGTTTTATCTTCAATATTTATTTGACTAATAATATAAAATATTAATATAATGATAAATGTACAAGATAACCACCCACATAATTCACATGATTTATTCAAATAATTTTTATAACATTTTTTATCACATTTTTTAATATTTTCATGCTGAGATTTTTCTAAATCAAAATTAGCACCAATAAAATTTTCTGTTTCCATTGACTCTGGAACATGAGACTCTTGTCTCATTGTAAATAAATATTTTTTTTATAAAAAAAATATAAATATTTCAAATTTAAATAAGATAAGATTAATTTTCTATTTTAGTAATATCTATTATTTGTTTTATTATTTTCATTGAATCGTAATTTTCACATTTTGTATAATTATTTATTAAATTTTCATCTTGTAAAATATCATCACAAATAATATTTTTTTCAAATAAATTTTTAAAAGTTTCTGTATTATCATCTGGAGATTTAAAAGAATATTTACATATTTTATTTTCAAAACTAGTATGTGTTTTTATTTCAATATTATTATTAATATCAATATATGAAAATGTAATGATATATATATATTTAACATCATAAAATATATTATTATTTTCAATATTATTTAAATTAGTTATTTCAGTTACAATATTAATATATTCTTGATCTGTAATTTTATGTTTTATATCATAAACTAATGATAATAAATTACTATAAATTGACATTCTAATAATTTGATTATTACTAATTTAATTATTTTTAATATAATCAAATTAAAAATAATTAAATTATTATGGATCCAATTATTGTATATTTATGGTTAAATAAATATGATAAAATAAATAAAAAATCTAAGTTAAAAAAATCTAAGTAAAAAAATCTAAGTTATATTATAAAAATGAAATATTTAAACTTATTAAAAAAACACAGTAATACTATAATTGTACTATTAATTGTATTACTAATATGTATTTTATTGTATAATTATTTTAATAATCCACAAGCAATTAATATTTCATCTAAAGAATTACTTAATATTATTAAACCAGGTAAATATAGTGGAACTT
>Ga0233413_10000972_pt1 | contig 13061 bp, 10 predicted proteins | sample Na_anoxic_6_MG_FD_189019 | JGI IMG/M metagenome (GOLD analysis project Ga0233413, IMG submission 189019) | Seawater microbial communities from Saanich Inlet, British Columbia, Canada - Na_anoxic_6_MG | ecosystem: Environmental > Aquatic > Marine > Inlet | place: Canada: British Columbia... | reverse complement strand
GGTGTTGGTGTTGGCATAGGAGTTGGAGTAGGTGTAGGCGGCGGAGTTGATTCTCTGAATGCTTCATATGGATCAGTTCCTGGTTCCAGAGTTTCCCATGCTGTTGACTGGGGTGGTGTTTTATCTTTATTTAAAGCCAATGAATTTTTACAGCTTAACAATAAAAAAGCACATATAAAAATTGAAAATAAAACACAAATTAGTCTTTTCATAACATGAATCCTTCCAATTATAAAAATTCTTGCTAAACCCGGATGCTAGTCGATACTTGTAGCATTCATTTTTTGATGATGAGCAATACTACTACATTAATATTTTATACTTATTATTTTGATGGCGCAAATAATATTGGTTCATAAAAAAGAAATATATCAAACGAATTGACTTCAATAGACAAGTAGGGTTATATTATTAGTGAAGGGTAGTTTTAACCTCGCTAATCATCAGTGTAAACCAATAGTAGACTTAAAATTTAAGACTTTCTAACTATTTTAGTTGCTACCAACATTTTCGATTAATGGGTGTTTATATTGTAATGGGGAGCAAATCAAAAGAAACCAGAAATCTGCTAACAGCACAGAGTAAGTGTTGGTTTTATTCAATTCTTAATAAAATTGGAAAAGTACTGCTATGCAATAAAAATGATGGAAAGCCTCCAATGACATTTGGTGAGACTTTTATATTTTTCTGGAGATGCACATCGATTCTATGTTCATTTATTCTATTCAAATTAACACTTGTGTTTAGGTATACATCTGGATTTAAGATTTTCTTAAATACTTAGGGTTATAGTAACAAACAAAATATACAGGAGGCAGATATGATGGAAAAGATAACTCTTAGGGAAAAAATAAAATACAATATTGATATCATGATGTCCAAGGGAACAGTATTTATGATTTTTATATTGTTCTTTCTTACTATGTTTGCAGTATTGTTGATAGCAATATTTGCATTGCTAATATTAAAATTCTCTGGAAATGAATTTGGTTATATTCTCTGGGAAACCTTTTTAAACATCCTTGACCCGGGTACTATAGCAGGGGTAGAGAATTCATCAGAGTATCTGGTGTTTATGACAGTAGCTACAATAATGGGACTAGTTATGACCAGTATCCTAATAGGTTTGGTAACCGCCGGTTTTCAAGCAAAAATTGAAGAAATGCAAAGAGGAAAGTCAAAGGTTGTAATAAGCAACCATACTCTGATTCTAGGTTGGGATAATACAATATTTACAATAGTGTCAGAACTAATTATTGCAAATGAGAATGTCAGAAAACCACACATTGTAATAATGGCTGACCGTGATATAACCAGTATGCAAGATGAGTTGTACAACTATCTGCCTTCTTTTAAAAACACTAAAATTGTATTTAGAAGAGGCTGCTTGTATGAAATTAATGATCTTAATATGTGCAATATTACTAAATCAAAATCCGTGATAATCTTAGAAGAAGATGATGCGCAGAAAATTAAAGTATTAATGGCAATGTCAAATACAGATTTCTTTAGCAACCCCATGAATCATGCGGTTGTATTACTTGAAGAAAAGGCGAATTTCGAAGTTGCTGAAATAATTGGAGGAGACAATATTATTGCAATAGATCTTGGTGATACTGTGTCAAAAATGATAGCGCAGACATCCACCCAACCCGGGCTTGTTGCTGTATATAAAGACCTGATTTCATTTTCCGGAGATGAAATATATTTCAATGAATTTATTGAATCAGCGGGTAAAACAGTGAGCGAATTACTATTTTGCTTTGAGAAATCATCTGTTATTGGCTTAAAGAAAGCTGATAACTGCTATTTGCACCCCGGTCTTGATACTGTTGTTGAAGCGGGTGACAGTATAATACTTATTTCTGAAGATGATGACACGGCAAAATTTAGTGAAAGAAATTATGAAATATTTGATAAGTATATTGTAAAGGGCGATGCATTAACTGCTCATTTAACAGAAAATATTCTGATAGTTGGATACAATGACACCGTTAACCCTATAATTCGAGAATTTGAAGGGTATCTGTCAGAAGATTCTAAAATAATCATATATTTACCTGTTGGCAAAAATCCCGATGAAAACTTAGACAAGGTTATAAAGGAATCCAAATTATCTATAAAAACAATGAATGGCAATGTTCCTGATGCAAGCGCATTTGAAGAGCTTATAAAAATGGGTTTTACAAAAATAATTTTAATATCAACCATTTCTGAAAACAACCATAAAACAGATTGTGATGTTCTGCTATCATTGATTTATCTAAGAAGGATATCTGATGTGCTAAAAATAAAGCTGTCGATAATTGGTGAAATTACAGATGTAAAGAATAGTGAAATAGCCAAGTCAACAAGGTATCATGATTTTATTGTAAGTAGCAATATATGCGGTATGGTTAGCACACAATTAAGTGAAAACAAATATTTAAAACCCATTCTTGACGATATATTTGATGAAGAAGGTTCTGAAATATATACAAAGCCGATAAAAGACTATATAAAATGTGGTAAAGAACTAAATTACGCTACCTTGCTGCAATCAGCTATGCTAAAGGGTGAAATTTGCATTGGTTATATGTTATGTAACGGTGAAGAGCATGAATATGTTATGAATCCACATAAAACAGAAGTAGTAACCTTTAAGGAAGAGGACTGTGTGATTGTAGTAGCTGAGGACTAATTTTTGTTTATTTATAGTTTTAAGTGTCATATATCATGAAAAGAGTATAAGAAACTAAACTTAATTAGGTTGTGAATTTATAACTGGAAACTGTTTGCCTTAGTGGTTGATGATTCAAACATGTTTGCGTTTAAATACGACAAATTGACAAGCATATGTCCTTCGGATAATTGACGCGCAAATTGATATCCTTTAGAGTTAATGTATCGACAGATTGTTCCTGCGCGAGTCATTCTTTACTTGACATTCATAGCCTTGCAGGCACCCGGGCTTGGTTGCGGGAAAAAATCGGAGAATTTAGTATGAAGCAGCTGAAATTGAAGGGTACATATGCGAGTATCAACCTCGATCATATCGCCCACAATTACAAAGAAGCTTGCAGATTGGTAGGCAATGCCGTCACGGTCAGCTGTGTCGTAAAAGCCGATGCTTATGGACACGGTGAAGCTCAGGTAGTCGAAGCACTGATTGAAAACGGACTGTCTGTGATTTGTGTCGGTACGATGATTGAAGCACTGCGGCTCAGAGCGTGTTTCCCAAAGATTGACATATTGATTCTTGGCTATACGCCGCAATTTTTAGCATGTAAAGCAACCGAGTATAATCTGATCCAGACAATCAGCACGCGAGAGGAAGCCCTCGCGTGCAATGCGGCCGGTACGACCAAAGTGCATATAAAAGTGAATTCAGGCATGAACCGTTTAGGCTTCTCCACAGAGAGCGCTGATGAGATCGCGGCCATAAGCCGGTTGAAGAACATCCGCGTATGCGGTATTTTCACCCATCTGCACTCAAGTGATATTGAAACACCGACACTCTGTCAGTTCGAGAAATTTGAACGCCTTTTGCACAAGTTAGAAGACAAAGGAGTACACGTCGGTGTCAGGCATGTGTGCAACAGCGGCGGCATTATTGTGTTCAAGCATATGCATCTGGATATGGTGCGCGAAGGAATCATGCTGTACGGGCTCTATCCGTACAAAACGGTCAGCCAAGAAACTGTTCACCTGAAGGAATGTATGGAGCTGCATTCTTTCGTCGCCCGGATTATCGATATCAAAAAAGGCGAAGGCATCAGCTATGGTCATACGTTCATCGCGCAAAGAAACATGAAGATCGCAACTGTCAATCTCGGCTACAGCGACGGCGTTTTCAGACAGCTTAGCAATAAGGGTGAAGTGATCATACATAACGAGCGAAGACCGATTGTCGGCAAGGTCTGCATGAACATGTTCATGGTGGATATCACCGGCATGGATACGGTTCGGGTAGAAGACGAAGTCATCATTTTCGGGCGCAGCGAGAATCAGTTCATCTCCATCGACGAGGTAGCAGCATGGGCTGGAACCATCAGCTACGAAGTCATCTGCCGAACCGGTTACAGCGTCCCGAGGGTGTATTACAAAAACGGTGCGATAATCGAGTATGAGCAAGCGCTGCTGATTGAGAACAGCGACACAGATCCTTCATTATGATAACAAGCGCACATAAGCTCCTTGAGATAATGATTGATATGAATACGCAAAACGAAAGGATGGCCTTATGTACCCAAGAGTTTTAATCGATTTAGGTAAGTTCAGAACAAACGTTGAAGTTGTTAAAAACAGAATGAATAAAAATGGTATCGAAGTATATGGTGTAACCAAAGTTTTTTGTGCAGATATTAATCTTACCAACATATATATTGACGCCGGTCTGGCAGCCGTGGCAGATTCCAGGATTGAGAATATCCGCAAGTTGGAGAATCTGGATATTAAGAAAGTGCTTCTACGTATCCCCATGCAGACAGAGGTTATTGATGTAATACGATATGCCGATGTATCTCTAAATTCAGAAATCAGTACAATCAAGCTTTTGAGCGATGAAGCACTCCGCCAGGGGAAGATTCATCAGGTCATACTGATGATTGACCTAGGGGATCTTCGCGAAGGAATCTTTGACGAGGACGAACTGTATCTGGTGACAGAAGAGGCAAAGAAGCTTAAGGGTGTGAAAGTAATCGGTATCGGCACCAACCTGACTTGTTTTGGAGCGGTCATACCAACCTTGGAACATATGGAGAGGATGATTGAAATCAAGAAAAATCTGGAGTCTAGAACCGGGATGGAGCTTGGTATCATATCCGGAGGCAACTCCAGTTCATATTATCTGCTGGAAGACGGAAGACTCCCAAAAGAAATAAATAACCTTCGAATTGGTGAAATTTTTGTGTGCGGAAATGAAACCGCATACGGAACCCGGGTAGCCGGCACGTATGATGATGTCTTCACACTTGAAGCCGAGATTATAGAGCTTAAAACAAAACCTTCTCTGCCCATAGGTGAATCTGGTATGGATGCATTCGGGCTACGACCGGTCTATGAAGACAAAGGAGAAATGATTCGTGGGATAATCGCTATCGGAAAGCAGGATGCTGACATGAACGGGTTGGTTCCGCTTGATGATCATATCGAAATGATAGGAAGAAGCAGCGACCATATGATCCTCGATCTGACGAAGTCGTCTCAGGATTACATGGTCGGAGATATCATGCGCTTTAAGCTTAAATACCCCGGTATATTGTCTGTAATGACCAGCAAATATGTAGAGAAAAGTTTTATTAAGTAAGAAATGAAGGGAACCAGCTGATGAATAATATTCAAATTGCAATTTGGGGTTTTGGCGCGATGGGCGCCGGAATGGCAAATATGTTATATAAAAAAACCGGCGTAGATATTGCCGCCGTATGCGACCTGCACCCTAACCGCGTTGGTAAAAGCGTCGGAGAAATTCTTGGTATAGACAGATGGACGGATGTGATTATAAAAAGTGATATTGAAAAAGTGCTTGACGGTAAAAAGATTGACCTGTGCCTGCTCGCGACTGACTCGTTCACGAAGGGCGCATACCCGAAGCTCAAGATAATTATTGAGAAAGGCATTAATGTAATCACAACAGCGGAAGAGATGGCATACCCCAAGGCGCAGGAACTGCAACTAGCAGAAGAGCTTGATGAAATAGCCAAGGCAAATGTTGTCACCGTGCTTGGTACGGGCATCAATCCGGGAATGATAATGGACCTTTTGGTCGTGTGCCTGACGGGATGTATGGAAGAGGTGACGCATATTGAAGCCAAACGTGTCAACAGCTTATCACCATTCGGCGTCACAGTTATGGAAGAGCAGGGCGTCGGCATAACAGAAGATGAGTTCAACAAACGCGTTGCACAGGACAAGCTGGCAGGGCATGTCGGCTTCAGTGAAAGTATTAATATGATTTCTGATGCAATCGGATGGAAGGTCGACCGGTTCGAGCAACAGATGAAGCCTATATTCACAACGGTTGACAGAAAATCCCCATACGGATTTGCCGCGGCCGGTCATCTGGCAGGCATCAATATGACCGGCCAGGGATATGTGGACGGTGAACTGAAAATTGACATGATCCACCCGCAACAGATTGAACCGGAAATGGAAGGCACACATACAGGAGACTATATCACCCTGAAGGGAAGTCCGCCTGTTAATATGGCAATCACGCCTGAAGTCGACGGCGGCATCGGGACAATTGCAATGTGTGTGAATATGATTCCTCATGTCATTAATGCAAAACCAGGTCTTAAGACTATGATTGACCTGCCTGTTCCTCGGGCCATAATGGGCGATATGAGAGACTTGATTGATTAGGAGGCGATGATGAAAGCTAAGAAAGGTGACTGGGTCAGAATTAAAAAAATTGTTTTGCGCGCAGAAGAGCGAAGTGGAAATCTGCCTGAGGATACAAAAAAAGTACCGCTGGAAATGTGGGACAAAGGTTTCCTGCTGGATGTATGTGCATCACTCGGCGACTGGGTCAGAGTTGAGACAATCATCGGCCGCGAGATTGAAGGTGAATTAGAGCAGGTGGATCCAAGTTATGATGTCAATTACGGTGAAAGTGTAAATGAGACTCTTTATATAGGAAAGCAGCTGAGGGAATTATTAGGTGATTGTCATGAGTAATAGTTTCTATGATGTTATGGCACGTAAAAATCAAATAATGAAACAGGCTGTGGGCATAGATTATGATGTTTTTGAGAGTGGCGGAATCGCTTTCGATTACGAGAAAATGATGAGTGAAACAGGGTATACACTTGAGGAGATGATTGCGATTCAACGAAATTATTCCGTAGGCGGCACTCCAATCATTGAGCTTAAGAATTTTACGAAGATTGTTCGTAGGCTTTCACCAAAAGGGAAGGGTGCACGCATATTCATAAAAGATGAGGCAGCCAATCCATCGGGAAGCTTCAAGGCAAGGCGCGCGGCAATCAGTGTTTATCATGCGAAAAAACTCGGTTATGAGGGCGTCATAGCTGCAACAAGCGGTAATTATGGGGCAGCTGTTGCGTCCCAAGCGACTATGCACGGACTCAAATGCATAATAGTGCAGGAATGTTATGACTCACAGGGAAAAGGTCAGCCGGAAATCATTGAAAAAGCCAGGAAGTGCGAAGCATATGGGGCAGAGGTAATGCAGCTTACCGTAGGTCCGGAGCTTTTTTATGAGTTTCTTAAGTTATTGGAGCAAACAGGATATTTCAATGCATCACTCTATACTCCTTTTGGAATTGCCGGAGTTGAGACTTTGGGATACGAAATATCCCATCAGTTCATGGAAAGTGAAGAGCGCAATCCAGACATTGTGGTCTGTACCAACGCAGGCGGCGGTAATCTTACAGGTACCGCACGGGGACTATTGAAAGCAGGAGCTTCTGATACTCAGATAGTAGGTGCCAGCGTAAACCTAAAAGGTCTGCATATGGCCAGTGACAGACAGTTCAATCGGAAATCATTCACCACCGGCCATACCGGGTTCGGCATACCATTTGCCACTTTTCCGGATCGGTCCGATGTCCCACGTTCCGCGGGACGTCCGCTTAGGTACATGGACCGTTATGTGACTGTCAACCAAGGTGAGGTTTTCTATATCACTGAAGCATTGGCTCAGATTGAAGGGTTGGAGCGTGGACCTGCAGGAAATACATCCCTGACAGCGGCGTTCAGTCTTGCACAGGAGATGGATGAGAATAAAACCATCCTTGTGCAGGAAACCGAATATACCGGAGCCGGAAAACACATTCGGCCGCAGCTGGGATTTGCTAAATCCATGGGCGTTGATGTGCTGATTGGAAATCCACGGGATGAGGTTTGTGGTACGAATATTATTTTACCGAAAGAACCGGGAATGATTAAGGCGATTGATTTGAATATGGAAAAATTAAAACAAAAATATATTAAAAATGCTATCCGGCAGAACTGTGAATTAACTGAAGTGGATATTAAGTTTTTAGCTGAAGATACAAAAACAACAACCATCTTTGTTAGAGAGACTATTAACGAACTAAGGGGGAAACAATGAAAGGATACCTTAAGCGAGAAGACGATTTTCAGGAAAGAAGAAAGCATCTTGCAAAATTATCTGATGAAGAATTGAAAACAAGATTTTGGGAATTGGTTGGGCAAACTGTCGATCCGCTGCTTGAAATTGCAAGAACACACACGTCTCCGAGTATTGAGCGGAGTATTCTTCTCAGAATGGGTTTTTCAAGTATCGAGGCAAAGCCTTTGGTTGAGATGGCAATCGACCGGGATTTGATAGGTAAAGGTGTCGGTCATCTGGTATATAGGGTTGCTAAGCAGAACGATCTTTCTGTTCGCGAAGCAGGACTATCCATGCTGGAGGGCGAATTATGGGATACGATAAATTTTGATCAGGAGGTGAAGTAGATGAAAAACTATAAGCCGAATGAAAAACTTGATATCAGAGATATTATGAACAATATTGAAGACTACCGACCTAGGCGAAGAGGCTGGACCTGGAGGAAACACAATCCGAATCTCGTCATGGATGGGCATAAATATTCCGATTGTTCAACCCCGTTGAAAAATGGGATTGGGATTCCCAGTGCTGTTCAGTATTTTAACAATCTTGATCCACAGCCCGTCGAAAGCATCACGACTGAAATTGCCTCAGGACGTTTTGAAGATGATATCCGGCGAATGCGTATGAGTGCATGGCACGGTGCCGACCATATCATGGTTATCCGGACAGCCGGTCAGTCACATTTTGATGGATTGATAGAAGGAACTCCGCAGGGAGTCGGAGGAATACCAATCACCAGAAAACAGGTTCGCTGTCATAGGAAAGCCCTGGATTTTATTGAAGACGAGGTAGGAAGACCTATTAATTACCATTCATATATATCAGGTGTCGCAGGACCGGAAATTGCGGTCATGTTCGCAGAAGAAGGCGTAAATGGTGCGCATCAGGATCCACAGTATAATGTGCTTTACAGAAATATCAATATGGTGCGAAGTTACGTTGACGCGGCAGAAAGCAAAGTCATCATGACCTGGGCGGACATTGCCCAGATTGACGGAGCCCACAATGCCAATGCAACTGCCAGGGATGCCTGGAAAGTCATGCCGGAGTTAATTGTACAGCACAGCATTAACGCCCTGTTTTCCGAAAAAGCAGGCATGAAGAAGGAGAATATATGTCTCTCTACGGTGCCTCCGTCTGCAGCGCCGGTTCCGTCATTCAAATATGATTTGCCATATGCAGTCGCCCTTCGGGACTTTTGCAGTGATTACAAGATGCGCGCTCAGCAGAATACTAAGTATATAACCTCTTCCTCCAGAGAGGCGACAGTCACGCATGTACTGAATATGATGATATCTAAACTGACACATGCCGATATACAATCTACGATTACACCCGATGAAGGAAGGAACGTGCCATGGCATATCTACAATATCGAAGCATGCGACAACGCAAAACAAACACTGGTAGCGATGGATGGCCTGCTGGATATGGTCGAACTTAAAGATGAGGGTTATCTGCCTCAGGAGACCAGGGATCTTAAAGAAAGGGCTGTCCTATATCTTGAGGAACTCCTGGAGGTAGGTGGATATTTCGAGGCCGTGGAAAAAGGATTCTTTGTAGATTCAGGTAAATACCCGGAGCGTAACGGTGATGGAATAGGAAGAAAAATAAACGGTGGTATTGGTGCGGGAACAGTGTACAAACGTGATGAGGATTACATGGCTCCTGTTACCGCGCACTACGGTTACAATAATGTGGAACAGTACGACCCCGAGGCAGCAAACAATCCTGCATATCTGATTGACGGCTGTACATTCGAAAAACCTGAGAAAATAATCTTCATAGATGAGTTGGACGAACAGGATAATGTAAATGTACGTATGAAAGAAGCAGAAAAATACAGGAACTCGAATTTGATTAAACCTGAAATGGAATGGCTGGCCGATGGTACAGTTGTTCTGGAAGTATTCCTGCCTACAGATAAAAAAACAGCGGAATTCGCGGCCATTGAGATTGCGGCGAAAATGAACATGAAGGATCCCGAGGTCATCCATGCTGAGATACTGCATCCTTCAGAAGGAACAAGAATCCAGGTAAAAGGTAAAGTAGATATTTCAGTTAATTTAAATAAACTTAAGATACCTGATGAACCGGTTATGCTGACAGATGATGAATTGTGGGCGGCAATCGAGGAGAAACCGCTAAAGGTTGTGGCGGCAACAATAGGTGAAGATGAGCACTCTGTTGGTCTTCGTGAGGTAATCGACATCAAGCATGGCGGTATTGAAAAATGGGGTATCGAAGTTGAATACCTTGGCACATCCTGCTCGGTAGAGAAGCTTGTAGACGCGGCAATCGAAATTAATGCAGATGCAATCCTAGCATCTACCATAATAAGTCACGACGATATTCATTACAAGAATATGAAAAAGATCCACGACCTTTGTGTGGAAAAGGGCGTGAGGGAAAAGCTTCTGATCGCTTGTGGAGGGACGCAGGTCATCAACGAACTCGCGGTTAAAACTGGGATTGATGCAGGATTTGGACGAGGCTGCAAGGGAAAGAATGTTGCCACATTCCTGGTAAACAACCGAAAATAATTATGTTGGTTTAAGGAACAAACTATGAAATTGGATGTATTAGTAGCGGAAATAGGCAGTACCACAACAGTAATCAACGGCTTTTGGCTGGGTGAAGATGCATGCTTTGCCGGGTCAGGCCAGGCTCCGACGACGGTTCTCGGCGGTGATGTGAACATAGGGTTGATGAATGCAATCGAGGATTTCAAACGAAGTCTTGGGACGGATGAATTACTATATGACGAATTGATTGCCACCAGCAGTGCGGCAGGTGGACTTAAGATGACAGTCCACGGTCTTGTGTACGATATGACGGTAAATGCAGCTAAAGAAGCCGCACTAGGGGCCGGCGCAAATATCCACATGATAACGGCCGGGCAGCTGAGACAAACTGATCTTACAAAAATAATGGAAATACGGCCTAACATAATATTGATAGCAGGCGGTGTGGACTACGGCGAATGCGAGACCGCGCTTTATAATGCAGGAGAGATAGCAAAACTGAACCTTGATGTGCCTGTGATATATGCAGGTAATGTTCAGAACCGAGACGAGATTGAGCTGATTTTTAAGGAAACAGGTGCTAAGATTTATTTGGTGGAAAACGTCTACCCAAGAATCGATCAGCTGAATGTGGAACCTACCAGAAGGATAATCCAGGAAGTTTTCGAAGAACATATTACCCATGCTCCGGGAATGGCGAAAGTCAGGGAGATGGTTAGCGGTAATATAATTCCGACTCCTGCCGGAGTCATGGAGGCTACCAAACTGCTTGCTGATATATTGGGAGACGTGGTAACTGTCGACATAGGCGGTGCAACAACGGATATACATTCTGTGACAGAGGGGTCTGAAGAAATTGCCCGCATAATGATTTCTCCTGAACCTACTGCCAAACGTACTGTTGAGGGTGATTTAGGAGTGTACATAAATGTGCAGAATATAATTGATTTGGCGTCAAAGGATTGGCTCGGGAAGACACTTGGACTGACTATGGCTGAACTTGATGAGTTGATTGATAATCACAAGGTTATTCCAAAAACGCCGATAGAAAAAGCTTTTGTGGAAAAACTTGCTTCAATTGCATGCCGTACTGCCATTGAAAGACATGCAGGTGAATTGATTGATATATACTCTACATCCGGACGTAAAAAAGCAGCCAGGGGCAAAGACCTGACTGCTGTCAAGTACATCGTTGGAACAGGAGGTGTACTTACAAAGCTTCGCGGTCGGTCGGATATACTCAAGGGCATCATAAACACACCAAATAGTACTAAGCTGCTTCCTCATAGTGATGCGACGGTGTTGATCGATTATCATTATATAATGGCGTCCGTCGGTGTAATGAGCAAAACGCACACCGAAGAAAGCATTGAGTTCCTTCGGCAGTCGCTTAGGTTACCGGATTAAGATTAACACAAAGTAGCATAGATTACAGCCTTTATGGTGTGCATTCGATTTTCAGCCTCGAGGAATACCCTGGAACGTTTCGACTCGAACACTTCATCTGTGACTTCCATCTCATTAATTCCAAATTTCTCAGCAATATCAGCACCGATAGTGGTGTTGGTATCGTGAAATGATGGCAGGCAGTGCATGAATATTGCTTCCGGTTTGGTATTTGCCATCATTTTTGCATTGACCTGATACGGCTTTAACAGATTGATTCTTGTTTCCCATACATCATCGGGCTCACCCATCGATACCCAGATGTCAGTATAGATTACATCGGCGTTTTTAGTGCTTATCTCAATATCCTCTGTGAGTGTGACTGAACCACCGCTTTCCTTCGCAATCTCTTTCGCTTTTATAACTAGGTCTTCAGCAGGGAAAAGAGCTTTGGGTGCGCATGCGATGAAGTGAATCCCCATTTTGGCGCAGGCAATCATCAGGGAGTTACCAAGGTTATTGCGCGCATCGCCCGCATATGTGAAGTTGAGTCCTTTTAAATAGCCGAACTCTTCTTCAATCGTTAACAAATCTGCAAGCATCTGTGTTGGATGGAACTGATCTGTAAGCCCATTCCAGACCGGGACGCCTGCATAATCCGCGAGCGTTTGAACCAGATCCTGCTCAAACCCCCTATACTCGATTCCGTCGTAGAGCCTACCGAGTACGCGGGCCGTATCTGCAATGCTTTCCTTCTTGCCCATTTGCGAGCTGCCTGGGTCTAGGTACGTGACTCCCATACCAAGATCCATGCCTGCAACTTCGAACGAACATCGGGTGCGCGTGGAGGATTTCTCAAAAAGAAGCACAATGTTTTTGCCTTCAAGATAATGGTGAGGTGCTCCGCTGCGTTTCATGGATTTGAAATCTTTCGAGAGATCGAGTAGATAACGGATTTCTTCAGGCGAATAATCAAGTAGAGATAAAAAATGTCTTCCCCTAATATTGAGTCCCATTCGTTTCCTCCTTTTCCTTACGTAATTCTCTTATTTATATCATAGTTTATT
>Ga0233413_10000969_pt1 | contig 13088 bp, 10 predicted proteins | sample Na_anoxic_6_MG_FD_189019 | JGI IMG/M metagenome (GOLD analysis project Ga0233413, IMG submission 189019) | Seawater microbial communities from Saanich Inlet, British Columbia, Canada - Na_anoxic_6_MG | ecosystem: Environmental > Aquatic > Marine > Inlet | place: Canada: British Columbia... | reverse complement strand
CGGTTTTACAATACAAGGTTCTACCCAAGATTAAGCTTTATGGAAGACGAAATGAAGAGCTGACCTTTTGGGGCTCAAAGGGAAAAACTGGATAACATTTTCGCGGCGTCTGTGGCTCGTCCAGCTTCCATATAATGTCCGCCGTTTTCATTTTTTTTTGAACTCTACGGGAATCGCCAATATAAAAATTTCTGTTCTCGAATATCACTCTTCCCCATTGTCGCCGGGCCCAAAAAAAAGAGATCCGTGAGTCCTCATTTGAGGAGTTAAAATTATATATAGAAATCATTGTTTAGAGATGGCACGCCGTTCGGGCGTCTTTGAAAGCGCACCCACTCGAGATCTTCAAGAGGATGCCTTGATGGCCGAGGGAAAGTTTAATGCAGGCATCGGGATAGACTTTAAGTCTTCAGACGATCCAGACGAGCAAGCCAACTTTACTAACCGCAAACTCAATTTGGAGGTGGCCATGAGAAGGTCAACGCCTCCCTATATGCCCAAATTGACCGAGCCAGAGATCCGGAGAATCTCGGTATGGCTGGCAAGGAAGGAGGGTGAGGTGAAACGCGTGCAGAACGATTCTCTTTATAAATTTGTCTACGAGGTCGCAGGAAATCTTGCGATCCCCGTCGACCAGTTGTTCAAATACAAGACAGACGAGCGACACAGTACAGAACGCTTTTTCGACGTTCCGGGCGACGACAGCCAAGATGACATGACAACAATCAGAGAAAGGCTTATCGACTCCATCGGAGAGAAACAGATGGAGATCAAGAGAGAAAATATCCTTCAAGTGTTGAAGGAACTCGTGAATGAATTGGTGCACCGGAGAAATCTGGGCCTCCTGCAAACCGATGGGGGTGAAATGAGTCGAGATTCCGTCGAGGCGCTTGATCTATATGAATTCATTTCAATGCTTTCCGAGTCGCAAGAAATTGAGATGGGGACAGATCCCCCGACAACCATCGTAGTCAAGAAGATCGATGAGCTGAAGCAGCACATGCAAAAAAATATCTCCGGGCTTCCGCGACTTTATGTCAGCCGAAACCCCGCGCAGCCGAGAACGTTTCTTGGACAGAAATTCTTCATTTTTGGGGCTCGCGAAACCACAGAAACCTTAGAACCGAACGACTTTATCGATGTCGACGATGAAGTCATACAAGAATATCTGTTGTATCATATTCCACTCGGTTATGATTTAAAAGCGGAACCGCAGCAGAAGACCGCGAAGATCTATCAGCTCGAGAGGCAATTGTCCTCTTTGGAAGATCTCTATGCAAAGTCAGATATTGGTGCGGTGCGCAAGCGCGTGTCCTCGGCATTGCATTGGCTGGAACGCAAAGAAGTGTTTGAGTACGGAGACATGAGTGAAGAACTCGTCATGGGCCTGCGCAAAGCAACGATGAAGGTTCGATTCAATGTCCCAGGGATGCAGAATGTTAAACAAGAAAGGGCAAAAGATCTCTTTGCCGGCGGGAGCAACGAAGATTTCACCACGCTGTTTGCCGATCTCGTCGCGAGGGAGATCAATCTGGTGCATTTTCTTGAAGGCATCCGCGGAAATTATGATCGCAATCACGCTAGGATTCGCGTCACGATTGCCAAGATTCTCAACGCCATGAGGAAGTTTGTCTACTTCAACGGGGAAATAGTCGTGAAAAACCGGCAGGGAGCCTCCGAGTGGCACGCGGACCGACTGGACTTTTGCTAAGAAAAACAATCGCAAAGGACCCTATAAAAATATGACCACACAAAAAGAGAAAAAAGGATGGCTCTTTCGCTTCTAGGGAGCCTCCAAGCTGAAATCGAGCTTATTGAGGCACTGGGAATCGACCAGTATGTGAGCGGACGCGTGGATCGGGTAGAAGCCGCGTATTTGAAGAAGTCTCCCAAGGAGATGGAAGATATCCTTTTGTTTTCTGAGTATGTCACCCAGTTGTTTGGAGTCGACGAGTTTGACGGGTTATTTCAGGAGTTCAAGACTTCCCCTGCTTTGGAACTCAAGGATGTCTTTGCAGCGGCGAGGCGGCCCACGGAAGTGTTGGCACAAGCCTTGAATTTTACTCAGTTGACTAAGATGCTAGAGATCTCTACACAAGAACAGGCTAGGCTGATTGCCGAAAATAAAAAAGACAAAGAGGTTGTCAAGCTTTGGGAAAATAGAAAATGGGAAGAGGCGAAAACTCTCTCCGGAAACCCCAACTTCTCTGGGGCCACTAAGAGGACGACTGAGCAAAACATTCTTCTGCGAGAATTGCCCGAATATGGAGGATTAGCCGTCGCGGAAAAACGGGTCGAGGATACAAAACGGAAACTCGATGGACTGGTGGGATTTGTGCGACCCATACCGCCTGGTCCGGAAGTCAAAGGGAATGAAAACGTCGCGAAGAATATCGCGCAGATGTTTTTCGCCTTGATTATTGGACTTGGAATGTTGCTTCAACTCCTTTACGGAGAATGGGACCCAAAGCTTTTCAAAGCACTCACCCGAGAGGAAACGGGACGGGGTGCGGTGGTAGAACCGACGAGCAAGCTGGTTAACATGCCTGGATCAGGCGTCAAGGCTTATTTCCCTGCGAGTATTGGCGGGGGGGACATTGTGGGAGAGAATTCAACGGCTCTAATGAGCAACCCATTCGTGTTTGATCTCTCTGAGATGACAGGTGAGAAAGAAATGACTGGAAAAAACACAATCGTCACGCGAGATGACATGTTCGCGATTGTGCAAATCAAACCGAAGGGGGGCAGGGCGTTTACCAAGAATGAAGCTATACACTTTAGAAAACTCGGCAACAAGGCGCAAGACTTTTCTGAGTATTCCAAGCGAGACAAAAAGTACGGAGTTACGTGGGATTATGCCAAGCCGATTCCGATCCATGAAAAAAAGTATGAGTTCGAGGTTATAGGGTACAGTAAAACCCCCGTACAAACAGAGTTCGACGAAGGTGATTTTTTTGGAATAATGCCGATAAAAGTCGGGGACTTTTACTCGCCCTATGACCCGAAGCAAACAAACGCTGATGAAGTGCTAGAAAGAGGCCTGGAATTTGCAATGAAAGGCATGGATCTGACGAGCACTGAACTTCCGGAACAACTGCCAAAGGAATCTATGGAGTATCCAGCCACGGATAAGACAATCATGGTGGAATATATCAAGATGAGGTCAAGTCAAACTGGCCAAAAAATCGACCCTGAGGATATTCCTGCGGATCTGTTGCGTCTTCTGGCCGTGACGGTTCCCAAGCAACTTCTTAAGGAAATACTTAAGGGGGGGGGGAGGAAAGACGATGCCACGTTTGCTTTTTTTGATTTGGTTAAATTACCGGCATTGGGACTGGCCTCGACTCTGAACTACTACTCGAACGTGAAAAGGGAGGACCAGTGGCTTGGCTTTCGTCACAACACATGGTTCAAGTATGGAATCACGTTCCTTTCCGTGGCGATTCCACTGACCGTTGTTGGAGAAACGGTCTTGCTCATGAACACCGAAGATCAACTTGACCTGTTGGAAGCTAATAGAAAGGAACAAGTGGAACGAACGATTGTCGGTGCTTGGGCAGGCACTGCGATCGGCCTGGTGATGGGGACCACGTCCGCGGTCGAGGGGGTGATCAAAAGCGTTGGAATCGCCATCGCAGCGAAATATTTATTTGGTGGAATGGCAGGTCTGGCGGCAATGGGATCACGGCTTTTCATCACTCGACTCTTCTCTGCAAAGAGTGGACCGGGCGGACAACAAGCGGTGCAAAAACGCCGCCGCTCCTCCTCCACTGCCAATGCAAAACTACCCTCTCAAGCCGATATTATGAGTGCGCTGAGAGCTTCCAATGGCGATACCAAGGCCGCTGCAAAGATGTTGTCCAGTTTTTCATTTTAAAAAAAAGGCCTCTTAATACTCAATCTCGCGTGATTTTGCAAAGTGAGCCAACGTAGCAGGCTCGTTGCGTATTTTGGCATAGGCCTGCCAGAGCGCATCGCCTTCCAGACCCTCGAAAACCCCATCGCGCTTCATAACGTCCCAGTGATAGACATCCTGGCAGTCCGGATCGATCAAGTAGTCTTCTTTGTTGAAGGGCTCCGTACGCCTGTGTTCAACCACCCAAGGCTCGTGACGAATCGCCTTGTACTTGTTTTCCGCGTCCTCTGGGTCAAGCAGGCCTTCATAGACCAAGCGCTCGAAGTGAAACATCGTGTAGTGCTTGTAGTCTTCTCGACGATACACAGCCTGGCGCTTCTGCCTGTCTCGAATGACGTAGGGGTGTGTACGAATCAATCGATACTGCTCCATCAACTGGTCGCCTTCGAGCCATTTCGGGAAACCAAGAGACTGAGAAGGCACGTTTTCCGCGATGATGTTCCAGTGATAATCGTCACCCGTCACGTAATCCTCGGGCTCGAAATCACCTCCCTCTTCCAGAATGCGCTTCAAAAGACGTTTTTTCTCCTCGCTGATGATGACATTGTCCATAGTAAGCTTCTGGACGGGTATACCGAAAAAGTAAGTATCGTCATCCTCGCCAAAGGAAATATCAATGTCTTCATCTGGTATAGAAAAGTCGCCATGAATTTGTTGCGTGTGTCTGAAAGTCCCCCAAGTGTCATAATCCGTCTTGAGGCGCCCGTCCGAAGAAGGTCCACCCCCAAAGACCTCTTGTTGGTAGCCAGAGAAGAACGATTGGGTATAGGTATTGGCCACAACGTGTGTTTTCACCACCAGTTCCTCCTCCGAATCGGGAATCACTGTCTCCAACACAAGCTTCGGTGACCCTTGTTCCTTCCCCGTCGAAAAAATGTGCGGCAACTGATGCTTGAAGTTAAGCGCCTTCTCGATGGCACAGACAATCGTCTGCTTGGGAGTTTTCTTGTTGTCCACGCTGAAAATAAAACCCATGTGAACCTCAAACTGCTGTACGCCTCTGAAATGAGTGTCGATGAGCCGCGCGCATGGCGTACGGACCAGCCCTGGACAAGAAACAACAACCGGCTGCCCAGAAAATTTCCCCTCCGCTGGGATGCAAAAGCTGTACGGGGAGTATTCTGCCTCCGCGGATTCGCAAAAACCGTCGATCGCGTCGTAAATCTGCCCCTTCGACGGTTGGTTCCCGTTCGTATAAGCAGAGACGTGAACCATCGCGAATTCCACCACTTCTCGCTTCGGCACGCTGAACCAACTGTAGTCTCGTTCGTTCGAACCAAGGTCGAGGGCGAAAAGATTCTGAAAGGGCTTCGTATCCAGCGCCGCACGCGCAGCCGCAGCTTTCCGGTGGTACAGGTCGCGAATACAGCAAGAAATGCCGTAAGGAAGATTGGGGCAAATAGATTCCGCCATCTCCATGATCGCGGAAATCACGTTGTCCACGGACACAGACAACAGCGGTTCAATCTTGCGGAAAGACTCCACTGTGATCAAGCCCTTGTGGTCGACCAGGAAAATCTGGTAAGCCTCACTGATGCATTCGATCTTGGCCATCGCGTGGATGTTGCTGTTGACACGGGGTGTCTTTAAGAGAACGCCCAAGTTCTTAAGCTCGTCGAGGAACTTGTTTAGGAACAAAGCGGCTCCGTGCATCGAAGGGCCCTGAATGTACCCAATCTCAACACAGCGATGGACCATAAAATGAAACCATTGACGCTGCTGAAAAACCTTCACAACGCGATCGAACATCGGGCCTGTTATTTCCTCGGTCTGCGCGGCTGCGTTCATCGAGTTCTCGATGCGCCTGCCGTGTGCGCTGGACGTCTCCGACGGCCTCACCATGATATACCGAGATTCAAGCGCATGCGGCAGTGAACGAATGTTAGCCAAAGTAATCTCCATACCACACCAGTTCGCTTCGGCTTCCTTTGTCTCGCGATCACCGCCCTTGTCATCCTGGCTAAAATAAAGGACCTTGACTTTCCCGCCATTGCTCAATAGATGTTTTTTTCGAGCCTGCTCCTTGCTGATCCCGTTGGCGTCGCCGGCGGACGACTCAGGCGGCTGCTCGTCAAAAACCGTGATGTACCCGGCCTGATCACTTTGGCCATTGATGCCACCTGTGAGCAAGGCAGCAGCCGTGGCAAATACAATGTCCTTGACAGTGCCAGGGACGCGAAGCCTGAGGATCCATTTCACAATACTACTCTTCCCCGTCGCACCCTTTTCCGTCGCAATAAAGATGTTACAATGAAGATCATCGCCGCGTCGCGAAGCATCCAACGTGCCCTTTTCAACCAGCTGCCCAATCTCGTGCGTATCCGTAACGCCACAAACCTGTTCCAGGAAAACCATAAGCTTGGATGCCGTATTGAGGTTGTGCGAAAGGTTCTTGTCGCCATTTTCGTAAAACCACTTCGAAATTTCCGGGTCGTTCAGGTCTTTCCCCGCCGTTGCAAGTGCTTCATAAGCTGGGGAGAGTCCACCTCCGCTCAAAATCCCCTCCAACATCGCTCCCGCGGATTTTTGGTGAAGGAGGTAGATTCTCGCCATTAGCCTTTGATTCTTTGCATCTCGATCGCTAAGGAACTTGAAACCAGTAGAATTCGTAAGGAGTGGCTCCATCCCCAGACGGGGAGGCCCCTGTTGTCGTTCCTCCAAGTCAGCGAGACGACTTAGAATTTCATCGTTATCCCGTCGCGGCTGATCAAAGACCGTCAATGGAGGGGGATTCGCCCCTCTGACCCCTGCAAAATCTTCCGCGGCGGCGGCCCGGGAGTAAACAAACTCTTCGGCCCCAAGATCCCCCAAAATCCTCTGCCGCTTTAGATCCGGTTCAACGGGTACCGAATCGTATTTAAGGGCATCGATGATGACCTTGGAAACCATAGTAGCTCGTGCTCTTTGCATTTGAGCCTCTGGGAGCATCACTTGGTAAAGCGTGGCGAACTTCAAAAAGTCGGGAGGGACGGTGTAGAGCATATCGTGAGAGGGGAATGTGACGGAGAGGCCGCTGCACCCGGGCGGCTCTGCGAAGTACATCCCACAGTCCGCTTGCGCGGCGCACGCGGTGTTGATGGTGCACAAGAACTGCGTGTCGGGCAAGGAGAAGAACTTGATGAGCCGCTCGGTAGAAAGTCCATCGGGTGGTTTTATGCCCGTAAAAACCGCGGCAGCGACACCCCACAAGCGCGCATCTGGATTGCACACAGCATAATAGGCTTCGTACGCATAAAGCGTGTTCTGATCGAACCGTTTGCGCAGTCCTTTTTCCGTCTTGGCGTCGTCTTCGTAGCGGTTAAGCAGACTGGCGGCGACCTGGGCGAACGTCTCGCCATCAGTTCCGGTCAAAAAACCAAAAAATCGATAAGCGATTATTTCATCGGCGTCGTTTTTCACGCCCTCGATGTGAAACGTAAAACCTTCCTTCGCCGCCGTTTCGCAAATGACCATGAGAAAGAACTGGAAAACGGCTCTCATCATTTTGCCCGCGTTGTCGTCCTTGAACTGATCAAAGCTTGTAGCATGTTCTTTCAAATGAAGGGCGGGGCAAATGACCCAGCAAAACACTTCGGTAACAATAAGCGGAGGTCCAATAGTCCCTGGTCGGAGAGGCAACCTCGGCCGGGGCATCTTGGCGAATGGGAACTTTTTTTTTGTCACCGAAAAAATTTTCGGAACAAACTGCAATTTCCCAAAAAAAAATGCAGAAAGGTAGTCTGGCTGATTTGGCCCAAAGAAAAAAAGCTTGTATAGGCACGGATGATGTGCGATTCAAGGTTATAGAGGCGGCCGAAGGTGAATTAGACGATTTTATGGATGAGGCGGAACGACTTGTAAAACAACAGGGAGAGGCGGGCGATTATTTCCAAGCACTGAACTCGGAACCTTCTCCAGGAAGCATCGACCAAATGTGTTTTCGGAATGTAGCCCCGTCGCTGGCCCGCGAACTGCGAAAGAACGACAAGGTGAGGTTCGCCATGCAGGGGATCCCGGGCCGTTTTGACAAAGAGAGGCTTCGGATCTTCGCTGGTCTGGAGGAAGACGGGACTTTTTTTGGCTTTGTCCGCCCGGACGAGAGGAATGCATTGGGGGAAGAAGAAGAAGACTTGGACATTGACCCTTTGTTGGTCGCGGTCCAGGCTAAAAAAACACCGCAGGACGAGTTTGTGGAAGGGACCGAAGAAACGAAAGACACAATTCTTGAGGACCACGTTCGGGTAGCCGTCATTCATCAACAAGGCAAGGTAACGGATTTTTGGTTCGAGTTCAGATGAAGGTCGTCAAGAAGAAGAGTAAAGAATCTCGGGTATCGAACCCGGCGCTTATTCGCATTGCGAGGAGGAACAATCTGGCGCGCGTCAGAATGACCGTGTGGTCTGATGCCCGGGACGCAGGTGACATTTTGCTTCACAACCTCATGGTGAAAATCGACGCGATCATGATGCTGAACAACAAGAAGGTCGTCACTTCCGAAGTCGTGAATATGGCCCTGGAATCAGCGGAAATCCCCATGTACGGGTGAAACAATTCGAGCGGGACATGGAAAGAAAAATAAAAAGTTTTACAAAAAAAATGGAAAAATGGGACCCCTTGCAAGCCCCGGCGGTGTCGTCCGTGGTGGAATACTTTAACACGGTCCTTCAGACCACCTTCCCCATCACAGTCGCTGCTTTCCAGCTTTTCTTCATGGTCGACGCGGTCGTTGTATTGGGCTTTATGGAGCACTTTTTCCCTGAAAAGGCCGATGACCCCCTGTTCCCGTCCACTATGAGACCCATTGAGTTTTTAGTGCTTTCGGTGTACACGATCTTTTTGCAAACGCAGATCAGCGGCTATGCTGAACCCGTAGAAAAGTATTTTGCTATGCTTCAAAACGTCCATTCCCTGGCCCCTTTGCTTTTGCCCCACGGGATCAACGGCTCCGATAAGCTGTGCCTGATGGTAGACTACGTAGAGCAAATCAATCGCCCGGGCGCTGGGTCGCCCAAGGCAGCACGGGAAAACTACCAAAGGGAACTCGAGTCGCTTATCATCCCAAGTGACCAACTGTTATGCCAGAAAATCCAACACAATCTGGATACACTGCGAGCCATTGAATTGAGTCAAAGTGTCACTCGCCCCAATCTCATGCAAAGATACATTTACACCTTTTTGTGTCTTTGGTTTGGTATTTGGTTCCCCATTTCTATGTGGGCCATCCTTGGGTTTTCCACCACCATTTTTCTTTTCCCGAGTTTCATGTATGTGTTATGGGGGCCTTCCATTCACAAATTCTGGCTGGGAAGCCCCTGGGACGACGATCGCGTATTTAGGGAAAGCAGCCACTCGCACTGGGCCAGCGAATTCAAGGAGAGGATCTGTGTTTACTTTTTATGAAGCGCCTCGAAGAAGATGTACAGAGGCTCAACGACCAGGTCGAGCAGCAGGCCATGGAACTCGTCGCCTTGAAAAGGGCCCTGATCGCGCTCAAGGCGGAGTTCCTGGCGCTTTTGGAGGCGCTCAGGCCGTGAAGCCCTTCAAAAAATCGGCCATCTCCGTGTTTTTGTTTTTCAAGGCGACTTTGACCGGTGTGTACCCCTTGTTGTCCTCCAGGGTGAAATCTGCTCCGTTTTCGCGTAGAAATAAAAGAAAATCTTTTAGCCCCCCCAGAGGCCACTTAGCCAGGCATATCACCGCGCACATCCCATCCTCGTTTTGGTGGTTCACATTCGCTCCCTGAACAACCAAAACCCTCATCTCGTGGAGACGATCATTCATAGGATGGTGTTCCCGGCTTAACTCGAAAAACTCCTCAGACGCTTGCACACGTTCTGTCATTCTTGATTTGTGAGGGCAATGCGTAAAGCACCACCGTGCCTGTCTTCTTCGTGTCATAAAGTCGCATGACCTCAACGACGGTGTCGACGGGATCCTTAAACTCCTCCCATGAAACACGCACCACCAAGGCCGTTTCCGCCATCTCTTCCAGGAACTTTTGATAGAAGTGCAGGAGTCGTCCGAGATACCGCTCGTTGATATTGGATTCAATCTCTCGCCCCCGCTTTCGAATCCGGGCAAGACACGTTTCGACCGTTGCATCAAGAAAGACAACGACGTCAGGCCTGTGTTTGTCAGGAAGCGTCCTCTCGATCTTTTTGTAAAGTTGGCCGTAAAGTTCAAAGTCATCGGCGTTCAGGATGCCTTCTTCGAGCAAAGCGTCAACAAACACACGGCCTTCCGCGATAGACCGATCCGAAAGAATAACGGCATTGTCGCTGGACTCAGCAAATACTTTTTCGAACTCATCAACCGTCAAAGACAAAAACTGGAGCTGACAGCGAAAAGCAAAACGAATAGGGTCCCTGTAAAAGTCCCCTAGATACGCATTGGCCTCGTGCGGTTCCTGCGCTACACAAAACTCGTGTGAATCAGATTGCGACACAGCATCAACGAAATGCGTCTTGCCCGTACCCGGCAAACCAGAAAAGGATACATGCACTTTGCCGTGAGAGTTCTTGTCCACCGGAGCTTGTTTCTCACTCGGCGGTACAAAATGCGCACGCGGTTCCGGAAGTTCTGCCATTTTCTCCCTTCGAGTGTTTCTTGATTTGTGAGAACGTCAAAAGAATGGAAAACGCAAAAAAACGGCTGCCATCTAAAACTTAATATTTTTTTCAGAGAAATTTTTTTCAATTCTCGGCCGCCTTCGCCGAGAATTCCCCTCACACTTCGACTTTTCGTCTGTGAAACCCCCTTCTTGTTTTTCTTCTACAGATTTTTCGGGAAAACGATGCAAAGAAGATTTGCTCCGGCACCGAGAGGATTACCTCTGGTACAGAGAGGATTTCCTCCGGTACAGAGTGAGCCGTCCTTTGATCACCGACCACGTTTGCCCCATATCACTCGCGGGGGGAAAACGCGTGTTCCCATTGTTTCTGGTTTGCTGAGACGTCTCGAACATGAAATCAAGCCCTGTCTTCCTAACCAGGAATTGGTGTTGGGGGGGGCGCTTCTTCTCTTAGAAGCTGATTCTGGGCGGATCGAACAGATCCAAACGTCTTTGGGCATCAATCTCAATCTTGATGCTGCGCGAGAGTTGATACAAAAAAGACAGGAGAGTATGATTTTCGAAGCATACCTAAGGGCCCTGTGCGACTTGTTGGCCCCGGTATTTCAACTGATCGAAACAGCGCTCCCGCGGAGACTGGCGCTTGGTTTTACGAATGAGCAGCACGGTTTTTTCCACAAAAGTTTTGATGCCATTCCTGGCGACGAGTTATCCGGGTACTATTATAGAAAGGGTGGCTCCAAGTTGTGCGTCAATATCATGGCGCTCGCAAACCCCCTAGGCTTCGGGGACGATCCGCCCATGTGCCCAAGGAGCTTGGAACTCGATTGTTTCGGTACTGAAATCGGACGGATGGGTAGGATTTTTTCGAGTTTCGATCCCACTCAAGTCAAGAGTGTTCGAGTTTCTTTCACGAAATTTGACCTTTCGCCCATCCCGTGGGGGAACTTCGGTGGCTTGCACTCTCTCCGTTTGCCTTGTTGTTTCATTGACGCTGAGGCGCTACCCCCTCTTTGCGATGTTCTGAAGGGTTGTAAAGACACACTGAAATCGCTCGATATCAGTGGGAATTTTATCTTTTCGGTTCCAGAAGGCCCAAGTGAACACGAAAAGTTTTTTTCGGTTCTTGGAGATTGTGCGATTCTCGAAAAGCTAAACTTGGACGATAACGGTGGGATCAGTGCCGGGTTTTTCGAGCGTGGTCTCGTGCAAGATCTTTTGGGTGCTTTGCGTAAGTTGGAGAAGCTTCGCACTCTCAAATTGGCCTATTTTATTTCGACTGAGATCAAAAGTTCGTCGAACCTGCAAATTTTCTCGGATCTGATCTATGCGATTCCGAAATCCGTGGTGGATTTTGACTATTCCCACAACACGGTGTGGCCCTTGGACAAGACGCACGATGGCAAGCCTTTGGCGGGATTCAAAGACAAAATTCCTGCTTGGAAAGAACTTCTCGTGGGACTGAAGACGCTGTCTTTGAAGCGTTGTGTCCTTGAGCATGACGCTTGGGACCAGTTGTGCTCTTTTTTGATAGGCTGGGGGGGACATCATTTGGACCTGTCTCACATGCGCTGTTCCGACAGGGCGAAAACGTCTTTGGCTTTGATTATGGACGTATTCAACGACTCAGCAGAACACCTTATGGAGATAAGGAAGGTGAAAGTGGATTTCACCAGCGCGGACATCGTTCATGATCACCAGCGCGCCATTTTGGCCACAGTCACTCGCCGGGGCCTTCCGTATCTGGGTCATTTCAATGTCTCATTTTCCAATCCTCGTCCCTCGGATGGTTTCTTGCGCACGATTCAGAAGCTTCGAGTAAGGCACAAAGAAGCGGTCAGGTGCATTATGGCGCTGTGTTTGGCCCACCACGAATCCAAAAAACGCCTTTGCGATCCGTCGGTTTCCCCGACCGATCACCCGCTTGCGATGCTCCCGCAAGATATTTTGGGAGCGATTCAATTTTGGAGCCTGAATTCCAAATGCGATGATATTCGACCGCCTACAGTGGTCACTTGGGCCAACCCTGCAATGGATGAAGGGGGGTCAGGGTCAGAGTGGGCACAGCAGCAAGACCAGGTGGCTGCGGGCGACATGGACGACTCGCAGCCCAGGGGGACCAAGCGCGGGCTCGCGGAGGACACTGACCAACACCCAGCTGCGACCGCAACAGCAGAGAGCGAAGCAGAAGAAGGGGAAAAATCAGACGACTTGGAGCCGGCCAGCAAGCGCGCGCGCACGTGATGGTGGAGGTTGAATTAGTCCGCTGGTACATTATGGTTGTTAGCCGGCCTATGTTGCGTGCGTGTCTTTTGTCAATTTTTAGACTTGATTTTTGGCAAGCATGAACCACCTGTCCTCGGTGGGTCAGCGGCATCCCACACGAGGCTGCATCACCAACAGCAGCTGCACTGCGTGTCAATGAAAAAATAAAAACAGCTCTAAGAAAAAAAAAACTTTACATTCTTGGGGGGAACAAAACCCTCTCTCAAAAAAAAACCCTCATTTGCCGGATTTTGCAAGGTAGTGAAACCTCACACAAAAGTACTTTTTTCTATTCAAAAAAAAATTCAGGGTTTTTTTTTTTTTTTTTTTTTTTTTTTTTTTTTTTTTTTCTTATAT
>Ga0233413_10000967_pt1 | contig 13107 bp, 12 predicted proteins | sample Na_anoxic_6_MG_FD_189019 | JGI IMG/M metagenome (GOLD analysis project Ga0233413, IMG submission 189019) | Seawater microbial communities from Saanich Inlet, British Columbia, Canada - Na_anoxic_6_MG | ecosystem: Environmental > Aquatic > Marine > Inlet | place: Canada: British Columbia... | reverse complement strand
GTACTTTACGAATATCCTGGCATAGTCATAAGATTTTCTCATCTTTTCTATTTTTAAACAGATGATGGGATTTAACATATGCAAAAGACTGATGGCAAACTCCTTTCTCTTATTCAATCTGATAATCTCCAAGATGAATTTCTCGCAATCTAGTTTCATTCATCCTCCCTTAAGATGTGTCTAATAAGATGGGTCTTCTATCATATATAAAATCGTTTCAAGTATAATAGATGGCCCGAACCGAAAATTTATGTATATAGTAGATGCCTTCCATTCAAGGTATTTAGCGTCAATTATGAGATATTTAATGCGATATGTGAGAGATATGAACGGAATTATTGAGGTGATTTGCGGGATAACGTCGGACTATACTTGATGTTTAGATTTGACAATCGATTAGTCTTGAACTATGTTTTGCATTAATCAATCTGACAATACTAAACAGGCCGATATATGAATAAAGAAGAACTGATAAAAATACTGAAGGGACTATTAAAGACTGAAACTAATCTGGACTTCCTTTTAGAAATAAAAAAGGAGGATTTGGAGAAGTTGGCTGCGGTTGTTAGGGATAGACTGGAGGAATAAAACGAGTTTGAACTACATAACGAAGGTAAGATATTTTTTACATCTCTTGTTCTGAACCATTATGGTAGTAGTGTTGATTTTCAATGGACAGATGGAGGCACAAGATGTGGGTATCTGATCTTGAGATCTGATAATCATCTCAGTGTGGTTTTTGGGAGTCAGAATAATCTGTATAGAGATCTCTTGGGGAGGAATGTATCTTGGGTGATGGTCTGCTTTTAACTTCATAAAGGCCCACATGTTTTAATATCTTTTTGATTAAGCTTCCCTCTCTATGAACGCGATAATCCTCATGGAAGGCTGGTACTTGAGGCAGGTTAAGGGTTCAACCTCGTAAATCTTTTGTATCAATCTAGCCCAATTCATTTAGACGCGTGAAAATTTGTAATATCCTTTTTTAATTCTATTAGTTTTTCAGGTTGAAACACAACTATTTTTTCTTTCTGGCACAATATAAAAACATTTTGAATTGGTGATCCTAAATCTTTATTTACTTCAAGAAGACCTTTGATGCCTGTTGTATAAGGAAAAAGATGCAGAGAGGAGGTCTTGAAATTAATTTCTTTTTTGATATGTTTTTTTATTATGAACATCTCTACCATAGCAGCCGAAAAATCATTGAATTGAAGGCTCGTTTTAACTTCAATAAAATAAAGCCCTTTTTTGCTTTTAATAACAAAATCCATTTTTTTAATCTTTAACGGAAATCCATGGTTCATATACTCCAGAATATTCACATTCCTTTTTATTGTCGGAGTTTTTCGATCGCTACAATTCCTATAGGACTCTGGAAACAATGAATAAAATGCATCAGAAAGTGATCTCTCAACAAAATAACGGTCCCCTTGACTAGCAGCTCTAGTGTTTTTTTTCAATGATGCATGAAATGTTTTAAAAAAGTTTTGTACATACTTTGGCCATTTTGTAGAGGCTGATATCTCTTTAGCTTGGTTTAAGTATTGAGTTATGTAATCACTTGCTTTTGCCATTTTAAAACCTCCTTTTAAATGATAGTTTTTCTGCTTTGCTGTTTTTTCACGGAAATCCCATCACAGACATTCGGTTGCACCATCCTTATTCCTCTCGCTTTACCTTTATAGTTTGAGTTCTATTGACGTAGTGTAGTTTTCAACATACTTCGGGTCTACCGGGATCGCTGAAAAAGGCTGGTAATGATATTGCTCATGGGGGGTCTTGAAGCATTTTTCGGTTTTGCCGGACTTGAGAAATGCTTTCAGCGCTTTGCTGTTCGCAAAAATATAGACGTTGGCATACACGTTATAGTCAAACTCTTCCCATTCGCAGGTCTGCAGCATGTATAATTTTTGCCTTCCTGTAGGTTTGGCAATCTTCAAATCCTCGAGAATTGAAAGAATCTGAATTGTTTTCATATTGTCGGTTATGTAGAAGCCTTTTTTTGAATAAATCTCAGCCAGATCGCTTAGGACATCTGCCAGTTCATCAAATTTGGGATAGGTTTTTGAAACGGCAAAAACATATTTCAGTTCAGCAGGTATTTTTTTATATATCATGATGGCTTTTTTACTAAGTTTTCTTTTTAGCATTGTATATCCCCCTTCATGTAGTTGTTGTAGTGTTGATAAATAAGGATTTCCGTGAGGTGTCCTTTCGGTCATTTGCTTCCGTTTCTTTCTTTTGCTGTTTTATCTAAACTCATAGTTGCCCTGTCTATTTGGAAGAAATTTATTATATCCCAGGGAAACAAACAATCTGTTCTCTTCCTCGTTATCCTTCATTTAATTTTCAAAAAAATGCTTAATGAGAAAATATTCATACATTTATCAAGCGTACTTTTACGTATATTGCTTCAAACTGCTTTGTAATTCCCCTTTTATTCTCTCAACCAAATGCTTTGGGCTAATTATTTTTGCGCTTGCCCCCCACGACAGCACCCACCATCTAACACTTGATAAATTACTAATCTTCATAGACAAGATAATCGAGCCATCCTTCTTTTTAGTGATTTTTTGTGAGATGTGCCACTGCCGTTCTTTTATAAACGGAGCAGTTTCGGGTGCGAATTGTATCTTTACAGTGTACTGTTTATCGCCCCAATGAATTCCGAAATGACCGTCTGACCAGTCTTCAAAATTAAAATCTTCTGGAATCGCAAATAATGTGCTTTGCAGTTCAGCGTATTTAATACGGGAGAAGGCAAAGGTTAAAATAGTTTCCTTGTAATGGCAATGCCCGACCAAATACCAATTTCCCTGATAGCTGACACAGTGATAGGGGTCAATGAGCCTGTTCATTGATTCTTCATGCGAGGGTGTCTGATAGGAAATATTTATAGTCTTTAATTCCTTTAAGCCCTTAAAAATAGTCTCCCATATCTCCGGGTTAATAACTGTCACAGCATCGGGAAAATGCGTAACCCTTCCTTCCACCCACAATGGGTCAATGGTTACTTTTTCAGGCAGCGATAGAAGAATCTTGTCGAATACGGTCTTGAGGCGGTCAAACAAGGGCGTGTTTTTATATTGCTGGAGGGTTTTCTCAGCAATGGCAATCGCAAACAGATCACTTTCGCTGATGTCTATAGCGGGAAGCTTGTAATTCGGCTCAGTATAGTAGTAACCGTGTTTTGAGCGGTCATATTTTATCGGTGCTCCCCATTGATCTAATAAGAACTCGATATCTCGTTTGATAGTTCTTGCACTTACTGCATGCTCCTCTGCCAAGGTAGAGCTATTCGGGTATTTACCTTCCCTGATGCGTTTGTCAATGCCGTGAAGCCGTCTAAATTGTGGTTTTGAACCCTTCATAAAATTACCATTTTTTTAAGTATGGGACACTGGACGTCCCTTACTATAGTGTATACTTATAGGCATTACAAAATCAAGTTTTTTTATGAGGCTGAAAACAATGAGAAATTCAAAAAGGAAAAACAAACAAAAGACTGCGTGGCATGACATAAAATCAGACAAATCGGCTGAAAAAGCCCCTTTTAATCTTGAAAAGCAACTACGGTTGTATGCGTTAAACCTTGCCGATCACCACCCGTATACCAAAGAGTTTTTTCCCTTCATTTTGTCAGTGCTGCCCTGTGAAAGCCAAAAGCAGCTTGTAAAATATATTTATTCTTGTCCTCGAAAAATGCAAAGAGGCCGTGATCATTTTCCAGAATGCCTTGAGCTGATTGCAACCCAGGATGAGGATGATGAGATAGGCTCTATTTTGGTGCGGGATATTGAACGGTTACGGATCACTATCAATCAGGATAAGTTTAAGGCTTATGTTTCCAAATTAATCAAAAAATCAAATTTTAAAAAAGGAGGAGTGTTCAATGTCCGTCGAAAACAAGATGACATCCCTTTTTAATTCGCTCCAACTGTGCCGGGAGGAGGCTGAAATCGTCTCCTTTTTGCATTGCAGTAATCAGTCCTACGAGCTTGAACAATTATGCAACAGGCATAGTTTTAAAGACTTTTTGAAACTGGTTTCATTCGCAACAGAAACACCACTCTCGAGCGTAAGGGAATATCTGGGCAGAGAAGGACGGCTTGTTCAAAGCGGAATCATTGAGGATGTGGATACTGTAAACTCTCCCTATTTTGAACTAAACAGGAGTGTTGTTGATTATATTGCCGGATACACGGTAACTCCTTTGTCAGAAAAATTCATCAAACAGGAAACAAGCAGAACCTATCCACTTGAGACATTCAGTGTAACTGATTCTGCTATCAACATAATCAAGGCAATGCTTCTAGCTGACTGTTCCTGCAATATATTATTTTACGGTAATGAAGGTGCAGGTAAAACGGAATTGGCTAAAGCACTTATTTCCTGCTGTAACATGCAGCCTTGTTTTGTCCAGCATGGAGACAGTGACGAACTGTCTGAGCGTCGCCTCGCACTTACAATTGCAGCCGGGCTGGTGCCCGCTGATAAAGGTGTTATTGTCGTAGATGAAGCCGACATGCTTTTAAATTCTGATTACATGTTCCAGACAAATAAAAAAACTTTAGAAAAAGGCTGGCTGAATTATTTTATTGACCAGCGGAAATGCAAAATTATCTGGATTACAAATCACATATGCAGTATCGACCGTTCAGTACGCAGAAGATTTGAGTTTAGTTATCATTTTAAGAACATGACCCCTAAGGAACGGAATAACATTTGGAATGTACATTTAAACGGTCATCCTTACAAACATTTCTTTAATGAAGAAACTGTGAATATGCTCTCATCAAAATATCAGGTTAATGCCGGAGCCATTGGGAATGCTATGAAAACAATAAAACATATTATTCCGCAAGTAGATGCTGCGCCAGATAATGTTCTCTCAATAGTCGGCGAGATACTCGAACGTCATCAGATGTTAATGGACCAGACAAAGCCACAATCGCAAAGTGTGTGTACAGAATTTTATGACATAAATGCTCTCAATACTGATACGGACATACCGGCTTTGATGCAGTCAATAATTTCCTTCTTTGATACTAGCCACAGCATGTCCGGATTCAATCTGAATGTGCTACTCTGGGGCATATCCGGTACGGGTAAAACCGAACTTGCAAAACATATCGCTCAAGAAACAGGAATGGAATTAATTATACGGAGGGCATCGGCACTGATTAGTTGCTATGTAGGGGAAACAGAAAAGAATATTAGAGATGCGTTTGATGATTCACAGCGGCAACATGCAATTTTATTTATTGATGAGGTAGATTCCTTTTTAACCGCAAGGGAGATGGCTCACCACTCATGGGAGATTTCAGGTGTGAATGAGTTCCTCACGCAAATGGAAAACCATTCAGGTATACTTTTCTGTTGTACGAATTTTCTTAAAACTCTGGACAGTGCATCCCTGCGCCGATTCAACTGGAAAATAGAATTTAGAGGACTAAGGGAAGAAGCCAAGCTTGAGTTGTATCGGCGGTATTTTGCTTTTGTTGATAAACCACTTTCAGAACGAATGGTTTGTCAAATCAAGCAAATACCCAATCTCACACCCGGTGACATGAAGGCTGTATGGCAGAAGACAAGATATACAGCGCATGATGAGTTACGACATGAAAATATAATCGAAATGCTTTTTAAAGAAGTCCGTTACAAGGATAAAGATTTGAGTGCAAAAATTGGCTTTAACAGTTAAGAATAAGGAGTGAATTATGGCAGTAAAGAATAATCTTGTTGACCGCCGCCAGTTTTTAAAGGGTTCTTTTGCGGTAGTATTTTGTGCTGTGGCCCCCGTTAGTTTAGTCAGCAGGACAGACGGTGATGCACTAAATTTAATTATAGAAGAAATACGCAAACAGGACCTGCTTCATGGTTATCAAACTGATGACAAAGATATTTTCTATCTTAAGAAGGCATATAATCAGATTATGCCACAAAACCATCTTGAATATGCTGTAACTATTGCCTGTGGAAGACAGTATGCTTGTGATTTAGGGATTATTGATGAATATTTACAACGTAAGATCGGCCGGAAAGGAGAACTTTACAATCATAAATTATTGGAGCTTAATAAATGGTGTGTTCCGAAAACTTATGGATTACTGATTTTTAAGGAACAGGAGCTGTGCTTGCTACAAGAACTGATTTCTACAGGGAGGACAAAAGCAGTTGAATTGCAAAAAGGTTTTGGCCCTAAACGTCTGAGCTTTGTTGACTTCTACAATGAGGTTGATGACGAAATCAAAACCAAGCTGGGTGTACAGGTTATTTATGATATTTTTCATTATATCCTGTCTTATTCTGTCAGTATGCCGTATTACTGGTGTTCAAACATCATAATGAGAGCGGGCTTGTAGAGCAATGAAAAACACACCAATACATGTCTTAAGCGTTTAATCCTTGATACCAGGTTTTGTTTTGTAAAAGGTCAAACATCAAATAAATCATCAGAGAGAAAAACAAGATGAAAAAGAAAAAAGAAACGAGCCTATCAAAATCAAAATACCTTGCAGGGCTTCAATGCCTGAAGCGATTGTACTTAAAATGTCATCAGCCGGAGCTTGCAGGAGAAGCAGATGAAGCATCTCAATCTATTCTTAATCAGGGTACGGAAGTCGGGCAACTGGCAAGAGAATACTTCAAAGGCGGTATTCTTGTTGAGCATGATTACATGCATCACAAGGAAGCTCTCTTAAAGACACAGAAACTTATTAAATCCGGAGATACTCCTGCTATTTTTGAGGCCGCCTTTACGTACAAAAATATCAATATACGTATTGACGTCCTAAAAAGGTTGCCAAGGAATCAGTGGCATATTGTTGAGGTGAAGTCCTCAGCAGAAATAAAGGAGGAGCACCTGCCTGACATTGCAATTCAGAAATATGTCGCTGAGAAATGCGGGTTAAGGATCTCAAAAGTGAGCCACATGCACATAAACAGGGACTACGTGTATGACGGCAAAAAAATTGATTTAAAAAAACTCTTTACAATTGATGATGTGAAAAAAGATATAACGGAGGTTGGAAAAACAATTCCCAAAAATCTCACCAAACAACGGAAAGTTCTTGTATCACATAAGCCCCCGTGCATTGAAGCCGGCTCGCAATGCGGGAAGCCAGTAGAATGTGAGTTTTACTGGCACTGCAATGAAGATCTTGAAGATGATTGGATCGGCAATCTTCCCAGAATAAATCAGGATAAGATTGAATTGCTTTTGGAAGATAATATAGAGTCGATACTGGATATCCCTGAAGACTTTCCGCTTACCGTCATTCAAAGGCGAGCACAAATGTGTGTCAAGAAGGACAAGCCTTACTTTGGCAAAGACCTTGTAGCTGTAATAAACAAGTTAAAGTTTCCAATGTATTTTATGGATTTTGAAACAGCAAATCCGGCAATACCACGTTACAGGGGTATGCAACCGTATGACCACATTCCTTTTCAATGGTCTATACATACTTTGGTAAATGTAAACAAGAATTCAGTTCATCATGAATTTCTCCATACAGAAGATAATGACCCAAGAGAACCCTTTATAAAGTCATTGCTTGAAGTTCTGGAGAAAAACAACCGTGCGCCAATACTGGTTTATTACCAGTCATTTGAATTAGGACGCCTCACTGATATTGCAAAGTGGTTTCCGAAATATGCCAGGCGCATTGAGGCAATTAAAAAGAGGGTATGTGACCTGTGGGTTATAGTATCAAAAAATGTTTATCATCCTGAGTTCTACGGTTCCTTTTCGATAAAGTGTGTTCTTCCAGCTTTGGTTAAAGGAATGAGTTATGAAGGCATGGACATTGCGGATGGTTTACAGGCATCTGCTTCTTATAATAATTTGGTGAATGGTGACTTAACAAAGCGGCAGCGTCAGAAGATCATAAAAGATCTTTTGAAGTACTGTTGTCAGGATACGCTTGCGATGGTTAAATTATATGAATGGCTAAAAAAAGAAGCTCAAAAACTGGCAAAATCTAAGTGATGAAAGTTTTCTGTTGAGTGGATTGAAGAGGCTGAGAACAGGGAAGTGGTTATGGATAAAGATAAGCTGAGCGGTTCAAGGGATTAGAGCGACAGAGGAAAACCTTGAAACATCTCAAACACCAGGTTAGCGGTATTTTTGTACTTTAATCTTCAACATAAAATAATTCATGTCCCTTATATTTTGTAATCCATTTTTCAATTAAACTCTTTAGCTCTTCAATATCATCTGTATCTTCAACGCTTAACTTAAGATTCCTAAGATTTATTTTAATAGTCTGGGCAATTATATTTTGAGTTGTTCTAGAAATTTCTTTAGACCAATAATATATTAAAGATTCAAGAAATGATTCCTCAAATTCTTTTGCCGATAATTGGTCATTCCAAACATCAGGTACTGTGACCTTTGCAACTCCAGAAACTAATTTGTTATAGTATTCTTCATTAATCAATTTTTTTTCTAACTTACTATACCATTCTTTCCAATTAGTATGTATTTTTCCAGTTCTGTAATATTCCCAATCACACTTATTATCACCATTTAAAATATGTTCATTCAGCTCTTTAGTGAAAACGCTAAACTTTTCAAAAATATCTTTTTTGCGTTTTTTCAATATTTCCTTAATTTTTTTATAATAAGGAGATCTTTTCTTTTTTCGCTTTTTAAGTACCTCAGTTATTTCATCACTAAAGTAAACAGGATTCCAATATCCGTAGCAAGTTTCTACACAATATTTTCTCCAAGATAATTTACTACCTTTTATTTCGGGTAGTTTAATTGCTAAACCACCCTGACTTTTCCTCCCCGTTATTAAAGCTTTTACTGAAATAGAGTCATTTATGCGGCCTTCAAGTAAAGGATGAATTTCTCCTGCATCAACATCTGTTACTTCTTCAGGGAGACATAACTTAAATCTAAAAGGGTCGTTTTCTTGCGATTTGTAATAAATATTTCCCTCAAGCAGAATATGTCTGAGAGATAAGGGAGGGATTTCTCGTTTTAGCTTAGGAGTTACTTTTTTTGATTTTTTTCTCAGCTTTTTTATGTAATTATCTATTGTCCAGTTTGATAACTTAGTAACAGTTGTTTTATCATTTAATTTTGAACTATCCGACAAAATAAGTTCCTCATTTTCATTTAACCCTTTTTTTGTAAAATTTAATGACCCAATAATGGCTTTCTGGTGGGTATTGCTTTGTATAACAAAGCATTTGCTATGAAAAAGCTTTCCAAATCTCACAAGAAAAATGCCACTACCAGCATAAAAGAACTTATTAATATTTTTTGATAAAATTTTATATTTTTTTTCAATAACACTATCAGAATAAAACTTACTGGAAGAGCTGTCTGTGTATATTTCCAAAGATGGTTTCCTTCTACCACGATTATTTTTAAGATATTCAATTAATTCTTTAACAATATCTAAATCTATATACCCCGATATTATAATAAGTTTACTAATAGAACCTTCAATTTTTAAAAGTTCATTAATATTTTTAAATTTATTTTTTCTTAGTTTTAGAGATATAATTTTCATTAAAACCTCCAATTGTTATTAATCTCAACTTTTTATTTCACTCCATGGACTTATCGAAAATATGTTTAAAAATATTTAGTTAAAAATATCTGATTTTGGGGATAAAATTTTTTATTTTAATGGGAAAAAGCGGGAAAGGATTAAGTTCACCCACTTTTGAGACAATACAGTCATGAATTGAAGGTTTGGGTTGTCTATTTAGGACCTTCCTGGTAGAGAATTAACACTAGATATTGCGATCGGTACAATGAGCAAATTAGTGTAGACTACTTGCAAGATATAACAGTGCGTTATTATAGGATTATTATGATACCTACACGACGAAGTGTTAAATATTCCGGCCTTCTGGGTTGGATCCTTGATGGTAAGGTTTGGGCATCAACCCAGGGTGGGATTTGAGAATCAGAATAATCTTTGTAGAAGTCTCCTGGTGGGGTTTCTGTTTGTTTACCGTTTTTTCTATTGCTTCGGGGGTAACACTTTTCGAGTACCGAATATTTCTCTTGATATTTTAAAGAACATTGATTTATCAGGATCTTCCATCGTCTGATCAATCATGTGCTGGAATATTCCCTCTTGTCCCATTCGGATCTCATTAGCGCGCACTGCCTTTGTAACACCTTCCCGGTCGGTTATCCGTTGAATTTTACCCTCAAAAATAATTGATGGAGATTCTCCCCCCATTTTAAAGGAATACGCTGTGAAGCTTACATTGGGGTTTTTGCTGATGCACCTTATTTTCCGACTATTTGTTCTATCACCCCAGAGGGTAAGATAAATGTTATCTTCATCAGCGGAAAATATTACTGTTACTTGGTATGGTCCCTTATCATCAACTACTGCCAGGACTCCACAAAATTGAGTTTCGAGCAGATTTTGAATCTCTTCTGACGTCAATTCTATTACTTCAGGCATATAAATCTTCCTTTCCTTTTAAAAGATTAAATAAAAAAACACTCTAGTTCACAATGCTAATTCATCACCTCCTGTTGAGTCGGGTAGACAGGTTTCTTCCAATGCTACAGGTTGAGGTTTGTTTTCTCTGTTTCCGCCTGGTTTCCCGACGGTGCTGTATCATTCCAACTATATATTAGCTGGAGAAATTGTCAAGAATTGAGAACTAGCCTGGATTCCCATGTTAGTTTTTTGACTTAACACCATGGACCACTATCCGAAAACGAAGCGGAGTCTTTTTCTTCCCAGCCATGGTATTTGAATATCTACTTTATCAAAGCCTGCAGCAATTAGCAAAGGATTATGAGCCCTTTTCTGAAATCGAATGAGAATTTCTCTTTCATCAATAATTATATTGGCGGTAGCGTCAACAAAATCTCTGAAGAGATGGCGAGATTTGGCGTTTTGATAGCCATTCCCGATTCTTGAGCTTAAGATTCGATAGAGGCTGCTTGCCATGAGGGTAAGTTGTAAATCTAAATTGACTTTCATGGCAACAGCAGAGGATAGAGCATCCATATGAAAAAAATCAACGCCGTCCTCAATAGTGTTCTCGATGATCATCCTTTGTGCGTAGCGAGTAATTAGTTTAGGTGCCGAGCGTGTGAGTTGGTTAGTCAGCAAGAAAGTTGGTTCTTCGTGCCCGAGATCAGTAATTACCAACTGACGAATGGGGTCTTCGTAATCTCTTATGAAGATTTTGCTATCTAATATTCGAGGATTTCTGTAGATGCGAGAAACCCCTTGAAGTTCGATTTTCCTCCATGCAGATATTGGTTCATTATTAGCTTCTTGTATCATCTTTTGTGAACGTCTTCTAAGAGTGATAAAATCTATATCCAATTGATTAAGTTTGCTCAAATTCTTATAGGTGGTAAGCTTGGAGTCAAAGATTAATTCTTCTGGGAGATGTCCTGTACGTTTCTTCCAGAATTCAATGAATCGGAGGATCTCATCATTTTGCGTCTCTTTACGCAATTCAGCATTGGCATAGCAAAAGACACGGGTATTTGCATCTTGAGCAATAAAGGCCAAAACCCCTTTCTGTCGGCGGCTGCGCTTGGAAACATAATGCTTTTGAACCAATGCATCTTCACCATGAAAAGGGATGGTGTGGAAGTCAAGATCAAATGATGCACCTCGGTCGATCCCTAGTTTTTCCATAGCATCAAACCAGGATTTCATCAACTTGGGATAACAGCCGGGGTCGATCCGGCAACTATATTCTGTAAGGAAAGCACGCTTAGGGATTGCATTCAAACCAGCAAAAATGGCAAGTCCTTCATCAAGGACGTAACTCATGACATGGCTATGACGAGCTGAACCAAAAAGTTTCAGTGCCAGGAGGGAACGCATTGCAGAGCCAGCAGGAATCATTTTTGAACCCGGGAATCCTGCTTGGTTTATAATCTTGTCAAAAGGAATCGAAGCCAAAAAAGGCAGGAAAAGGAAGAGGCCACCAAACTTGGTACGGAAATGACGGGGCGCCAAATCAAGTTGCCTTACATCGGCAATTTCAGCCTTTATGGGATGTAGTCCTGGAGGACGTTCTTCATCCCGTCTTCTGGGAAGCTTGGCAAAACCTTCTTCTTTTAAGATTAGTGATACACTCACGGGACTAATTTTATGCCCTTCTGTATGAAGAGCCTTACTAATATCGTAAATAGAAAAGTTTTCTTTACGTAATGTAATGACTCGTTCACGAACCGTATCCTTTTTGGGAGCTTTATGAGGTCCTTTGGCAGGTGGAAGGAAGAATTGTCGATGAGGATTTTGGCGGAACCCATGTGCAAGCACGCGAAAGCTTCCTTCGGTGTAGCCGAAACGCCTGGCGACCTCCTTACTGGAAAGCCCCTCGATGAAATATGCTCGGAGTGCCTCGTATTGTCGATGTGTAGAGTTAGAGGGATGGAGAAAGACATGTGAGAATTCTGTTATATTTTTATCTGAACTTATAAACATATATCCACTATGTCATAATATCCACCTCTTGTAAAGAAAAAAATGCAAAAATCTTAAAACATGCTTGATACTGCATTATAAAGAGTACTTCCAGAATATAGATTGTGTAGAATCCCGCAGTGATAGTTATATAATAAGGTGGCAGTATATTTATAAATTTATAATACAACTAACTAATAACAAATAGAAGGTACGTCAGACGGTGAGGTTGCATTCATTGTGTTAGGTCGATTTATATCTGTGGGAATCTAGGCTAGGGTAGTCTGTTTTAGATCAATAGGATAGGGTTCAACCAGAAGATCGGGAATTAAAATAGAGGGGTTTACACAACGCTTCTTGCTACGAGAAGAAGTCACCTTCTGACATATTTTATTTTTAACTCCATAACGTAGTATTGAATATTTCGGCTTTCTGGTTGGTGGGGTTAATGGTAGTAGTATTGATTTTCAGCGGGCAGAGGGGAGATACAATATGTAGGGATAAATATGAAAAGAAGAATTGAATCAAATTAAGCAGAAAAGTGGATCAAGAATTTGGCGGTGAAACCATTTTGTTAGATATGAGAGTTTTAGGAAAGCTCTATTTAAAGAAATAACTCATACCCACAAGTACAAAGTGGTGATTAATACCGCTGTTATCATCTGACATTCCCGCATTAGAC
>Ga0233413_10000966_pt1 | contig 13107 bp, 4 predicted proteins | sample Na_anoxic_6_MG_FD_189019 | JGI IMG/M metagenome (GOLD analysis project Ga0233413, IMG submission 189019) | Seawater microbial communities from Saanich Inlet, British Columbia, Canada - Na_anoxic_6_MG | ecosystem: Environmental > Aquatic > Marine > Inlet | place: Canada: British Columbia... | reverse complement strand
GAGACACGCCTTCATTCGACGTCCTCTTGAATAATGTTTTGAAGACATATTTTGATACGGTATACATGGCATATGATGGAACTATATTGACGATGCCAGCACCATTTATGGTATTGGCACCAAAAGTCAAATCGGTGCCAAGAGTGCTGAAAACAGATACAAAAGTTGGTTTCGATTATTTTAATTTTGCAAAGTTGCAGGAAGATAAATTTGAAATTCTTCCAGAGCAATTTTTTGACAGCTCCAACACAAGGAAAGATTATGTGATGAATCCGGAATTCCAAAGAATGATATCAGATGGATATGTGCCATCCGATGGAAATGTCAACGGAACATACGGACCCTACACTACTGCTTGGGAGAAACCACCACTAGACCTGAGCGAAATCTACACGACACTCTTTAGCGGCATCGCCCCCCCGCTTCCCTCTGTTGATTTGGAATATAAGGTACCAACACTGGCAGCGAATTCGCTAGTCGGATTGCAAAATCTGAATAATTTAACGCTTGAGCTCGGACTACACATAGAACCGGAGAATCCGCTTGATAGGGTAGAAACTGTTTATATTACGATAAGCACCCCGCCCCTACTTGAAAATGTCGAATCATTAGTTACCCAACCAGCTCTTCAGTTGTCTATAGCGCGAGATAGTTTTATCATGAAGGTGGGATATGAGATTGCAGATTTAGAACGGTTTCTATCACCATCACCAATTGCAGAAACTACCACGCCCTATGGTGTTTTCTTTGATCGGGAATATTCCGGGAGTATATCTGCCCCCATCGCCGCAAATGATATTGTTTCATATGTCTCCTCTCGTACAACAGTTGAGGAACCCGAAACCAAAAATCCTATGATTACTGAACTACAGAGATTTATGCAGATTATAGCAAGAAATGGCACGGAACATTTCGGTGCCATCAGCGGTCCTACTGCCAACGGGGGCGAAGGCCTTAACCTAGAATACAAAGAAGATTTAAAGAATTTCATTAATGAGGTTGCGTATGGCGGCATTACACGGCAGATATTTGAAGGAATTTCTAGAGTAATTCTAAAGTCACCAATGCTGCGATATACCGATGCAACTAAGAAACCACCGCAACCCCGCGTTCCGTTTATGTCGATTGTTGACTGGGCCCCCCTTCCGTCAGAAGAGGAAGCAGAGTGTGGGTATGATCCGCATATTTTATCTCTTGACACCATGATGAAGAGGGTGAAGCAGGATTATGAAGAAAAAATGTCTTGTTACTGCCCGGAAGACGAGGTAAGCGTCAATGGACTAGGGAGAGAAGGATTATCATCTCTGGAGCAGGCACTATTGTCTGGGTGTATTTTGACCACCGTGAGAGCCTATGCCCTTGAACAATTGTTGCGAACTATTTTTCCGGTTTCTGTTTATTCTGGCATAGATCTGCTAACGAAGGTACAGTTGCAGTTTATCGTTGATGAGGTTAATAAAAATATATTTAATAAGAGCTCCGCATATTATGATGAAATATTGACACAAGCAGAGAGAGTGTTCGCGGAGAGAATGAAGAAAGATAATCCATATGGCACAATACCTGATATCACCGACGAAGAAACAGGAGAGATTACCAAGGGAGTTATTACGAAGGCTGAAGAAGTCGGCGTCCAATGGTCTTTTGCACAGGAGGCATTAGATGAGTTTTATGCCACAGACCCAACAGCAATACAGCCTGTAGTCATCCCCGCCCCCGACGCAACCATAGAGCAACAAGGAGACTCATCGACTCCACCACCTTCCACCGGCGACCCTAACGACCCCGTAGGGACTACAGGAGACTCAAGCAACCCACCGCTGTCCTCTGCCGCCGCCGGCACCGAGGGCGCCGGAGCAGCTGCGGAACTTGCATCTGCCGATGACGATATCATTGGAGAGTCGGCACGCCCAGACGAAGATCTTCGAGATCTTTGCATTGATATCAACTCTCCCACTGTCATCCCGGAAACACCCCTGAGAGAATTGGTGAGAAATAGATTTGCTTTTCTAATAGAGGAGCAATTGTATTCCCTCATAGAAAAGTTGCAGGATTTGGTATCTTTTGGGGAAACATTATCTTTTGATGATAATTTTTTAACAAAGACTCTGCCAATGTTTGACATTCAAGAAGTTAATAATGAACCTAGGTTCGCCGATAAAAGAGACGCGGAGACAATAGAACGAGATATGTTAAAAACTCAATATGGCATATATGAGGATAAATTTAATGAATGGAAAGGAATGCAACAAGAGATTCCGAATTTGATAAGGCATATTGGTGTCTTCCACGAACGCGACACGGCGAGTGAGGAGTTGGTCTATTCTGGGAACCCGGAATATTATCAGCTTATTGAAAGAATGTTTCAGGGTGAAAGTGTAAGAAATTTCGCGGTGAGCACCACCAAGACCACCACAAGTGGGGTGGGCACTGTGATTGCTGTCATTGCTGGTGCAATTTTGCCGGAAGATGACACCGGCGGGGGGACCACCAGTATTGCTGAACGCCGATATCGTGTACCGGTGTTAAAAGATATTTCCTCGACCGATGAAATATTTTATGAACAAAGGGAAATAACAGCCAGAAATGAAGGCGACGATATTATCGCGGAGACATCAGTGACTGAGACATATTACTACTATCCAAAATCCAATTTCATAGAAATCTTACAAGCCAAGAAGATCGAATATGGACATATGCTTGAACTCGGTTGGGGGGAGGGGGAAGGACTTAGCGGCCGCGCCCTCGCCCATATCGGCATAACAGATCGCACTATCGATACAGATGATGATACAACTACGCTTGTCCGTAGAGAGTGGAACCAGCCAGCTCTTTTTAAGTGGCTATTCTCACCAAAAGTAGTTGATATAGATTCGGATGGCACCGTATACGAGATTGAAGACGATGAGGAATTCATCTCGGAAGAGCTAGCAGATATCTCCAGGAGTACCGTTAGTGGCGATCTCGAAAACCCGGCAGACATAACTGGAAAGTTTTCGCCAGTACCAAGGTTCCAGGATATTGTCGTCGGCGTTATTAATCCCGAACAAGCTAATTTTGGAAATAACAAAATAATAGAAAATGCTTCTCGTTCCGGCGTCGCCACTTTTCCTTTGGGCGACGGCGGTGGCGCTCTAATTCTGGAAAGATATATAAAGAGAAGGAAACCGGGTTACGCTCAGGATACCTTTCCGGGAGAGAGGTATGATGAAACTACTCTCAACCCATTACAAATCCCATCTCCCCCCGAAGAATCAGGTGCGCTCACACAAATATTAGCCCCACGCGAAACGCTCAACACTTCGACCCGAAACATACGAGTGGTAGATAACCCCCCTATTGCTACACCACCGTCGTTGGCGGTGGAAGAGCATTTAGGCGGCGAGATAAATGTTCACGATGAAGAGATTATCAATATCTCAAATTTTGAGAAGCAATTTGCTGGCGACGGCGCCTGGGTAGATGGTCAAGACGCGATAAATCCGCATGATCTTGTTTCGGATGTATATTCGCCCTCCTTTGGGATTAGGATAAGTTATGTCGCCCCAGATCCTGGGTTCGAAACTATCGAAAGCGAGCAGGCCAATCCGTCGGTCGGTTGGCCACTTGATAATTCCCCCATTACATCGTGGAAAGATGGCACAACGAAGAAAAACTGGTTCTTTGACGACACCATTGTCAACAAGAGCAAGGCATATCGTGTCAGAGAGAAATACGATAGGTATTATAAAACTGAAGCGGGAATCTCGAAACTGCGAGCGCTTCAGAACGCTTCAAGTTACGAACAAATAAATCCAACAGATGAGCCACTAGATCCATTCCATAGCAACAACCACTCGCTTGGTGCGGGCATAGATTCAGCTATCGCCGCACTTTTTGACGCAAATGAAGACGAGAACTTCACCTCGCAAGCCGTTACGAGGGCATTGACAGTGCTGCCTTTGTTTAGTGTTGAATTGCCAATCGCGATGCCCCCTGACACGAAAGTTAAAGACTTTCTGGCAAACATAGGCATTGGTGCGGGACAATATGAAACCGTCAATGCGATGGGGCAGACATCTTTGCGGAGTGGATATACCAACCTAAAAGAGCTTTTTAATAGTGAATATATGGGGAAATTAATCGATGGAATGAAAAAGTCATCTTCTTATAACCTCCTTTTTAAATATTCTTTCCCCGCTTCACCCATTCTTTCTGCAATTTCCGTCTATTCTAATTTGATAAATGAAATTCCTACTGAATTTTTTGACGAGACGAAAGAGGCGCTTAAAAATATTTTAGAGATTGCCGCGAACGGAGGCGACTATACTTTTAAAACAGATTCTGAGAAGAAGTCTGGGGGCAACAGGGGGGCATATGCTTTAGCTAGGGCGAATCACGGTACAGATGGGAGAACAAGATCTCCATCGCTATACGGCATGGCAATAGCAGCTCCGAAGCTTATCTTTAAGGGATTGGCAGAACTTATAGATCCGGTAATTGCTCCGGCAGCGAAAATAGTTAAAGCGGGTAATGCCGGACTTTTAATTCCGCAGGTTATGAAAGTTTTAAACCCAGATTACAGTCCTGGAGGTGTCGATGATTCGAATTACTTCTTAACAGATGTCGCATTCCCACGCGGATCGATCCCACCGCCCCTCGGCGGCGATATCCTTGGGCAAGAACCAACAGTGATACAAAAAACAAAAACCATTGGTGCATACCCCATTAATCAGGAGTTTCCAATATTTAGGATTAGGGCTGAGAGTGTATCTGGTGTTGACGTTGGCAATCCAATATTTGACAGATACATTTCAGATGTTTTCGCACAGGATAGACCAGATTTGCAATTCTCGTATAACAACTATTCCCAAGGTCAACCAGGAGATCCCGTCGTGAATGAAGCGTTCAGCGAACATCAAAATATATTCCAAGAATATGCACATGCGGTAGTATTGAGAGATTATCCTAGAATGGCCCTGACCCTGTTCTCATCATATGTTGCTGATTTGCGTGTTGTTGCTAGCGGCATATTAGAGGAACTTAGAGATGAATCATTGACCATAGTTGAGGGTGATTATATACACGAGCGGTTAACACAGGATGGCAACCCGTTTTCTCGTGCCTTCTTCAAATATTTAAGGCAATCGTCAGATCCTACTATATGCGGCGCCCGCGATATAATTATTGGAATCCTGAAAGGCGAGCGAGTTGTAGATCCATCAAACTTCAAGCGGCCCGACGGTACACCCCTCGCCACTGGATTTTTAACTGAGATTGTTCCTGTTCCTATCCTTGATTCTCAAACAGGAGAAACTAGAGTAAGTCTAGAAGCAGATGGTGTAATTAAAAAGAAGCTTGACTCTCCCGTAGTACATTGGGTTGTATGGGGAGAAGTGAATGGGTCGTTCACAGTATCGGGTGAACCACGTATGCAATTCATCTTTCCAGGGTATCCACTCCCACTGCCAATTACTCCTGTTGCCATGTCATCAATACCAAGAGATATGGTACCTGGCGGATTAGGTATTGGACCCCCACATACGCCACTGGGTCATATTTATCATGCCATCGTCGCGCAAGAAGCGCTTACCAGCGTAAACGTAGAGGAGAGGGCGATTATGCGCAAGAGAACAGGCATTGAAAATAAGAAAAAGAGTCGCGGCAAACTATGTATAGATATAGAACAGATGCTTGCCGAGGAAAAGAAGCGGCTAGGATTGGAGTGATAAATAATGTCTGGAATTTCACCATCTCTTCCGATAAGGACAGATCCAACCTATATCGGGTATGTGCTAAACTCAAGCATGCTCGATGTTATAAAGCAGAACTTTAAACATCTGGTGCTTACATCTCCCGGAGAAAGGATGATGATTCCAGACTTCGGAGTTGGAATTAGAGATTTTCTCTTTGCGCCCAACACAGCAAGCACTCATGGGGCGATAAGATCTAAGATAACTGAGCAGGTCGAAAAGTATCTTCCGTTTGTTGCCATTAGGAATTTGCAGTTTAACCCCCCGCCCGACGACTCCTCTGGAGAAAATCTACAGATAGTCATTGAATACGAGATTATTCCTTTTGAAACCAGTGACATTCTTTTGGTGGTAGTTTAAGAGAGAGTAGGAGAAAATAATATGCCTTCCGGTAAAGATATCGCGATTAATTATACAAATAGAGATTTTGACTCTATCAGAAATGATTTGATAGAGTATGCGAAAAAATACTACCCAGACACTTATCAAGATTTTTCTGAGGCTGGGTTTGGATCTTTGATGGTAGACACAGTAGCATATGTTGGAGATATGCTCTCTTTCTATCTAGACTACCAGGCCAACGAAAGCTATTTACACAGTGCAATTGAATATGATAATGTTGTTAAGCATGCTCGCCAATTAGGATATAAAATCAGCAAGAGTCCCTCCTCGTATGGCGTTCTATCTCTTTATATCATAGTGCCAGCAACAACCAGCGGCCCGAACAGGGCATACCTGCCAGTCCTCAAGCAGGGTTCTGAGTTCTCTTCCTTCAATAGAACTAGGTTTACATTGACAGAGGATGTTGATTTCGCAGACACCAAAAATAAAGTAGTGGTGGCAAATGTAAATCAAGAGACGGGACTTCCAACATCCTATGCTATACAGTCTTTTGGGGGCGTTGTGTCGGGCCGGGTAACTGAAGAACTAGTCAATGTCGGCAATTACGAGCGATTTTTGAAGATCCGCTTGGGCGGCAATGATATAGCAGAAGTAGTCTCCATCATTGACTCAGAAGGCAACGAATATTTTGAAGTAGAAAATCTCTCTCAGAATGTTATATATAAGTCTGTAACCAACACCAACTCAAATGACAGAGAAAACACCCCATCACTTCTAGTGCCAGAATATGTCTCTAGAAGATTTTCCATAGAGAGAGAAGACAATATAACAACGATACAGTTCGGCGCTGGCGACGAGAGCTCAGATAGGAATTCTGCCATATCTGAACCAAGCTCTGTAGTGATGTTTACATATGGCAAAAATTATGTAACTGATACTGCTATCGATCCAACTAGAATGATAGATTCCAATAAATTCGGTGTCGGACCTTCTAATACTACTTTGAGCGTCAGATATCGCACTAATACATCATTTTCTAACAATCTCTCTGCCGGCGCTCTAAAGACTGTGCAGACATCTAATTTTTCTTTTGAGGATGAAAACAGCCTGTCTCCTTCTTTTGTTAACTCTGTACAAGAATCTCTGGAAGTTAACAATGACTCGCCAATAGTTGGATCCGTTTCTCTCCCAACCTCAGAGGAGGTGAAAATAAGAAGTCTTGGGATGTTCGCGACACAGCATAGGGCAGTCACAAGGGAAGACTATATTAATTTAGTATATTCTATGCCTTCTAGATTTGGTGCGATTAAGAGAGCGAATGTGATACAGGATAACAAATCCTTTAAAAGAAACTTGAATCTTTATGTTATATCGGAAGATAGTACCGGAACATTGATCCGATCAAACGATTCTCTAAAGAGCAACCTGAAGACATGGATAAACAAGAATCGGATGATAACAGATTCTGTCGATATTTTGGATGCAAAGATAGTGAATTTTGGCATACAGTTCGAAGCTGTCGCCGAGGTTAATAGAGATAATCTTGATTTGATGTCCGATGCTATATCTGCCTTGTCGAATAAATTCTCAAAGTATTATGACATCTCCGAAAATATATACATATCTGATATATATTCCACCCTGAAAAACGTTGAGGGCATACTTGATGTGGTGAGCGCACGCATTTCTCTCAAGGTGGGAGGTGCATATTCAGAAATATTCTTCGACATGCAGGAAAATATCTCCCCCGACGGCAGAATGATTAATATACCAAATAATGTCGTTGTGGAATTGAAATATCCAAATATTGATATCAAGGGAGTTATTAGATAATGGCGATAAAGAGATATACTGCTGACGCAGACAACTCAATAACAGATGCTTACAAATCAAACTTGACATCTTCTGGCAGTCTTGCGAATATGGGCGAGTCTGATGTCATGGAGGTGTTCTCGATATTCGCCCAGGCGAACTCCTCTTCTTTGGAACTAACACGAATTTTAACAAAGTTTCCAATATCTACTATCGTATCTGATAGAGCGGCAGGAACGATCCCCATAAGCGGCAGCACCAACTTCATCCTGAAACTAACGAACGCTGTTCACGGACAAACTCTTCCAACGAAATTCAACCTAACTATACAGCCGATTTCTCAATCGTGGGAAGAAGGGTTCGGGTTAGATATGGAAGACTACAGTGATCTCGGAGCATCTAACTGGATATCTGCTTCTACTGGAGTCGCCTGGACAACACCCGGCGGCGACTACCTTACCTCTAGCAACTATAATGCTTATTTCGAAAATGGCACTGAGGATTTAGAGGTTGATATAACAAGCTTAGTAGAGCAATGGGTGGACGGAACGATAACAAATTACGGTGTCGGTATCCACCTCACGGCAAGCGAGGAGAATGCCGGCAGAAGTTATTATACCAAAAAGTTCTTCGCCCGTGGCAGCGAATTCTTCTTCAAAAGACCTTACATTGAGGCGAGATGGAACTCGGCGGTTACAGACGATAGAAACGACTTCATCCTAAGCAGCTCCCTGCTGCCGGCAGAAGATAACCTAAACACTCTTTATTTCTACAATAAGTTTCGAGGCAGATTTATCAATGTGCCTGCCGTTGGGACCGGAAGCATTTATGTGAGTATGTACTCAGGAACCACTGCACCAATCGGTGCCCGCCTTCCGCTGCAAGGAGGTGTGTATGTGGTAACTGGCGGGTATGTATCAACGGGCGTCTATTCCGCATCGGTGGCAGTTGAGACACCAGTGAAATATCTTTTCGATGTGTGGCACGACGATTCGGGGTCCACTCCTACCATATACTTCTCTGGCAGCACAATCAACACAACAACTTACAACGCTTCTGACGACGACGATCAGAATGAATATATTATAAACATAACTAATCTGAAACCGTCCTATTCGACAAAAGAAAAGGTACAGTTCAGAATGTACGCGAGAACCAAAGATTGGATGCCTACAGTATACACCATCGCTTCTTCGGAAATAGAAAACACCACCATAAACAATATGTATTATAAACTTTATAGGACTGCTGATAATTTTGAGGTGATACCATATGGCACAGGAAGCACGAAGCAAACTAAATTATCCTACGATAACAAGGGGAATCATTTCAATTTCGACATGTCACTCCTTCAGGCAGATTACCAATATGCATTTAAGTTTCTTATAGAAGAATATGGAGAGTTCATAGAACAAGAAGAAGAGTTTAAGTTTAGAGTTGAATAAAAATGGGCATAAAAGATTTATTTAGTAAAGATAAGAATACAAGCATAGTACCTCTTACAAATAAGGAAGATCTCGCGAAGGACGTTGAGTCCCCCGAGTATTATTCATCTCAGATACAAGAGAAGCGCAGATTTGAACCACATGTTGATTATTCACTTCCACAAAACTTTGCTAAATTCGGTTCTGCTAACAAATACTATACCGATGCTATAACTGGCATTTACACGACTTATCCGTTTGACGGATCACAGCACGAGAGGATACAGTGGTCGCTCACCGCGTCTGGTATTGATAGGTATATTTTTGAGAACGAATACCCGAGAACAAATGGGTATGTGAATATGGGGTATTCGTATGGCGCGCCAAATGGACCTGCCGCTCAAGACGGATACGGCACATTCGGCAGCGACGAATATATCTTTATAAAGGGTGGTCCGAACCCAGATCCAAATGGGGGTGCTCTTTCTAGCATCTTTGCTAACTCCAGTTCTAACTTCTATGACCCATCTAAAAATAGAGATTCGAACCTAGAGTTGGATGGCGATACTGGTGTCTGCGTTGAATTTTGGTTGAAAAAGGGTGCCTACGCGACGGAATCAGATAAGCAGGTTGTTTTTGATTTGTGGAACAGCGCAAGTTTTGGCGCCGACGGATACGGTCGGTTTAGGGTAGAGACGAGAAGCACAGATACCACAAAGATGTATCTGGAAATAATGTCCGGTTCTTCGGGATCTCTAGAAATAGAGATAGGGGATTCCCTAACGACAACCGACGACTCGTGGCACCACTATGCCGTTTCCTCTCAAAACAACGGAGGCAGTCTCGTTACCAAACTCTATCTTGACGGTGCAATCAATCAGACCGTTGTTTCGGGAACTTCAATAGGTGCGGTTACAGGCCCAATGCTTGGGCATGTTGGTTCGTTGGGATCAAGCGTTTCCGGAACCCACGGTGCGCTCGGTTGGGGTAAGCTGTCGGGATCCATCGACGAGATGCGCATCTGGAAGACATCAAGAACAGATAAAGGCATAGGAAGGTATTGGTTTACACAGTTTGGCGGCGGAACAAACACTGACGATGCGAATACAGATTTAGGTGTTTATTATAAATTCAACGAGGGAATCACTCAAACGGCGTCTATAGACTCCAAGGTGCTGGACTATTCTGGTAGATTCTCTGACGGCGCCTGGACTGGATACACCGTTGGATCAAGAAACACAGGGTCAGCGATTGTAGAATCAGCAGCAGCCTCTACGGAATTTAAAGATCCAATCATATATCCATTCCACCCAGCAGTCGCCTCTCTGCTGTCAGACAAGCAGAGCGTGGGCACAGAATATGACTATACGAATGCTGCTAGCATTTATCATAGCATTCCGGCATGGATAACCGAAGAAGACGAAGCAAAGGGTGACTTGCTGAATCTAACACAGATAATTTCAAGTTTCTTTGATTCTTTATACCTAAAAGTACAAGAATTACCGAGACTGAAGGATATTCAATATGCTTCTTCTTCTCTGAAACCCTATCCATTCACAAAAAATGCAATAGAGTCTCTTGGCTTCACAGCGCCGGAACTATTTGTGGAAGCGAGCGTTCTTGAGACGATATCATCTAGGAACGAAACAGAAGCGTTTGATGACAAAATTTACGATATAAAGAATGTAATATATCAAAATATTTACAACAATCTTCTTTATATCTATAAAACAAAGGGAACCATAAAATCATTCAGGAACCTTCTTAGGTGCTACGGCATTGATGAAGAATTGGTTAGGGTAAATCTTTATGTTGATGGTGCTACATATGAACTGGAAGACGATTATAAACTCCATGGATTCGAAAAGAAGTTTATTAATTATGCAGGACCAGATAGGTTCTACGGGACAGTATATCAGACATCTTCCGCGACAGTATCCAACTCAGTTTCGTTCATAACCGCATCAAACTTCGATCACCCGATAACAATAGAGTCACAGGTTGTATTCCCAAAGAAGCAAACTAAGGCCTCTCCCTTATATTTTGAGACTCCTTTTATTTCCTCTTCTCTCTTTGGGATGCACACAGCTAAGGATGATGGAGGAGACTATACTTGGGAAGCAGGAGACGATGCCAACTTTCAAGTATATGCTGTACGTGACTCTGTTGAATCAACAAATGCCAAATTTGTTTTAAAGAGCATATCTGAAGATGGCCCTTTCCCATCAATAGAAACCAGCGTTTATAAAGAGGTATATGATAACACCAACTGGAATTTTGCAGTAAGACTAAGACAAGAATATGAGATATTGAATACCGGTTCTATTCCAATTCTTGCAAGCGACGATTCTTATATTTTGGAGTTCTATGGCATAGAAACGGATGGAGATCTCGTGAGGAACGAGTTTTCAATAACATCCTCCCTGGCATATGCTTCAGGATCTAATTTCATCAAGAACAACAAGAGACTCTATGCAGGATCCCACTATACAAACTTCACAGGCAGTAACCTAGAGAAGGCAGACACAAAGATAACCTCAAACAGGGTGTGGCTGAGTTATCTCGACGACGAAGTGATGCGAGTTCATGCTCGTGATGCAACCAACTACGGAACAAAGCACCCATTCGAAAATGCATATGCATTATATAATGAGATAGACGTGGAAATACCAGAGATCGACACCCTCGCTCTCCACTGGGGATATGACACCCTATCTTCTTCTGATGGCGGGACTGGGCCTGGATACACAGCAGGATTCTTTACTGATGATTTGTCATCGGGATCTGTTGACCCCGTTGTCACCTATGGTCAGTTAGATGGTGCACTCAAGAAAGAACACCCCGGAAAAGGAAACTTCTTTCTAGCAAACGATACCGATGTTATTCAGAAAGAATATCTTTCCAATGCAAAACTTCAAGGACCAGAGACGATGCAGTCTGATGATCTGGTTCAGATTATTAGTGGGCAAGATGATGAAATATTCACGAGAGACTCTCGACCACAATCCTACCGATATGCAATTGAAAAAGGGATGCAACAGGTGATATCTGATGAAATGATAGACGTGTTCGGATCCATAATTGATTTTAATAATCTTATAGGAGAACCAGTAAATCGATATCGCCAAGACTATAAGGCTATGGGTAAGTTAAGACAAATATTCTTTAGCAGAGTGCAGAATACGCCAAGTCTCATCAAATATGTAGATTTTTACAAGTGGATAGATGGTGCTATCACATCGATGATAGAGCAACTGATACCCGCCGCTGCTGATTTTTCTTCCGATGTCTCGACAATTGTTGAGAGTCACATATTGGAAAGAAACAAATACTACAATAAATTTCCAACCATTGAGTTCAAGGAGACGCCGCCAGAAGGGGTAGCTACGGGTATCAATGAATTAGCATATCCCTGGAAAGAGGGAAAAGCACCTATCAATGGCAGCGAAAATACAAATTGTTTCTGGTGGAAAAATAGAGCAGAACCCGGACAATTACCACTTAATCCAGATCCATATGGCATCCGAGCAGGAATAATCAATGTTGCTCATAGTGCTTTCCAGAGAAACTTTGATGCCCCTTATTTCTTTACTGTGGATGGGGTAATCAATACAGATGAAGACGCGACCGATATTGGTGCGATAAAATTCGTGATCAGGTATGGTTCAGGTGGATTTATTTCTATATCTGCGGATCAATTCCAGGAGGGATGTGAAGATGGGTAAGGCAGGTTTCAAATCAAAGTCTGCGAAAGCTAATAGACCTTCTAGGTTAAGGTTCGGATCCACGATAGTTCC
>Ga0233413_10000963_pt1 | contig 13122 bp, 14 predicted proteins | sample Na_anoxic_6_MG_FD_189019 | JGI IMG/M metagenome (GOLD analysis project Ga0233413, IMG submission 189019) | Seawater microbial communities from Saanich Inlet, British Columbia, Canada - Na_anoxic_6_MG | ecosystem: Environmental > Aquatic > Marine > Inlet | place: Canada: British Columbia... | reverse complement strand
TTTTGAATGAAGCCAGTAATAAAAATATAATTACTGGTTTCATGGGGTTCTACGCGCTCTTCCTCTGAGCTACCTTCGCTTACGCAAAGGGCAGGTTTCGATCCTGCGACCTCGTGCTAATAATGCAATGAAATATTTGCTGTGTGAAACCATTTTTGCACCTTCCGGTAATCGAAACCGGGGCACTTCCTTGGAAGGGAAATATGTTACCACTACACCAAAGGTGCTATGGCGACCAGTTGAGGCATTTAATCCTCTTGACAGATCATTTTCCGGACACTGTGAGTTGAACACAGGACCAATCGATCTACAGTCGATCGCTCTACCATCTGAGCTATGTCCGGCAGAGTTACAGGTTGGAATATATACATGGTCTTATTAAATAAGAAATTGTTTGCTGTTACCAACCATTTTTATAAATATATAAACTTTATTTATATATCCTTTGCTCTAGATTCCTTTTGAATCTAGGCTTATACGGCTACGGCTACTCCCTTATACGCTACTCCCTTATACGCTACTCCCAATACACACTCCTCTCTACGGCTACTCCCTTATACGCTACTCCCAATACACACTCCTCTCTACGGCTACTCCCTTATACGCTACTCCCTTATACGCTACTCCCTTATACGCTACTCCCTTATACGCTACTCCCTATACGCTACTCCCAAATACGCTACTCCCTATACACACTCCATTCATCATTATTTTATTTCCATAACTATTTATGCCTCACAAATAAAATAATATGCTGTCAAAAGGTCTCGTCTGTCCCGATAGTCAAGAGTCTATCCTCTTTGTCATCTCACTTTTCAAGATTGTCAGTTTTCGTACCCCTCCGTTCCTTGTAAAGACTCTCTCACTCTTTACCACTTGTACAAAACTATTTACATGTTTGGGTTGATTGCTGTATTTTGACTAGTTGCTGGAACCGTTAATTCTATTTAGTTTGTTTTGGTTGCTGTGTGGTTCACACTATATAAAAGCACCAATCCTTTAAATGGGTTGTATATACAATTTAATTTTTATAACTTATTAAAAGAATCGTGGGGATTATTATTATAATGACTGAAGAAGCAGATTTATGTATTATATGTTATTCAGAATTAGATTGTTCTGGTAGTGTAACTTATTCATTACCTGAATGTGGTCATACTTTTCATCAAAATTGTATCATGCATTGGTTCAGACAAGCAAATTCAAAATGTCCACTTTGTAATAATACAGGACCTTTTAATGGACACCCAAATGATCAGCGATCGCGTTGGAATTATCCATTTGAACGCTATAAAGTTTTGCGTAGGTTATCAAGAAAGAAAGATGCTCCCAAAGATCTTGTAAAAGGTATAGAACTTATCAAAAAAAATGAACAAAAATTAGTTGATTTACGAAAGCAATTAAAAGATTTTAAAAAGACTGAAATAATTATTGATGGTATAACTGTTACTAAAAATGATATTATAAAAGAACATGTGGCTCTTAAAAATAAGAAAAGTCGAGTGTCTTGGAAAATAAGAAAACAAAAAAGAAGTTTGGCAGATAAATTAAATATAAGCCCAATAATTTTAGTAGAGAAGGTAAGTGTTTAAACGCTGAGAACGCCGTTGGAAAGATTCATTGCTATTTGTTGTCGCAACTGTCGTTCATCATCGGAATCAACGGAAGCTGCAAGAATCAAACTAATTTCTTCTTGTGAAATAAGCGTATTATTAATTGCAGAGGCAATGCCAGTACCTCGACCCATTACTGTATGAAGTGTATCATCTGGAGATGTTTGTTCCAAAATTTCAATAAGATCTTGACTAAGATCCTCATCAAATTCATCAAATTCATTTTCCAAATCGTCAGTGTCATAATCTGATCCATCAGACGAGTCAGCATATGAATTTGGATTTTTTCTTTCTGTAAATACCGCTCGACAGAGAGGGCACTTTTCGATGGGGTGACCTGCTTGAAAAGCCAAGCCATAACATTTCCAACAAACGCTGTGTGAACAAGTTGCAGATCGAGATAGCTCGTGAGCTTTTTTATCTTCTTGACAAATAGGACATGTTATCACTTGTTTTTTCATACACGCTGGACAATTTTCGCAAGATTCTAAATTCTTAGCGCATTTACTACACATCCCTGGACAATCAGAATGCAAACACTGCGTTTTATCATTACATCTACCTAAACAAGCAGTACACGTTGCTCTCCCCAACCACGTGTCTTTATTTTCTTTTAGGAACGCTTTTTTTTGATCAAATGAAAGTTTCTCATATAGAGAATCAAATAGGAGACTTGTTTCATTCATTTTCTGAATTTTTAGCAAGTCTCTTTTATTTTTTTGCGTTCGTTTTCGTATGCGATCCAACCCCTCGCGAATTTTACACCTGTAATTCATCCAAGAACCACTGCTAAGTTCTGCAAGTGGTTCCCATTTATAATTTCCATAAAGACAAATGCAAATACAAAGGGCTCCATTTTTATCCTCTCGTAAAATACCGTCATTATCCGGAATTGTGAAATCATACGCTTCAAAGGCAGACATTATTAGTTATATTAAAGTGATTATGTTCTTGTTACTTTAATTAGTATTTTAAAAGATTCAATTTTTTAAATTTTTTTTTCTGCGAGTACTCTATAATGGCTTCTAATTCAGGAATAGCAGTTTTCGCTATGCAAAATTTACGTAATAAAATGGGCGATATCGAAGTTAATGCCGAAAATATAATGACAATTTTAAAGTTCACCATGGAGGTTGTGGAAGCAACCGAACTTAAGGGAGAAGCTCAGAAAACATTGTGTGTAAAATTACTTCGTGATGTAATTGTATCCGCTCCAATTACAGATGAAAAGGAAAAATTCCTTTTGGATATGGTAGATAACGGTACAGTAGGTAATACTATTGATTTGATTGTTGGGGCTACAAGAGGAGAAATTGATATCAATGTCGCGGCTCAAGTAGGAACTAGTTGTTGTATCGCATTTATGAAAAGAAGATAAATTAAACAATTTAAGCACTTTTGAATATATAATTAAAATGAAAATATATATTCTTACTCATTTTTCTGAAATAGATCCCAATGCCTTTTCATCACAACTGGATATTCAGGGACTTGAAAATGCAGATAAAATTGTAGGTCACTTAAAAGATAGAAAAATTGATAAAATATATTGCTCGCCGTATCTTAAAACAATACAAACAATTTATCCATTTTGTAATAAATACAATAAACAAATGAATATTGAACCTGCATTTCATGATGCAATGTTTAAATCTATAGACGCGAACGTTGATATTCATATTTGTAGAAATTATGCTAATCATTTTGGATACTCATACATTTCCGATTGCATTAATTATCATTATAAACCCAAACTTTTTTCAAGCAATATCTCATTACGAGAAAATGATATGATTGTTAAAAACAGAATTTTTTCATTTCTTCACAATATTTGTCATAGATACAAAAAAAAAGATAAAAATATACTTATTGTTACTCACAAAATTATTACTAATTTTATAATTAAATTCTTTGATTTATCTGCAAATTGTTCATCTCTTGTTAATGAACAAATTACCGAAATTAATATTCCAGATACATGGGATGGAATTAGATTAGTTAAATCCTGATGCAAACTGTAATGTATATGTTTTAGCTTTCAAAAAATATTCTGCTCTGTCTCTTTTATATAATTCAGCAATTGATGGGACAAGCGGATCGTCTGGATTGGGATCATCTAAAAGTGAGCAAATAGAAATTAGTACCTTAGAAATTGTCAAAGCTGGACTCCATTGATCTTTTAAGATATCAAGGCAAATGCCTCCGCTTGAATTAATATTTGGGTGATAAATCTTGGTTGAAAAAGTAACGCGGGGTGGCTTATAAGGATAATCTGATGGAAAGTTTATATCTAAGAAAAAAACACCGCCTTCAAAAGGACTTTCTCCTGGTCCCATTAGCGTTGCTTGCCAATGAAAAATATCGTCGCCAACGGGCCCTGCGCTGCAATTTGCAGGAGGATCTTTATTCAAATTTTCCAATTCTTTTGTAATTCTTTGAGCTGCCATTATCTATAAGAAATTATATTAAGTTATTCTTAATTTATTTATTAATTAATTTAAAATATTTAAATTACTTATAGTTTGTTTAACTGATTGTAAAAAATTGAACTCTTTTTACCTATCAATAAACTAGTATACCTAACTCATATTTACCTATTTCAAAAATAGTAATTAAATGGCGCGTCTTCTTCAATCAAATATTGTTCACAGATTTGGATCTAGTACTTTTCCTTTCAGATTACCGCTGTCTACATCTCGGACAAATGAAACCATTGGACAAACGGTAGAACAGGCAATTGCTGATAATAATAGACTAGATTCCGGTATTAATCCTGAGAGAATTGATCCGGTCTTGCTAGCGCCTATGAAAGCAATTACTGCGCCGCTGGCTCAGCATTTTACATTTGACAAAGCTATTGGAGTAAAAAATACAAAGGTGGATTTCCATGCTGAACATGGACCGATGGGTCCGGGCACAACTTCCGTAAAATCTAGTTATCGTGATGACAAAGTCTGTCCACAGACTATAGGGCAAACCACTAAAGAGCGTTATGCAGAATACTTCAACATTAACAAAGGAGATGATATTGCTCTTGCAATTAAAAGACACTTTATAGAAAATCCTGAACTGGTCTGTAGTGAAATGCTGAAGAATTTGAACTGCTGTGACTATATTATCCACGTATCAGGATCAATTATTAAAAAACCACCTGCTTTAGGTACTCTTATTGGTAGTGAAACTAGTGCTTATCTGGATAAATGTAAAATGAACCAACTTGAGATCAATCCATCTCAGTCATTGGGCAAACTTCGCATTGACTGGTTTCATAGGTCATTCTTTGAGGGCTTTACATGGAATAAAAGCCTATTTACATTTACAAAATCCATTGAGACGTGGAATGAATCATGTACTGTCAAATATAACGGTAATTCAATAGCAGAATTTCAAATTCATAAAGGTAGAAATGCGGCAAAATTCAGATTTCGAATAAAGGCATTGGTAGGGATTATTCAGTCTGAGAGGATGGCATCCGTAATAATGACTACATAACTACCATATCTTTATGAACAATATGACATTAGTACAGAAAAATCAAAAAATTGAACATTTTTTCTGTCATGATGTGATAGACATACCCCAATCTATAACTAGACTTTACATACTAATTTGACACTTACTATGGCAAACAACAACTTTACATATGAAGTACCTGAGGGTGCTACTGAACAGGCATTACGCCGTTACACCAGTTGGCTCGATTCAGCCAAACTTGACGCCAAGGACCATCAGCTGGATGGTATGCAATTCTGCATGGATCGTGAGCTTGCTACTACTACTCCTTGTGGAGCCAAAGGTGGTATTATCGCTGACGAAATGGGTCTTGGTAAGACTATACTTATGCTTGGATGCATTGTTAGCAACTTTCGAGGCGCAACCGGAAGAAAAAACACCCTAGTTGTGCTACCTCCAGCACTTCTTGATCAGTGGATCTCGATTTTCAAGCAGTTTTTGGGACATACACCCCTTGTCTTCCACGGCAAGAAAGTAAAGGATTTCAATGCTGAACAACTTGTAAATGCTAGTGTGATAGTTACCACTTATGGTATGATTTCCACTGGCAGAAAACAAGCGTGTCCTTTATGGTCAATTCCATTCCATCGTCTTATTATGGACGAAGCGCATCATGTGCGTAATACTGGAACACGGGCATTCTGCGGTGCTATGAAAATCAAAGCTGATATTAAATGGCTTGTCACAGGCACGCCTATACAGAACAATAACACGGATCTTCTTGCTTTGTGTACTGTCCTTGGGTTGAAAAATGCGTTCATGGCTAACCGGGCAAACATCAAAGAGATCATCAAAACGCATCTTCTGCGTAGGACCAAAAAAAGCGTGGGTATAAAACTACCTGAGCTTGAAGAAGAGCTAATTACTGTTCCTTGGGCATCTCCCGAAGAAGAGAAACTAGCTAAAGAAATCCACTCTAAAGCCAGTTTCAGTGGCGTCTCTGCTGAAAATGTTGATGCGATTATTCACATACTTACCAATCACCCGCTCCCAATGCTGACGCGTGCTAGACAAACTTGTGTATTTCCACACTTGCTTCACAAAGCTGTGCATAAAATGCAACTTCAGGGAAGACTCCCTCCTGATATTAATCTTGGTAGAATCAAAACATGTAGCAAAGCCACTGCTATTGTCAAACATATCAATAAACGTAAATTTAATGGACGTCGAAAAATCATCTTTTGCCACTATCGTGGTGAGATCGACTTGCTCTGTGGTTTACTGAAAAATCAGGGTATTAGCGTTGGAACCATTGATGGGCGTGTTTCAAAACGCCAAAGAAAAAATTTTCTTGAATATTCTGTGACAAAGCGTCAGTTTACTAGCGTCTGTAAAAAGTGGCGAGAGAATGAGTTTGTATTTGAACGACTCAAGGGATTTCTTGGCCCTGATGTATTGGTAGTACAAATCCAAACAGCGTGCGAAGGTCTCAACCTTCAGCATTTCCAAGAGGTTTATTTCACAAGTCCTCACTGGAATCCGGCCGTAGAAGATCAATCTATCGCCAGAGCCCATCGCATTGGTCAGGATGAAAAGGTCAATGTATTCAGATTCGTTATGCAGGATTTCAAAACCTGCTCTTGTGGCGAATCTAATTGCAAAAAAGAAGCGCATATTACTATTGACAGCTATTGTAGAATGGTTCAAGAGAAAAAGCGAGAACTTTGCGACATCATCAAACCTGAATCCCCTTCATCATAAAAATAAAAAATAAAAAAAGGCATATGTACAATTAAAGCCCTTTTTTATTTTTTTCTTTTATGATGAAGTTACTATCGTCTAGTTAGACGGCTACCTACATACATGGTCCCTACTCGCCGAAAATCTCGCCCGGATGGCTGACAGGGTTCGCATCCGGTGGCGCACCACATAATTAAAGCTATAAATAGGAAGAACATGCAAAAGATGCCTAGGACATTATTACAAGCTTCATTGCTTTGACAAGTGCCGACGAGTGCTCCAACCAAGAGATCGGTTACAATTTCGCCAATAATATTGTCATCATCATCGTCCTCGGCTCTAGCAACCTTGATACCAAATGCAAGGATTGCGAAAAGAACTGGGAGTATAAATTTAAGATTTCTGTTTTTAAACATGTCGATAAGAGAATGCGATTTGAATAGTGGTATCTTAGTGTACTGAATTCTCTTCAATTTTTTGAATTAAAATGCATAAAATATTCTATAATGACCTTTGTAATTACGGTTGCTGTTAAAATCTTTTTTTTATAGGGTTGTAAATCTGGAAAGTACTGTACTGTAAACAATGCGAGTGCAATTTCTAAGAAAAAGTTAGGAAAGTAAAACAAGAACTTCCTGTTGTTGGTTCCTAGAAAAAATAGTGTTCCTATGAATCGGTATAGGAAAAGTCCAATTAATAGCTTTTTTTCTATATCCGACAAACCCGTGTTCTTCGTCTTATCATCATCCACTTTCTCTCCATTCAAATGATTAAGTATGAAAAATAAGAGCATGGAATATGAAATCATATCGTTTATTTTGTCATATCTTTGATACATTATTCCTTTGCAAATATTCCAGTCTTGTAAAAAAAAACGTGGAAGCCAGCAATCGATACTATCAGCAAATATTATTGAGACTATCTTTAAAAAAACGGGAATGTTCAGTGTAAATAAAATAATAAACGTAACAAATATTCTTAAAATACTACTTATTAATAAGTATGAGGATTGTTTGGTCATTTATAATATTTAAATATTAAATTTTAAAGAGGCAACAAACCCAATTTACATAGCAAATACATTGGCGTTTTAAAAAAATTGAAATCATTTTTGGACATAGGTAAAAAGTATACCAAACACTATACTAGATCCTTCAACAACTAAAAAAAACAAAAAACTATATAATGACCCACTCTTGCATTTTCGATTGGTCCACCTGTTCTAAGAGTCAATTCAAGTTCCGGTGTTATTCTTGTGGTGAGCAGGTCCAGCGCGGGGATAATATCACTATGACGCACTCCTATCGTGACGGAATGACACTTCGTTCCGGGATGCGTACGGGGACCACCCGCTGGGTTCACATTGGATGCACGCCTTGTCGTTGGCTCTCCTGGACAAACGGGACCTTCGATTCTTTCCTCAACGGAGTATGGACAGATTGGGATGCAAAAGTTCAAAGTGAGTTTGACGCACAAATATCAAGTTATGACGGGCATTGTTATCGCAGCGAATTCCTAGAAGATAAGGGTTATCCCGCGAAGAAATACATGTCTACTCGCATCAAACGAGGTGTGGTAAAATTCCAGGCTCTCTGGCGCGGATATCTTTACAAGAAGGCCCTTCCAATTGCGATTCAACAAGCACGCAGAGAAGCTGCACTCCGTGCATGGTTTGAACCTGGCGCTTTCAATCCAGGATGTGGACAAATGTACCGTTCGGTTGCTGAACGCGATAAGCGGGTTCCCAATCAACCGGATAACCGGTTTGATATAGGCGATATTGTAGAGTGTCCTTTTGATGTGAGTACGCGCAGGGAATCATTTCATCGGGGTATTATTGTGTTCGGACAGTACTTTGTAGCTGGCGAGGATGGGGCCGTTCGTCAAAACGGATGGCGTTATCTTGTCAAATTCAAAGATGGAGAAACGGTGTGCTATAATGAAGAGACTTTGATCCGTCGTACTCTTCAAGTCAAAGAAATCAAAGAAACGATGTCTAGTTCCGGAATGGAATGGAAAATGGAAGTACTACCACATTGCACATATACCAACCGATTCCGGGTACAAGCGCCACGGTGGCAGCACAAACTCCTTGTCAAACAAGGCAAGATTGAAGATGTTGGCTCGGACTTTTACCTATATCGGTTGGTAGCCAGTGGTCAGCTCAAATCATATAATGACGACTACTAAAGTAGTTATAAAAAAATTGAATTAAATTAAGTTTTTTATAATAAAACTATTCTACCCATACCAATACAATGACCTACGAATACGGTTTCCATGCTTTTAACACTTTGATTCTCATTTGCTGTTGGATTACTATCTCATTTATGTTTATGCACTGGGCATTTACCCAATGTATGCAACAGTGTTCCTCTATGGTCGATAAATTTGAAGATCTCACTTCCCAATCAAATTCGGCTTCAATCACAGATTTCGATACAAAATTAGACCCGTACTTGGGGTCGCATAAAATTCATAAAGAGTAGTTATGCATCGGCAATTACCAATTGCTTTTGATTAACTAACATATACTTTTCAAATTCTCTCCAAAATTCTTTGGACCTCCACTTTTTTTCTTGCATTTTTTCTATTGTTTGTATTGAAAATGATCTTAGTTCCTTATCTGTCATTATTTTTCTTAGTAAAAAAACTACCACGTGTTTATCCAATTCATCATTTGAAATCTTTTTATATTTTGTTTTGAATTCTGAATATAATCTCATGTAAATAGCTGTACATTTAATATCTATCCACGTGGTCATATGTTTATTATAAAATGTTTTGAATTCCTCATTCTCCATTAAATTGGAGAGATCTTTTAAAAACTCATTGTTTTCAACAATCTTCTTTCCGTTATTAATTAAAATATCTTCTTGTTTATTGTGTTTTATTATTGAATCCATATATAATTATTATAAAATATGTTTTCAATATATTTTTCCTATTACATTGGTCCTAGTTCCATATCTGTCTCATCTTTTTTATCTGTATTATTTTTACCTTCGCAGCATTCTTCCTTACAAAAGGCATATATATCCCTTATACAACAGCAACAATCGATATAGTCAGATAAAGGCCCTTCTTTTAAAAAGCAGTACATAATTAAAGTTAGTGAAAGAGTAATGGTTGATATTTGCCATGAAGTTAATACGCTAATATCGTCACTCTCACAATCTGATTTTGATTTATTCGTATTTACTGCAACGTCATAACTTTGATCCATATTACCATTAATATTATTTACAACTGAGTTAATACACTCAACTGTATGATTTTGATATGTGATAATTGTTTTATTTTGATAGCTATAAACAAAAACTTTTTCATAGGTTGTGTTAAGAATTGTTTCATTTATGTACCTTGTTTCATTTATGTATCTCGGCGTATTAATATAGTTAGGTGTATCTATGTATCTTGTTTCATTTATGTATCTCGGCGTATTAATATAGTTAGGTGTATCTATGTATCTTGTTTCATTTATGTACCTCGTTTCATTTATGTATCTTGTTTCATTTATGTATCTCGGCGTATTAATATAGTTAGGTGTATCTATGTACCTTGTTTCATTTATGTACCTTGTTTCATTAATAATTTGAGTTACATTTATAGTTGAACTACACTCCGTTGTACCCACTATGTGGCGTCTTACGGGCATTAGATAAGAATTTGAATCTCCGGCATAATTACCCCATTGATTTTGTGTAACCCATGTTACATTTAATGGATCTGGGCATTGATAAAATCTACAATGATAATTCTCTGTAGCCTCTTTTACCGTATCGCCATACCGTGACACCACATTACATTTGCCGGTGGCTTCTTCTATGCATTTTTTTTTACATTGTTCTAAAGTACCCCATCTATAGTTTTGATGATTTGTTACTTGTGACCAGGGACAATCCGGTCGTTTTCCAGTATGAGACGTATCATGATGCCATACAGTATCTGGTATTTGATATTCTTGTGGCGCAATTGAAGATGCTACATAATCAACTGTGGCTGACCCAGTATTTGTACAGGAGATACCTGATACACATTTCATAGTCACGCTACTGGGACAACCGATACATTCACAAGTAGTATCCGAACCCTGAGGACACCATATAGTATTTGTTTGACAGTCCCTGTACCCAGAAGCAGAGCAGGTTAATTTAAATGATTTTGATTCCTTAGCATTTACAGTACTTTGTTGATAGGCATCATGTCCGCTTCCTTGTGTTTTGATAGTACAATTGTTGCCCGCTCCACAATTTAAAGTAGTTGATCTACAAGTTCTTTCGCTATTTGTTCCACCGCAAGTTATATCATAGTCTCCTGTCCATATATTATTTTTACAAGCATCGTGACCAGTACAAGATACTGTTAGCGCGTCAATAGAATAAAAGTTTAAAAACAACACTAACATGAAAAAAACTTTACATAACCTTGTTTTCATTATATAACATTTCAATATATTTTTAATGAAATTTTTTCTTATAAAATTGAAACGATTTTTTGGTATAAGATCAATAGTATCCCCAGCAATAACTACTATATATACACATACAACAAATGTCTACTACCCTTATAAGATCCAAGAAATGTTCGTGGTGTGATTGCAAAATGCGCCGTGGTGAAAAGTCCTGGATTTTAAAATCGAGAAAATTTGATGAGCATATCCGTAAGTTACTTTCCGTAATTTGTGGAAAAAATTACTTGAATGGCATTGGGCCCAAACTATTGATCATGTCTTATTTAACTAGGGTGTGGAATGCCGATGATTTTGAAGCTTACTGTACCGACTGCGGTATCTTTGATTTAAAATTTACCAGATCAGGTAGGACCATTGTTGCGCCTATGCGTCTCTCTGATGAAAAATTCGTCAAAGGAAGCGGTATCTCTGGTTGTGACCATTATGATGGTGGTTATGATAACGGTTGTCACCGAGATCACGAACTTGAAGATCGTCGCGACATCAAAGGATTTGTCGTAGAGGACGACGTTTGTGAAGAGAGTTCAACGGAATCCGAAGATGAATCCGAAGTATCTGATTGGAGCGAAGAGGATGAAGAATCTGATTGGAGTGGATGTGAATCCGATTAACTGTATTAAAGCTTAATGTACTAAAAAAATTGATTGTAATATATTTTTTATGCCTTATAATTATTAAACATGTATCCTATAACTAGCCACAAGGTTCCAGATTCCACTGTAACCTCGGATAATGATGAGTTAACTTGTATATGTTGTACAGAACCTTTGACAATAAAAAATATAGTGAATACAAAATGTAAACATCAGGTTTGTTCAGATTGCTATTACAAATGGGCAGGCGATCATAATTCTTGCGTCTTTTGTAGGCAGAAATTGTATGAGGGAGCAAGACACGAAGAGTATGTTAAATTAGGTAGAGATATCCAAAGAAGACAACTGGTTGCTAATGAACTTGGTGAAGAACAAACTTATCTTGAAAACCAAAATGCAAGACTAGCATTGAGATGTAGTGCCAAACTTATTGAGTTTGATGCTGCGAAAACCATGATACGAGAGAAAGCCATCGAGTATATGAATGCCGAGAGAAAGTTACGTGATGCAGAAGCATTTATTCAACAGATTCGTTTGTGGAAGAAAAATCCCACACAAGCTATTGAGATGTGGGAGAAAGAGATGGAGGTGTTGGAGAATGAGGCAAGAAAAGTTGTTATGAAAAAAATGCGCGAGTGTTTAAATGAAATGAGCGAGAAAAGAGTCGTTGTTCGTGCTAGCAATGTAGAAATTGAGGATATTGATGATGACTTTTCAAGTACGTTTGCCCAGTTATTTGATACTGGCGAACATCCTCTTATTGTTGGATTGGATTCTATGAGTTCTACCATAAATAGTGCTATTCCATTTTGGGATAACAATTATAACCAGGTTGATGAGGATTTTAACGATATGCCAGCCTTGGAATCCGACGTTCCTTATTTTCCTAGTAACAATCTTACGGATTATAATGTTATAAATTATTATGATCCGAATATAAATCAATCGTCGACATATGTTAACGATCATAGATTGACAACCATTCAAATTACTCAAATGCTTGAAGATGTCATTGCATATGATATTCATAATCGATCTCCTAGGCAGAGAAGAGAAGAGTATAATCCGGCAGAACTTCACGGCGGTTATGCTCACGGACACGGCTAATTTACTTTAATAACTGGCAAAATACACTGATTATACCAATTGACTAAACTTTTTTTCTTGATTTTAAGTTTTCCATGATTTGGGAATCATATCAAATTCATAAATACCAATAAGTGGATTTTTAATTCCAGGACCTTTTGCG
>Ga0233413_10000962_pt1 | contig 13131 bp, 15 predicted proteins | sample Na_anoxic_6_MG_FD_189019 | JGI IMG/M metagenome (GOLD analysis project Ga0233413, IMG submission 189019) | Seawater microbial communities from Saanich Inlet, British Columbia, Canada - Na_anoxic_6_MG | ecosystem: Environmental > Aquatic > Marine > Inlet | place: Canada: British Columbia... | reverse complement strand
CCGAAAGCATGGGCGGCATTTAAAACATTAGCATTAATTAATATATTATCAGAATAGAAATCAGCAACATAATCAGTGTTGCTCTTCACACCTCCCACTTTCGCTGCCAAATGAATAACGACATCTGGTTTATACGCGACCATCGCGAATCTCGCTGACTGTGGGCCTCTCAAATCTTGTTCAGCGGAAGAAATGTAAATGGCATCTGGCAATATGTCGCGAAGCGCAGTGCCTACCATACCGGAGCCGCCTGTTATCAATACTTTATTCATTTTTTTAATTATTGCCATATCTGGCATTCTTATCCAATCTCTATCCTTTTCGAACTTCGAAGTTCTGCCAAATAAGAACCATCTTGTCCTGGGGCCCCGTGATTAATGCAGTCGTGGGCGCGCCTTAAACTTTCAACAGGACATGGAAGGTATCTCCATATCTTACTTTATTCTGGAAAGGCATGTCCTGAATCTTCGAAAAATATTTGGGGAGTATCTCTTCAAACCATACCTCCTTCGAGAAGACTGATTGGTGGAGAACATGACCCTCAATTACATCTGGTACCAGGGAGATGCTGCCACAAAATATGGAATCTTTATGCATATGCTTAGTAATATTTTGCCAAAAGGCATCTAAGTCGTCGGGATGAATATGCTCAATAACTTCCCATGAAGTGATAAGTTCAAACGACACCAAATCATCATCGTCGTCCACAATGGTGTATGGTTTGGTGGCATCAGTGGTGAATAAATTCTTGTTATGATAAGCAGGCCAGTTAGCTCTTCCATTTTTGATACTGTAATCGCTTCCCTCAATACCTATCGCTTGATGACCTCTATTCGCGAAGTCAATCGTAAGTTGCCCACCGGAACAACCTATATCTAAAGTTTTTATTTTTTTAAAGTTAAAATATGCTTCTATCTCATTGATAAATCCTATATCGGTTGTGTTATCGCGCGCGGTCCCCCACGGAAAAATATGATCCGGGGAATCTACAGCGACGGGAAAATTAGTTATAACTTTCATTTTATTGCTCTCCTTGTTGTATGATGAATGCACATTGCGAATAGCGACTATTCGTCTGATATGCTAACACCTCATAAGAATATCCCGTTTCCAGTAAAAATTCCGCAAACGCTTTTATCTCATGATTTCTATCGGTACAAATTGGATACCCGCACCAATCATCAAAACAGATAACGGTACCAGGAATAATCCTCTCCCGAAACTGGGAGAGGATGGTTTTTGCCGAACTGTACAGATCCGAGTCGATATGCATAAACGCGACGGGAGCTCGATGTTCTTGCACGAAAGCGGGAAGAACATCTTCGAAGTATCCTTTTATAAGTTTAACATTCGGTGGCCATGATTTAGTGGCCTGGCCAGCGGTTGCCATCTCCAGACTACCATCTATCGCTTCCTCTGGGATTATTCCTCCGAGAGAGTAGGCCCCTTTGGGGTTATCGCGGTCCCAATCTTCATGAAGTCCCTCAAAACTATCAAACCCATAAACTGTTTTTTTAGTATATTCAGCAATTACCGATATCGTCTTTCCTCTATAAACGCCAAATTCCATCCACAACCCATCCACCCCTACATGTGGAAATGCTTGCTCAAAATAAGTACGATTACAATCTCCATGAATATGAGGATGTTTCCATGGAGCATCTAGGGCGCGCCCTAGAAGTTCGTCCATTTTGTTTTCTAACTCGTGATCCATATTATCCCTCCTCCCGTGTTGCGTCCCTAACCCAATCTTTAAAATTTACTGTCGGTTTCCAACCTAGAAGGGATCGAATTTTAGTGTTGTCCGCTTGAGTGTGGCGTGCTTCACCCGGACGTTCCTCGATGTGAACGTATTCGCCTCCAATCATTTGTGCCAATTCCAATACTGAATAATTGGTTCCTGTTCCCACATTAAATACTTCTCCGAAAACTTCGGAATTGTCAGAAAAAGCAGATAGAACATTGGCTTGTACCACATCACTAATATGTGTGAAGTCTCTTCGTTGGAGTCCGTCGCCCACAATTGTCATCGCCTCTCCGTTGGCGCGCTGTTCTAAAAACAATCCTACTACTGGTGCATACTGCCCCTTAACTGGTTGCCTATCTCCATATACATTGAAATATCGCAGACAAACCGTCTTAAGTCCGAACAGATTATTATACATAACACATAAATCCTCTCCGGCACATTTCGTAACTGAATATGGGTTGAGACAATCCTTGGGCATGTCTTCTCTTAGTGGAGGCTTATTTTTAAGTCCATATCCTGCTGATGTGGAAGAGTAGATCACACGGTCTACCCCACACTCTCGTGCTGCCTGCAACACATTACATGTCCCTCCCACATTTACCTCTGTGGCATAGGTGGGATTCAAAATGGCGGGCTGAATGCGGGATTCAGCTGCCAAATGAAAAACCAACTGTGTGTCCTTAAAAGCTTTTTTAAGGGAATCATAATCACAAATACTCGCTTTGTAATTTTCTGCCTTTTCATTGAAGTAAAACTTTTCATTACTTTCAGCAGAATTATTATCCAATACACACACCTCGTGTCCCATTTCGATTAATTTGTCTACGATATGACTTCCAATAAAACCATTACCGCCCGTAACTACCACTTTCATCTCTTTCTCCTTGAGTTGCTAATTTTTTGTCTAAGATTTGTTGCTGACCAACTATGATCTCGTTCGTGAAAATAAACTTCCATTCCTAAGTCCCACCCATTATATTTAATATCTTTATAGTCAGTTCCTAGTATTCTAACATCTAAATCTAAATTCTTTAAAAGATTATATAAATCTTTCTCACTCTCATATATTACAATTTCATCAATAAACTTAATCGCTGATAGCATCAGGTGTCTTTCTTCTAGAGAGTGCACGGGTTTGTTTTTAGTGGGTCGATCAATCGTAGGATCTGTCTGCAATCCTATTACGAGATAATCGCATACTGTCTTGGCGTCCTCCCACATTTTAATATATCCAGGATGAATGAGATCAAAGCAACCGGCTATAAATCCGCGTCTTTGGGGAAGGTTTTCCTTTTTCCATGTGTCTACATGAATGCATTTATCATCGATCAGAATATCAAAATGAGGTTTCTGGTTTGTAATGAGGGTATGATATTTCACCCCCCACTCTCCTAACTGTTGCATCGTGAAATCGGTCCAGTCAATGCCAGATGTTCCTCCGCGTGCGGTAAAAAATTTAATTGTATCGCCAGAATCATATAGTTCATTTATCTTTTTTATCATCGCGGGATCCGGGATGGATTCTTTATAAAAATTTTGTGTGGTGGCACAGATCGTACCGTCTATATCAAAACAATATATCATGATCTACTTGTCTTTCGTGAGAATTGAAACTATTTAGCAAAATCTTGCTTCCTTGGTAGTCTACACAATAGTGAAGTCGCTTCATTCCCAAAGAATTCATATGCTCCTCCAATTGCAAGTGTTTAGATGGAGCATATAACATAAGAAATCCGCCGCCGCCGGCCCCAATAATTTTCCCTCCCAATACACCAAATCTTTCTTTTACTTCTTCGTAAAGAATATCAATATGAGGCAAAGAAATGCTGCTAGACATCTTCTTTTTATTCTCCCAATGCTCGTTCAGTAAAAGTCCGTAATCATCAAAATTTTGAGTCTCAATGGCATCTAAAAACTTATACCCCAATTCTTTTATCTTTTTTAACTTATCCATCACATTGTCGCCCGCTTTGTTTTGAACCTTTAAAATGTCGGAAGCATTACGATAAGTACCTATGTGATAAACATGCACATGGGATAAAAAATCATTAAATGTACTCGTAGATATCTTTATGTCTCTGACTTTCACATTTCCATCTCGGGATATATCTAGAACTCGTATACCACCATAAGAAGAAATATATTGATCTTGTTTTCCAACTGGTTCCTTCAAGACATCAATCTCAATTTCGCATGCCTCGTTGGCAATCACCTCCGGCTCGCATGATAATCTTTTATAAGATCGAATTGCCGTCAGAAGAGCTACCAAATAACTTCCAGAGGATCCTAATCCCGCTTTCGAAGGTAGATCTGCCATGCTACTAATTTCTACCGAATGCATCAATCGATGCTTTTTTAAAGATTCTCTGGCACGGGTATGTTTCAGTTGACTACAGTTATCAACATGCTCTACTTTTAAATATTGCAACCTAACCTTCTCATCTAAAATATTAGGCTTAAAATTAAGATAAATGTATTTATCAATTGCCATCGTCGCAACAAGACCACCCTCCTTACTGTAAAAAGATGGTAGATCGGTGCCACCACCGGCCAGCGTAACTCGAAAAGGTGCTCGTGTAATTATCATAAAACATATCCCACCTTTTGAGCATCATCATAGAACATCTTTACCGTCTCCAAAGAATAATCATTTAAATTTTTTCCCTTTAATTTAAGTTTATTAATGACTCCAGTAGTGACAGTAATAATATCACATCCCATCTCTTCTGCTTGGTAGACATTTAAAACTTCGCGCGGGCTTGCCCACAATAGTTCGGATTGGCCAACTGCATGCACCAGTTCTAAACACTTTTGCATTACAGGAATGGGATCTATGCCTGTATCTGCAATGCGGCCAGCGAAAACAGAAACAATAGAACGTGTCGCAGGAGATAAAACCTTACATAGATCTTCTACTTGCTCTATTGTCATGATAGCAGTGACATTAAGTTTAATTCCCCGAGAACTAAGATCTTGGATTAACGACAAACTACTCTCACTCCTGGTATTGGTAATGGGTATTTTAACATACACATTATCTCCCATCTCACTCAGCTTAATTGCTTGCCTTTTCATGTCTTCAAATTCATCAGAAAACACCTCAAACGATACCGACACATCAGTGATCTGTCTCAGCACTTCTTGTGCAAATTCCTCATAGTTTTCCACTCCTGATTTACGCATCAAAGTAGGATTAGTGGTAAACCCTTGAACCATCCCACTGTTATAAAATTCTACCATTTCTGTGATGACTGCGCCATCTGCAAATAACTTCATAATTTCCTATACCATTCCCTTGCTCATTAAGCAATTGACAACTAAGTGCCAAATAATTCCTTGCCACTCTTCGGCATGTGGTGTAATTCGCTTTTCCGCCACCACAGGTATATGAACACAACAATCAGATAACTGTTTTGCGATGCCACCATCCCTGCTTACAATCGAAATCAAATTACCCTCTTTCTGGCGTGTGTATTTCATCACTTCGACTAAATTTTGAGAGGTAGTCACAGAACCGCCTCCTACAGACAAAATCATCGAAATATCATTAGAATTAAACTTCGATACCTTTAACCATTCTACGAAACTGGTACTCCACCCCTCATCATTGATACGTGCAGTCAATTCCGCTACATTATCTGTAGGTGTGTAACATTCTATACCAAATATTTTGCGGAAATCATTTACAGCGTGAGAAGCATTCGCTGCACTACCACCCACCCCAAAAATAAAGAGTCTTCCCCCTCGATCTTTAGCCTCTTGAAGGAGATCAACAAACGAAGCAATTGAATCGACATTAATAGAGTCAATTATTTTTGTTGTTTCCTTAAAGTAATTCTCGATATAATTCTTATAATTTTCTTTCATTTTCCATACCTTTCATAAACTTCTTCGTAGATATTAACATATTTCTCAATGGCAGTATCTAAGGAATAAGCATTGTTATATTTTTCTTTGCACCTTATAGATGTGTTTTCTAATAAAAATCTGTCTTCCTGGAATCTCTGCATGCTCATCGCATAGTCTGCTACGGAATATGTCATAACACCACATCCCCCAATCTGCTCAATGTGCCCCATATTTATTCCGGGGCAACTCACTATTGGTTTTCCGTGATAAAGTGCCTCGATGATGGCCGCGGAACACATTTCACCGTCGCTGCGGCCATGAGCAAACACATCTAAGGTGCATATGAAGTTATTAATTCTCACAGCATCTCCACTAAAATCAACAAATTTTACATTCTTTAACCCCAATTCTTCTGCTTGGCGGCGGTACTGTTGGGCACCTCCCATAATCAAAAACATATTAGACTCATTCGCAATCATTGAGTAAGCATTAAGGGGAATAGGAGAAAAAATATCCTCTCTATTCCCCTGGTGCATACCAAAAACGAATCGATCTTCTTTTATGCCTAATTCTGTGTGCAATGTATACTGCTGAGGCGGGGGGAACTCAATAAGGGGTGGCACTTTCTCCACTTTATGCTGATTGCCACCATTTTCTATCCATCGGTCTATATGAGTTTGTGAGAGAAGCACCGTTTTGGCGATATTATCGCGATGTTCTATACCCTGTGCGCCGGCGCCATGAATACTGTCAACGAAAATAGAATCATGCATCTCGGTAAAGGGATATTCAGCATATCCACTACGGCCCGTCTGTACAATATCATACTTCGCAGAATCAAAAACCTCAAAAAAATTATGGTTAACCCAGCGATGGGGGGGCCCGAAAGAATCTTGTCTAGCTTCACACTCAACATAAATCAAGTTAATATCATTATCAGTCATGTAGTTAATGCGATCTGTATCCGTATCGGGATGGATCCACGAGTTTCCCAAAAGAGGGACACCATCGGTGTAAAAATAATCTACCTCAAAGCGGGATTTAGGGAGGGAGGACGCGAGAGTTTGTAAATACTTCTCCGTCCCGCCGGCCGCGAGGCCTCCAAATTTTATAAAAGCAATTCTTATCATCGTAAAGTGGTGTTAAACAATCCGTGTTCGGATCCTTGTGCTATTAACGGCGGGGACCACCAATATACCGTGGCATCATGCATATGAAGTTGATGAGACAGTTCCCAATCACTGATCGTGACAAAAGGTTTCATAGTTTTTTCAATTTTGGCAGCAAGGTCTTTGCGCAACAAATATCCATCAGCACACTTGGTTGCTGGATGATCCTTTCTGTAGGCAACTTTTTCTAGGTTTGCATCGCGGGATACGTCCATCCCGCAACATCCTCCGAAAAATATAGCATCCCAATCTTTGGGAGTTTTTTTCAAGTATGAGTTAAACGAGGATACAAAATTGGGATTAAACATAATGTCATCCTCAAAAATCAATCCGTAATCAGAGACTTCCGTTGATAATCGCCTAATAGCTTCGTAGTGTTTCATAGTGCACGAAATCTCTGCTGGACGCAACAATCGATAAGGATTACTGGTGGTTCCATAAGTACCTAATATCTTATCATTATAATCCTCTTCGCTTGGGCAATAGTATTGATCAATAATTTCTTCTGTTAATTCATCCTGATCGTATACTTGGATATACTCCGCCTCGATGTCATGGCAACGGAAGAAAGTGTCCATATGCGATCTCCTCTCGATTAACCGTGTATAATGCACTACATAAATCTTTTCCACATTTAGCATAGAATATTCTCCTCAAAATATTGTAACACATTTTGTGGCAATGCGCAAGAAGGAATTACATTTTTATTGAAAACTGGTGCCGATATATATCGGCGGTATAAATCATCATCCTTATCGATCTTTTCAACTTGTGCTACTAACTCCTCTAAACTATCATAATCTGCCACATTTATAAATGCATCCGCATTAAAATCATTTTTCACCAACTCGGATCCCCAATAAATAGGAATGCTCCCCACAGAAAAAGGGTGCAGAATCTTTTCTGTAGTATATCCGGGATACGAGGTGTTTTCGGCGGCGATAGTAAATTTATAATCTTGCAAATATTCTACTTTATATCGTTGGTCCCCTCGTCCCTTTATTTGATATCCACTATTGTTTCTGAGCATACCGCAGGAATCCACATGCTCATAGCACATCAGCGCTTCTAAAATTTCAATACGCTTTCCGCTAGTATTGGAAAAAACAAAATTACAAAATTTGGTATTGGGGAAAATTGGACGATTTAAGAGAGCAGACGGAGGAATCAAATAAGATTGATCGCGGTCTTCACGGTGAGGGGCGTTGAACCAATTTATAAAAAGCACCCACAAAGGAAGTCGATAATTTCGCGGATCATCGCTGTAATCAAAACTAAAGGCATAATCACATTTCCCTATGCTATAGCGGGGATATTCAATCGACCCAGCAAAATCAAAATTAGGGCGCACATTTTCCCCCGTATAAAATATCTTCTTACATGGATGATTTAAATATTTATCGCGCTCATGAGAGTGTGTGTAATCCACAGAAAAGAAGAGTAAGTCGGGATCTTCCTGATCTATAACCACCTCAAAGCGTGAACTTAATAAATTATAAAAGTAATTGTCCGTTTTTTGGAAATTTGGCCAGAAATCAGCAAATGCAATTTTCAAAGTCACCTATCCTCTCCCCAGCACAAAGAATCATCCCCAAGCAAGGCTTTCCCCACATAATCTAAAGGAATATGAGGGTGACCTTCTAGGGTGCCAGATTCTCGTGCAGTGGGAAAAGGTTTCCTCCATTCCTCAAATTCAAAATATTCATCATGAACAAAAGAATTATTTCTCACATGAGGATATATGTGTGCCGCCAAGAACTGTTGGTCTACCTGCCAATACTCGCCTTTCTTGAACGAGGATATTAGTCCTCCCATATTTTCTAAGATGCCATTACGGGCGCCCCACATCCCTCCCATGATCGGGATATTGTGCCCTGCACAATCTCTCATAATATGAAAATCTTTATCACTCTCCAACCACTCATCTACTGCTGCTTTTTCTCTCATTCCGAGACGACAATCAACATCGCGCGAAAGCATCACAGAAACGGCGGGGTCATAGGCAGATGCAAACCTCCAAAACATCCCGCTCCAATTTCCTTCCTCGTTCATTATAAATACCTCAGTATTATCTTGATCTATCAACTCACCCACTATCTCTCGGGGTGTGGATTTGCCCACATAAAAGCGACAAATCCAGCCTGGATATATGTCTCTGGCAATCTTGGCATTCTTAACAGCGCCCAGTGTATATTTGTCAACCACTCCCCAAAGAGAGAAACTTATAACCTTCTTCACCATCTCTATTTATTTCCCTTTCGTTATAATAGATAACTTAGACCAAAAGTGAACCGATTTCACCGATGCATCGCCTACATCACATCTTTTTATTAAAGATAAAAAAAGATCATCCAAATCAGATCTAGAATGTGAAAGAGGAACTCCCCTGTCACGGTTCACTATAAGTTCTCCATCCCATGTGCCGGCATGGGGTGCCAGATCGATATAGGAATTTCCCAAATCTTCAATGATATAGATTCCAGATGATTTCAAACAGGTATCATATAAAATATTAAAGGAAGAGATAATCAACGAGTTAATATGACTGGCATCATCGAGTATTATATCAAAACCACCGGCCTTCTCTGACAATTCGAGTAAAAAATCTTTATCATCCTGAGATGCTACATGTGTGTGTATCCTTTCGGCACTATGCGCTATGCAGTTAGGATTAATGTCCACACCATAGATTTGGGCATTAGGAAAATATTCTTGCCACAGTCGTAGAGAGTGGCCACCCTTAACCCCTAATTCTAAAAAATTAATTGGCAATTCTCTAAATTCCCTCAAATATCTCTCATAAACGTGTAAATAGTTTTCATTACAATGAGAATGATCCGCATTCCACTTATCGGTACCATGCTTGATCGCTAAGTTGCTTAAGTCGTTATAAATAGTGTTCATTTCGCTCCCCCTTACATAAACCAGTTTGTGAGAAATAACTTCTCTAAACTATTGTCTTCAATTTCCATTTTATCAAAAAGATCTTTAGTCACGAATATGAGATTACCAGTATGAGACACCAACTCATACCCCTTCTCCTGAGCAAGTTTGTTCATAATGGCAGCGGATGCACCCGAAGGGTTACATGGATACACTTCCTGTGTTGCTCCGTAGGAAGAGTTGATCTCTATAATAACAACAGTTGGACGATATTCTACCAATGTCTTCCAAATTTCATAATCTACCCCATCCACATCTATGGAGAGGAGTTTAAAATTGGATTTTAAATCCTCCAAATTCAATCCGCTTAACAAATTGTCTAGCGAATTTGGTGAGGAAGAATCGGGGTCTACATTTTTATTTAAAATATATTTAACAGGAATATTCTTTAAATTGTTTTCTATTTCTGGGAAATAAGCTTCTGCGGATTCAATTAAAATAGGTATAAAGTTTGAATTAGATCGATAAACATTGTAGGTATTGCTAAGATGAAGTCCATCTGCCGCTCCAAATTCGCACACATATCCGTGATGAATATTCAAAATCTCGAATATCTTTTTAATTACACCGTCCTCGCCATTTTGACTATGTGTATTCCATCTAAAATTTCGTAAATCTACCATTATCGCCCTCCTATAATGCGCTCAGTTGTCTCGTAAGATCCTCGCCTCGAACAATTTTTCTTATACCATTCATGACCATTGTATGACAAGTATTCCCACTGCTTTCGCGAACACTCCTCGATCACCTGCTTCACTTGGTCCGGGTTGTCAGCACACAAATAATGCTTTCCCTCAAGCAGCGGATCATGATAGAGGGTGCACACCTGTGATGTCACTATTGGTACAACACCTAGACCCAATAACTCAACTTCTCTATTACACTTGGGACCATACCCTGGTATGCATAGTCCAAATCTTGATTTCGAAATTTTATCTAAGTATTCCGATTGAGTGAATGGCCATTTAAAACTGTCCCCCATTCGAATCGGCATACTGAAGATTTCTATAGTGTTCTGCCACTCATAAGCGGTTCTATTCTTCAATTGCACACCATTTTCTACTTTTCCTAAAAATATTGATGAGATAGTCCGCTCGTCATACTCCCGTATTCCCTCTGCAATTTTTGCCTCTAACTGTCGTGGATGACGCCCCCAATAAATCCAAGGAGATCCTTGTGGGTGTTGCATCCCAGCAAAAAGACCGTAGTTCCAACGGGGAGGAAGTTTAGGATATACATCATAACGATCATATTCGTATAACAAGATATCCCCCGGTGCTTGGGCCCAGATAAACACATCATCCGTGGCACCCCTAATAATTTCGCAATACCCAGACTCTTCCCACATATCTAACAATTCGCGGGATGTGTCCCCTTTGTGTTCTGGGGTCATCTTTCCACAATATATTTTCATCCTATATCATCCTTGCGGGGGGGTAAGTTGTTCTACAGATTTATCCACGAGAAACTCCATAAAATTCTTGCAATAAACTATTTTTATGCATCTCATTGAAAACATAATCAAAGTCTGGTTTCGACAAAAGAAAATTAGTATACTGATGGCGGCCATCAACAGGTTCTCCTGCCCAATTATCTAACCCACATTCCTTAAGTTTTTTAAAAACCTCTTTCTGTTCGCCAGTTACTTGTACATTGTCCAAATCATCAGGGTGCAACGACTGACATGGGAACTCTTGAGGGTTAGATTGTGCATAATTGCAATGATCTAGAAACCCCAACTCAGTATACAAAGAGTCGTTGGTAAATCTCTCAATCAATAAATCCTGATCCGATCCATACTGGTGGTGGCGGAATGCGTAATAGGTATAAAAACTATCCATCTTTAAGTGGATAGGTACTTTTGGTGGCTTGAAACTCGATAGTCCTGCTAGCATTCGGCATTTAATTCCATAATGGTTGGGGTGGGTGCGCATTGTTCCCACCGAGCAAGCACTTTTCTCAAAACACCTAACATACTTATATTCTTTTTCAGTGGGAAGTGAATCGACATCGCGAGTGTGAAACATTTCTATTTCGCGATCCCACAAAGGCATCATGCGCCAAATTGCTGGTTCCGTAACTTTGTAATCCATATCTATAGTAACCATCTCAACGTTATCTAGGGTGTCCAAAATCCACAACACAGAAGATAATTCCTCATCCCATATGTTCTTGCTTGTATAAATTCTCATCTCATAATCAGGATAGAGAATCTTATTAGTAATCGCTAGTGCTGGAAGGTTAAACCAGTATCGCATTGAGTCTTTTCTCCATTTGTCATGATCGCGGTGGGCGGGCATAACTTTAGGAACAAAAAGGCAATATGACAGTATCTTTCGCATTACTTTGGTGCCAATATTGCTTTATATTTAGTATAAATTTCTTTTTCTTCTTCCTGCTTCCATTCAAAATTTTCAAAATTAGTAGAAATTCCTTTAGGATTAAAATAGTATAATCCGTAAGCCCCGTCTATTTTCTTAAATTTTGAACCCCCACACGCAGAACGTAAGAAGAATTCCCAGTCGCCAGCAGATTTATATTTTGCGTTAAAGAATCCGTGCTTAGTGTGCATTTCGCGGCGCCACAGTGGATTGTTGTGTGGTTGATTTCCTCGTAACATTGCTTCCTTGGAAAACTGCTCAAAATTATACTTTCTACCTTCAGAAGAATTATTTTCGAATGTCTCGTTTGGAGAATTCGTTATCAAAGAATCAGCATATACCAAATCAACATCAGGGTTCAAAACGAGCTCTCTTGCGTGCCTCTCTAGGGAGTTAATCGCCTTTCGATCATCAAGGTTTGCGTTTGTGATAAATTCTCCGGTTGACACTTCAATCGCATAATTCCAAGTACCATAGATTCCTGGATCTTCTTTTAACTCAAAGTATTTAATGTTTCTGGGAAACTTCTTAATGTATTTATCAATAACTTTCTTTTCGTTTCCTGGCGAGTTTGCATTTACCATCACCAGTTCACACTTTTCTTCGAATATCGTCTGCCTTGTGATATCCTCTAGAAACTGCTCTATGTAATCATCGCCATCATATACAGATGTAATCAAAGATATCTTTGGGATATCGCCAATGTCAAATCCCCTGATCTCCTCGCCAGCAATAGCATTGGCAACTTTTTGATAAATATCAGATTCAGCGAAATTCTTCTTTATGTGCTTCGCTAACTTCTTCGCTTCTGACTTCTTCGGTCCATAGTTTTTATACACTTCTCGGAGTGATGATTTGAAAGAGGATTCTTTCGGGTAACACCATTGACTATCCGCCATCAAAACACCGTCCCAGACCGCCTCAGACTGTACAGGAGCGATGTTGTAATCAACTTTGGTAAAGTGTGCCTTGCTCTTCTCTTTGCCCTTCTTATCCTTCTTGGTGGCGTATAAGAAGTCTACATGACCACTCCAGTTTG
>Ga0233413_10000961_pt1 | contig 13148 bp, 15 predicted proteins | sample Na_anoxic_6_MG_FD_189019 | JGI IMG/M metagenome (GOLD analysis project Ga0233413, IMG submission 189019) | Seawater microbial communities from Saanich Inlet, British Columbia, Canada - Na_anoxic_6_MG | ecosystem: Environmental > Aquatic > Marine > Inlet | place: Canada: British Columbia... | reverse complement strand
GACGTTTATGTAACTATCTGTACATGAAAAATGATCGCACAGAACGAATACGAAAAAACAGACAAGAGGCGAGCGTCACGACGCAACCGCGAGCGAGACCGTATTCGGGAAGACAACGAACTGTGCCCATTGCCGCCAACGCGGAATCCTGATCGTCGGGAATCCTGCCGATACAGTTTTCAGTTGTTCTGCGAAACGTACCTTGGCGGGATATTCATCGACCCTTGGAGCGATTCGCACTTGGAGGCCATTCGCCGAATCGAGCTGGTGATTCTCAAGTGCCAGCTTTACGCTTTCGCGATGCCGCGTGGATTCGGGAAAACTAGCTTATGCCTAGCCGCTTGTCTTTGGGCGATCCTCTATGGTCATTGCAAATGGGTTTGTATGGTTGCGGCAACTGGACCGGCGGCGCTGACATTGCTGGAAGATATCAAGGCGATCCTATCGGACAGTACGACCTTGGCAGAAGACTTCCCTGAGGCGACTTGGCCGATGCAGATGTCAGAGGACCAGGGTATTAAGGCGAAAAACCTTCGATGGAATGGCGAGCTAGCTGGCATGCGGACGAGTACGAAACGTCTGGTTATGCCCGATATTCCAGGGGCGGAGTGTGCCAATGCGATAATCACGGTAACTGGAATTCTGGGAAACATTCGGGGCCAACGGAAAGTAATAACGGGCGACGATGACGAAGTGACGATTCATCGCCCAGATAGATTTCTGGTAGACGATCCGCAGACGTTCCAGTCAGCGACGAGCGAAGCGGACGTAAACAAGCGGCTCGGAATACTGGGTGCGGATATCAAAAAGCTGGCTCGCCAAGGCCAGAGCATGGGGGGATTTGTCCCATGCACGGTGATTCGTCCCGATTGTATGGCTGACCAATTGCTTGATCGGGACAAATACCCGGAATACCACGGGACACGCACGAAGCTACTCATCAGGTTCCCCGATCGCATGGATTTGTGGGAACAGTACGACGACGTTCGCCGGATCGACTTGGCCGGGGGTGGCGATGGAAAGACGCTGCCTTCCGAGTTCTTCGCCGAGAACATGGACGCGATGACAGAAGGGGCTATTGTTGCGTGGCCACATCTCAACATCGATTACGGGTTGAGTGTGCTCCACTATTGCATGCACAAGTTCTTAGAGGATCCTGCTGCGTTCTTCGCTGAAGACCAGAACGAACCGCAGATCCAGTCCGACGAAGACGAACAGCTTTTAACCAAAGACGATATCGCAAATCTGGCCAATGTATACGAGCAAGGGATCGTACCGGCATCTGCCGAGATCGTCACAGGCCACGTGGACGTTCAATTGCACTGCCTTTTCTATGCGATCGTGGCTTGGAAGGACGACGCGACCGGGTATGTCCTTGAATACGGGACATGGCCAAAGCAACGAGCCCGGCATTTTGAGTACAAGAAAATCAGTAACACTCTTGAGAAGGCGTACCCTGGATTGAGCAGGGAAGCACGAATAAGAAAGGCGGTGGCTGAACTGACGAACGACCTATGTGGCCGGGACTGGAAGAGTGACGATGGGACTACGAAGCGGGTTAAGCGGTTGCTGGTTGATTGCAACTGGATGACTGACGAGGTTTATACGGAGTGCCGGGAATCAGAACACCGGGGTATCCTCATGCCAGCCAGAGGTAAATTTGTCGGTGCCGGAACGATGGAATTAAACGAGAACCAAAAGAAGGCGGCTGGTAAGAAGCTCGGATTGCATTGGCGAGTTGAGAAGTCTAATCGGATGCCGATTAAATCTTGCACGTTTGATACGAATTACTGGAAGTCGTGGATTCACAATCGTTATGCCACGGATTCGAAGGAACGCGGATCGCTGACACTATTCAAAGCCCCTGCAAGAGATCATGTCACGTTTGCGGCTCACCAGTGCGGCGAATACCCAATTCGGACAGAGGGCCGAGGTAGGATCGTCTACGAATGGAAAGGGAGGCCAGGCCGCCCAGACAATCACTGGTTCGATAATATCGTAGGTGCAGCGGTTGCAGCTTCGATCGAGGGCATTCAGTTACGGGCAACTGGACCGGCACCGGAGCGGCCGAAACGGAAACGACGAGACAAGGTGCAATACTTATGAGTAGCAAACAAACGAGTAAGCAAACTAAAAAACGTGGTCGTCCTCCTGGTGCAAAAACAGAGGACCGAATAATCGTCGTGGAACGGCCGGCAGTGTGCCCGATTTGCGGAAGCCCAGACCGCACGAAAAAGGAAACGATTAGGACGATGGAGCACGGCGGGCTCCACATCACATGGTCAAAAGTCGACTGCAATGATTGCCCGTCCCGGTATACGATCCGCTGCGAAAAGCCAGCTTAAAATCGCAATGCTGTTTTCGTGTCTGGATTATGGATCTAGTTGGCAAATAATTCGGGTATGGCTAGTCCCGATAGAGCAGCACAGATAAGCTTCGCGCGGCAGATGGTGTCCGCGTTGCGTACGGCACTTCTCGAAGCCGCAGCCAATGGCGGTGCTGTGTCGGTTAGTTTCGATGGCCAGTCGACGACCTGGAATCATTCAGCGGCTCGTGCTGAATTGGTCGCTTGGGAAAAGAAGCTCCATCGATTACAGCATGGTCGAGTCCGCACTATCAATCTGGATGGTGCCGGATGATCACGCAACAAGACAGACCTGGTGTCTTCTCACGTTTGCGTGGAATGTTGGGATACGAGGCAGCCGACCCAAGCCATAAACGCCGGGATCCCGGTCGACGAATTCGCAACAGCGATCAATCGACTACAGAGGGACAGCGGCGCCAGTTGATCAATAGTGCTGGCGACCTGCAACGCAATTTCGCCGTGGCTGCATGGGCTATCCGAAAGCATCTAGATTACGTTTCCAGTTTCAACTTTCAAGCTCGCACGGATAACCCGGAATTCAACCGGCAGCTTGAGCAATTCGTTGCACGTTGGAGCACACGAAAACGTTTCGATGTAGCAGCCCGGCACAATCGGCGGCGATTCATTCGCATGGTTGAAGCCCGGCGCGTTGTCGATGGTGACGTATTCCTGATCAAGCAACGAGGCGGCCAGCTCCAATCAATCGAAGCCGATCGAGTACGGACAGCGGACAGCATCCAAGACCGCGTAGAAGGTGCCACGTATACGCACGGGATCCGCGAAGGCCGAGGCGGACGACTGGCCGCAATTGCGGTTCATCAGCGAGGCGATCGCGGGCAAGGTTACACATTCGAGCGTGAAATACGCGAAGCCAACGTATGCCAGCTCGCCTATTGGCAGGGCATGTCGAAGCGTGGAATCAGTCCGATAACGGCGGCCATCAACGAGTTTCAAGACGTCCGTGAAGTCAAGGATTATGCACGAGCGAAGGCCAAAGTGACTCAGTTATTCGCGTTGGCATTTAGCCGAGATGCGGACGACAACGAGGAAACCGTAGGCGGTGGCTATGGTTCAATTGACTTTGGCAAAGGCCCGTTTTCAGTCGACCTAGACAGCGGCGACAAGATGGAGTTTTTGGAAAGCCGTCATCCCTCGACGGAGTTTCAGTCGTTCCTGCAAGTTTGCTTGATGGCGGCGTTGAAGTCCCTGGATATTCCATGGAGTTTTTACGACGAATCATTCACAAACTTCTTCGGTTCGCGTGCGGCGTTGATGCACTATTTGACGTCCACCAAATCAAAACGCGAAGACCTTCAAGAGTTGCTCGACGAGCTAACCCGATGGCGTGTTTCGCTGGCGATTGGGACAGGCGAAATCGTCTTGCCTGCCGGTGTAACACTCGCTTCTCTTCGATGGGAATGGGTGGCGGATGGTGTGCCCTGGTGGGATCCGCTCAAAGACATCAAGGCCAATATTCTGGCGATTGAAGCCGGGCTAACGACACGCAGTAAAGTCGTTAAGGAAGTCTACGGAGCTGAGTGGACGGACACAATTGACCAACTAGCGATTGAGCAAAAATACGCAGCCGACAAAGAGGTTTCGCTATCCGTAACCATGGGAGATGCAGTCGATGAGTACGACAGCGACACCGGCGAAGCCTAGCAACCTGTTTAGGTCGATCGCCCTTCGTGGTGCCCCTGAGCAAATCGATCGAGAGAACGGCGTATTACGTGGCGTCAAAGTAATCGAGCTTGGCCCGTTGAAAGACGGTGACCCACGTCCCTATTACGTCGACGTGACGACGCTCGAACAAGTCGTAGAACTCGGCAACCGACCCAACAAGGGAATCAAGTCGCGGTTCACTCACCCGAACATGAGCGAAGACGGCCTAGGCAAACAACTAGGCAAGCAAAAGAATTTCAGCATCCAAGGTAACGCGGCAATCGCTGATTTTCATCTCGGATCGTCGGCCAGAAAAGAACATTCCGATCATGTATTTGACATGGCATCGGAAGCGCCTGAAGACATCGGACTGTCCATCGTCGCGGTGTTTGACGAAGAGGCGATGGAATCCGAAGCGAACGAAGACGGATTACAGCCGATTAGGTTGACTGGATTACGTGCCGTAGATTTCGTCGGTGAAGGTGCGGCAACGGATGGCCTATTTGACTTGGATGATCGCAGCGGAATTCCGGCAGCGGTTACACAGTTTTTAGATACGTATTTTGCGGATTCTGACCCCGAAGACGTGGCCGATCGTGCGCTAGGTCTGCTGAGACGGTATTACAGCCGCGATTTCTCACGAGGAGATTACGAGATGACGACACAAGCTCAAGCCCCTGCGGCACCAGTTGCCGAAACCGACGATTTTAATCGAGAACTTGGCCAGCGATACATTGCCGCATTTGGCGAAATCGGCGCGGCTTGGTTTGTGGAGGGCAAGACTTTCGAGGACTGTTTCGCCTTGAAAATGGCCGATTTTGAAACGGCACTTGCAGCCAAGGATGAGCAGATTGAACAGTTGCAAGTCCAGATTGAAGCGGCATTAGCTGCGGCTGGTGAAGCCGATCCATTGGACAGCACCGAAGGCGTCCAGTTGAGCGACGAAGACAACGCACTGGCAGCCAGAATCAAAGTACTGGTCGAGGAAGGCCATTCGCCGAATCGAGCCAAATTCATGGCGAATGCGGAAGCATCTAAGGTATCGCACAACTAGCAGCCGAACGAACTACCCGACAAGGACAATTCAGAAACTACCTAGGAGACAAAAGCCATGGCTAACGCATGGAGAAGTACAGCAGACGTCGTCACGATGAATACCGATCTTGGTTTCATTATTTCAGATGTGTTAGACGGTGCTCCGTTGGTTGCTCAGATGGCAGCCCGGACAGCGATGAAAAATACGATCACCTATTCCAAGCGGACGGTTAACCCCGTCACAGCATTCCGTGCGGAAAACGACGGATTGGAAAACACGGATTCGACGACCGTGGCAGTCACGACGACGTTGAAGATTCTGGACGCATCTTTTTCGGTAGACGTTGCCGTAGCCGATGCTCGTGAAGACGGATGGGCAAGCGAAGTTTTCGACGAAGGCCAAGCACACCTGCGTCAAGCGATGGCAGAAGTCGAGAGCCAGATTTTTTACTCGACTGGCACCGGCGGCCAATCGGCGGGTTTTGTCGGCCTGAATACGCTGACCAACCTGGACGACATCGCAGACGCCCAGACAGTGAACGCTGGCGGGACAACCGCCACTACCGCGTCGAGTGTTTACGCGATGCGATTCGGTGAGCGGGACGTCGAATTAGTTTGGGGTCAACGCGGCCAGCTCGCAATGGGCGACATGTCAGTCGTTCCGGTTGCTGGTGCAACGGGCACTTTTCCGGCGTACTACACTCCGATCACCGGGCTCGTTGGCTTGAAAATCGGTGGTGTCTCTTCCGTAGTTCGCATCGTCAACGTCACAGCCGATTCGACAAAGACGCTGACCGATGACCTGCTCGCAGAAGCAATAGTCACAATGGACGGTGGAGCCCCTGACGCATTTGTGATGGGTAAGCGAAGTTTGCAACAGTTGCGAGCAAGCCGAACCGCGACGAATCCAACCGGGGCTCCGGCGCCGTTTCCCGTCGAAGCGTTTGGTGTTCCGATTATCGTTTCGCCACAGATCCTCGAAACCGAAGCATTGGCTACGTAAATGGCAACCGCTATGGCATCCGCTTCCGTTGCGTCATACAAGGCGCAACGGTCAGCGGGTGGAGTTTCGATAACCTATGCACGCGGCGTAAATTCCGTTGCGTTATCGGTCGTGGTTGGATCCAGTCCTTCGCTTGTAGCAAATGATTACGGTGTTGTAGTTGATGAGCGACACTACCGAGACTTTTTGATATTGGCTAGCGAACTGATTCTAGCCGCTTCGACGGAATTTCCGGCCAGAGGCGATATCATTACCGAGGGAACCAAGACGTATTTGGTTACGGCAGACGGTGGCGAACCGCATTACGTTTACTCAGATCGTTTTGAGCAAATTGCACGAGTACACACAGTCGAAAAGGTTACGCCATAATGGCGTCGAAATCGGTTCTAATCGTCGATGACCTTGTAACCGCTTTGACGGCTGGCAGCTACACGCAAACGATCGTAGTCACCAAGGAATTAGTCCAGCGTACAGACCGAGCAGCGTTAACAGGGATCGAGGTAACTGTTAGCAGTGGACTAGAATCGTGGGAAAAGGCCAGTCGCGGCGGCGTGTATATCAAGACGTACGAAGCGAGGGTGGTGATTACTACAGCAGCGGCAACGGATTCAGCGGTTGATCTGTACATTGAGCTAGCTGAAGAAATTAAGGAAGACCTCGCAACACAGGCCATGTCGAGTCTAGCTTGCGTTGGAATTGAGCAGGATGAACCATACGACATCGACCGGCTATATGATGCCGGTTCGCTATTCGTTGCGATGATAACCTTTCAGTATCGAGGATAAGCCATGGCCCATGTACTCTCAGAAAACGCAAAGTTGTACTACAACAGTGCGACGTATGCTACACCGACTTGGGATTTGATTACGGAAGTAAAAGACCTGACGCTCACGTTTTCAAAGGGCGAGGTCGATGTCACTACTCGTGCGAGTGGTGGCTATACAGAAATCGTGGACGGTTTGAAAGAAGCGTCCATCGAATTCTCTATTCTGTACAACACGTCGGACACAGATTTCTCAGCGATCCTTGACGCATTTCATGCCAATACCGCTGTTGAGTTTTTCGTCATGGATGGATTGGTTGCGACGAGCGGATCGGAGGGATTGCGTGCTACTTGCACTATTACCGGGTTAACGGTAAATCAGGTATTAGGGGAAGCACTCATGGCCGATTTTACGGCCAAGCCGCTGAAGAATTCGGACGCGGCACCGACATGGACGACGATCGCATAATGAAAACCTTTGACGCCGAAGATGGAACGACGTGGAAAATCCACATCACCGCTGGCACACTTCTACGGATTAAAACACAGTGCGACATCGACCTGCTAAATAACCCGCTTGAGTTGCCAGTTGGAATCGAAGAACTAGTCGGTTTGTTTTGGGCTGTCGTTCAACCACAGGCTCAAACGTCAGGCATTAGCGCGACCCAGTTCGGCGAAGGATTGGGGGCAAGTCAGCTAGTCGAAGCAACGGACATATTTGTAGCGGAACTGGTCTTTTTTTTTATGGCCCTAGGGCAGCAACCGAAGGCGATGCTACTAAAGAAGACGTGGCAGATGCTGAAGAGCCACAATCAGGAGACGGCGAGAAAGGTGACGGAAACGCTTGGCGAGATTTATTCAGACTAGCCGGCGTAGCGAGTGTTCACCCGCTGGAGTTGCAATTCTGGCAGATATTAGAGATGGCGTATGGCTCGCGTCCAGAGTTACTAAACGAGAATCGGACGCGAAGCGGTAATCCAAACGAAACAAAGATACCGCTAACGAAGGATACCATCGGGGCGTTGAAGGTGTTTCTATGACACTCAGCATAAATGTCGACGTTCGCGCGAGGAGCTGGAATCGCGACGTAATCAGAAAGCTCGCCCGTGCTGACAAGCGGTTTTTGCATTGGTATGGCGGAGCATTACGTAAGTCGATTCGGCGAAACGTGCGAACGAGGAAAAGCACGAGCAAGCCAGGCAAAGGACCGACACATTGGACCGGCGGCAATAGCGGGCTTCGACTCGTCGCCTATGACGTCAATACCTCGGCCACCGTCGTAACGGTTGGAGTGCTGAAGTTCAGCGGATCTAGGCAACAAGGTACACACACAGCGGCGAAGATTTTAGAAGAGGGTGGTACGGCAAGACGTCGTTTTATTTTCGTGAATACTAACCCGCTAGCTATCCGCAAGTTTTCCAAGTTTGCGCCGAAGGGAATCGGGAAGAAGCACCTACGTATCGTATTTTCGCGAACGGCGAAACCTCGCAATGTCCGATACCAAAAGAGACCTTTTGTGAAGCCTGCGTTTGACAAGATCAACGAAAAGGTAGCCGAGCGATACGCACGAGCGGTATCAAAGGCCATGTCATGAGTGCCATAAAAGCTGGCGAAGCATTTATTCAAGCAAGCCTTCGCGGCGGCGAAACCGTCAAGAGAAAGCTGGCTGATCTGGGTGGAAAACTGGCATCTCTAGCCAAGGTAGGGGCAACTGTACTCGCGACCGGCCTGGCGACCGCTGGTGCAACACTGGCGACGATCGCAGTAAGAGCAGCGAAGGCTGGCGATCAGATCGAAAAAATGAGTGCTCGCACGGGTGCTAGTGCCGAGTTCCTGTCTCAGATGGGTTTTGCTATGGAGCAAAGTGGCGGATCTATCGAGGATATGGAAAAAGGCATGATACGTTTGTCTCGAACGTTGCTAGATGCTTCACAAGGTAGTAAGACCGCGTCCGATGGTTTAGCCGCAATAGGGATAACGCTGGCTCAACTAGACGGTCTATCGCCAGAACAACAGATGCACCTAATTGCCGATGGCCTAAAGGGCATCGAGGAAACATCGAAACGCGGAGCCGTTGCACAGCAACTATTCGGACGAGGAGCTAGCCAGTTGTTGCCGTTGTTGAGCACCGGTGCAAGCGGCATGAAAGCGTACGCTGCTGAGTCTGATGCGTTAGGTCGAACCATGAGCACGGAACAAGTGGCGGCTGCTGCAAGTTTTGTCGACGCTCTAAATCGCGTTAAAACGATCGTAAAAGGGCTGATGTTCGATTTAGGCAGCGGGTTATTGCCGGTGCTTGAATCCGTTTTGCTCGACGTGCAGGCAGCGGTAAATGTATTTGGCGGCGTGGAAACGGCCATAGACGGAACAGCAACAGCCGGCGAGGGTTTTGGCGACGTGCTAGCGATGCTAGGTAGCCCAATTGAGTTTCTGGTAAAGGCGGGACATGCGGTCGCTGGAGTATTTAGGATGGCGCAGGCGTCAATATCAAAGGCAGGGCAGACTCTGGCGAAGTTTGTCGTGCTGGCGTCGAAGGCAGGCGAGAAGATACCCGGTCTGGGTAAGATTTCCAAGGATGTTGGCAATCTCGCTCAGTTCATCGCAGAGGACCTGGAAAGACTAGGAAAAGGCCAAGCCAAACAAGCGAAAGAAAATTTTGACATTGCATTTACGAATGATTTTAGCGATCGAATGCAGCGTGAACGGGCGAAGCTAAAAAAGACTGCGGAAGAGTTGCCACCGATGCCGATTTTCAACGCTGACGAAATTGAAGCTCCAGAGATAGCCGCAGTAAAAGAGCAGGTAGCAGCGGCGGCGAGTGGCCCGAAGTTAACCACAATCGGGAGCTTTGGGAGTGACGCGATTGAACGACTGGCTAGCGTGCAAAAAACAGACTCCGAGAAAACCAATAAACTCCTCGCCGATGCACTGCGATTTTTACGCACAATCGCCGAGGAAGGAAGGTTCGCGTTTAATTAGATGGCCGCGAGCGAAATACTAACTAGCCGACATACGACGCGACGGCTCAACAAGAAACATTCGCACGAGCGTCAGTACGTTGTCAATAATGCCACAGATGGCGGCGCGATGGCCGACGTTATTAACGCTGCGCCCGAGCTTGTAACCATCGATGGTAAGCCATTACGCATTGTCAATATCGACATGCAAGAGACTGAAAATTTTGCTTGGCGGATGGCAACGGCAGAATGGGCGACGAAAGACCACCCAAAAAGCAAAGAAGCAGTCCAGCCGACAGAGACGAATGATCATGAGGAGTCATTTAGCATTGGGGGCGGAAACGAGCGAATCCAAGAGGCTATTACGCAAGCCAAGTTTGGAAGCAGTGCCACTGACTTTGGGAATTCGATTAATGTCCAGGGCGATGGAAGCGTTGAGGGCGTTGATATACTCGTGCCCACGATGACTCGGACGATGGTCGCCTACCTGCCGGATAGCGTCGTCAATCCCGTCTATCAACTCAACCTACGTGATGCGGTTGGTAAGACAAACAGCGATAGTTTTTTGGGGTACGAGGCTGGCGAACTCTTGCTTCTGTCGGTGGCCGGATCGAAGCGTGGTGAGGAAGACTGGCATATGCAATATGACTTCAGCGTGGGCAAAAACCGAGATGGTTTAACCGTAGCTGGAATCAGCGGCATTAACAAAAAGGCTCATGAGTATTTGTGGGTAGCGTACGAGCAAGATGAAGAAGCAACAGCCAAGCGTATGAAGCCAACGGCCACAGGCGTATATGTGGCTACGGTTTACGAAACGGTAGCCATGGGCGCAACCCTAAAAATATAGGTGGAATATGACATTACGAGCAGACGACGGCCTACGAATTCGTAGCAGTTTGACAATCGAGCCCAATACAACAATTTCCGGGCTGAGTCGCACTAGCTTAGACGTCGAATCATTGGCCAGCTTTGTGATTCCGTTGGAGCAATGGCGAGTATGGAATACCGGTGCGGTTTTGCCGAATACCTCGGCGAGCGACGACATGGGTTATTATTCCGGCACGTGGGGAACGGACACAGCAGCATTGAAGACGTACGACGTGAAAACTGTCGGAGCGACTACGCTATATGCCAGGACGACGGTAGTCTTGCCTCCTGAATACGTCGCAACCAATGCGGTATCGCTGCGAATGTCGGCGGGCCATTTAACTGCGGTTGCCGATACGACGAGTACAATTGACGTTGACGCGTATCTCAGCGATGACGAGGCGATAATCAGCGGTAGCAATCTGTACAGCGGATCCGCTCAGTCGTGCAATTCGTTGACATTTGCGAATCTAGATTACACGATCGATGCCGGTACGCTGTCACCAGGAAATTCTATTGACGTTAGGCTAGCCGTCGCGGTCAACGATGGAGCTGGGGCGAGTGCGGTAATCGCTTGTATCGGTTCGACTGTTCTTAGGTGCGACATTCGCGGGTGACCAATGAACCGCAAGCAACCCGGCCAGCGGTTTAGTTTTACCGCACGCCTTTACAATGATCTTGTAGAGATCGTGAGCCAGTGGCGTCAAGGTAAATTCGGCAACCGTCGCGACAACGGCCAGCGATCGCCCGTGCTGCGAATCCGTAACGACAGCGGTGGCGACCTTGACCGTTTCGCTATCCTCGGAATCGATGGCGTCGTGTTCGCCGAGTCGGACAACTCGAACGAATTCAAGGGCAACCCGACACTAAAGGGAACAACGCCCGTTATCGCTACCCATGCTGGTAAATTCGCGGTCTTGATGGAGCCTTGCAAAAATGGCAAGTTTGCTCGATGTATGGTGTCAGGCCATGCAGTAGTCCAAGTGGACATGATTGACGCCGATGACAATTGGTGCGACGTCAAAGCCTCGAATGCAGAATTGTCTAGCTACGGTGCTGGGTCTGCACAGATTCTACACAAGCCAAGCGGAACGGGTGTTAAGTGGTGTGTGGTCCAATTGGGTAAGAGCTATGGGCCAGCGATGCGATATCGTGGCCAGCAAGTTGGAGCGTTGGTTGTTTCCGATGCCAGTAACGTTGTAGATAATCTAATCGCTTTGGATGGCGTGCCAGTCGAGACATCCGTGACTGCAGACAACGTATTGAACTGGGATGCGGACGACAACGCTCCAACGTATATAGAGTACAACGCGGCATCAGAGGTGTGGGAAATGTACAACGTGGAGTGCCCTGCCTAATGCCTGGTAATCCCTGCTGTAAAGATCGCTATCCTTGCACTAACGATTGTGATTCTGGCGTGCCCGATGAGCTAACGGTTACAATCGGAGGTGCTGTAGACGATGATTGTTCTAACTGGGCCAATCTAAACGGCAGTTACGTCATTGATTACCAGACATGCACTAGGTGGAGTGCTACTTTCGGCACGCCCATACTTGAGATGAGTGTGTTTACCTGGGGGTGTCTAACGTATTATTGGTCTGACTATTTTCTGAATATAACAGTACGATTTGATGGGTCGTTTCTAGTTGGGGATATTAACGTCCACGGAATTGTAAACATCGGTGGCGCCAAGTTTTCTGTGTCGGAAGGCCACCAATTTAAGTCTGTTGTGTCGTTGCCCGATGACTGTTGCAGTTGGTCTTCGCAATCATTGACTTACGACGGACGTTTTTCTAGCAGCGGTCTTTTTGGTGGTGATCTATCTACTGCAACGTTTAGCTTTACAGCGGGCTCAGGAGGATGCTAACAACAACCTGCGTATGCGGCGTGACATTCTCTTACCCATCTATTCCAACGCGTCTCCAGTGCTCATGTGGGTCTGTGTACAGCGTGGACGAGAATGGAGTAGCCGTGGCGTTGATCGAATCACTACACCGTTGGCGACCGGAGAGCCCCTGTATAAGACGTGGCGATGCAATTCGGCAGATGGATGGGCGTTGTTGTAACGGTCGCCAGACTGTCGACGTATTCGGGTGCTCAATTCACGAAGAATGCACCTACCGCAATACACGTGCAGGCAAAGACAAGCCGCAACCCTGCCTAGGTTGTGACGATCACGAATCGCCTAGCGTTTGATCGCCTTCAACAATACGGCACGAGCCCAGGTGAAGGTATTCCAGTGTGCAATTCACGAGGAATGCACGATCAAGAAACGTGCAGGCGAATTAAAGACCTGCCTAGGATGCACAGATCACGCTATCTCTTAGCGGATTCGATCAGCACTTCTCTAGCCCAGACTGATCCTCCCATCCGCTGAATGCGGGCGAATTCCGCTTGCGTCAGTCTAATCTGTAGGACACGGGTACGGGCTTTCTCCCCTTTACTTGGGGCGCCTCGTTTCGGTTTGCTTGCTGCGGCCATAATTATTCCCAGAAT
>Ga0233413_10000959_pt1 | contig 13150 bp, 19 predicted proteins | sample Na_anoxic_6_MG_FD_189019 | JGI IMG/M metagenome (GOLD analysis project Ga0233413, IMG submission 189019) | Seawater microbial communities from Saanich Inlet, British Columbia, Canada - Na_anoxic_6_MG | ecosystem: Environmental > Aquatic > Marine > Inlet | place: Canada: British Columbia... | reverse complement strand
ACCTAAAAATATCAACGTACCCATAAGTATTATGGTTAATAATTTAATAGCAAATTCACCCATCTTTCATCATCACCTTTAAATATTCCCCAAACCCATTCTATTAATTAGAGAGGTGGTTTTCCCCGCCTCTCGTTGTTGGATATCAGTATTCATTCTACCCCCTCCTCTTCCGCATAGATCAATCTAATAATAATATCTTCATAAGATTCACCAAACTCACCAAGTGCAGCTAGGCGAAGTTGTGTGTCCTTTGACACTCGTATTGTAGTCGGTTCTAAGTTTATCATATCAATATCACCACAGTTCATAAATACTACCATTTGGTTCAAGGCATAGACAGGTTGATTCTAAACCAGAATTTGTAAATGAATGGAAGTCCATATCAAGTCGTTCACATTTTATTTGACAACCCTCTTCATTATAATATGAAGAATCATACAATGCTTGAGACGCAAGTGATATAACAAACATACCAACACAGATACTCATAAGTATAATACCTATTAGAAGTCCATCATATGGTCTTGGATCTTTTATGAAGTTTCTCATATACATTATATACATCATATACTATATATACATTGTAGTCCCACTGAGAAGTAGTTAAGCAAACCTTGGAAGAACCTTCTTCTGGATTATTTTATATTTACCAAGAAGTTCCTTTAACGATTTCATTACTTTAAGGTGACTGTAGTTACGGCATGAGTAACAATCAAAGGCCAGTGTGGTTATACCTTCACGCTTACCTTTAGTGTATTCATATGAATGTGTGGCCATATGAGAAGTAGTGATAGGAACGATTCCACTCACTCCGTGTGGGTAGTCAACGGATTTAAATGTTTTAACTTTAGCAAGTTTCCGCATAGCTATTCTATCGGGAAGTCTCTGCAAGGCATTTAATAACTGATGCCTAGTTATTGGTTGTTCTAAAACAACGTCAAGAATAAGATGTTTACCCCTAACATCAAACTCAGTTTCCATTATAATATTAATACAAACTAGTATTTAAAAGTTCGCATCAATCTATGATTTCTTCTACATATTGCACACATATATACATGAGTATAACGATCGAATATTCTAAATATCCTTCCGTTTATTTTTTTACCAGACATCCCACACACATCACATATAGGTTTTCTCATACACCACTACCAACTAGTATACCATTCATTAAACATTGTTTGCATAATTCAGCTGGATTACATTCTGTATATGCGATCTTAGCAGCTTCAATTCCCAAGTAGTTCATATATAATAAACCAAGACCTATACAACCAAGTACTATCACAACAATTATGAATGTAATGAATTGTTTCTCACTCATGAAGTCAGGTTTTTTTATTATCTCTTTTGCTATCTCTTCTTCCATCTATTATCAACTCCTTAACATCTTCTATATTGAATAATATAATACCACCAACAACAACAAAGGTGGAGGATACGAACACAACAAAAAACTGCATGGGATTCATATCAATAACTAATAAAGACAACCCAGCCATCCCACCAAAAAAACCAATCATATATTTTAATATCTTCTTTTCCACAACATCACCTAGATTGTATATCGATACTGAATGCTATAATCAATATAGCTATAGCTATTAAAAACGCCTTTGTAAATTCTACCCACTCTGCCCCTACAATACTCCCAAGCATTTTAAACAAACCTCTCTAAATACACCCTCGGAATCTTTCACACGACTTATTCTATTGTCATGAACAACCCTATTACAATAATAACATCTTATCATCGTATCTTCCTCGCCAAAGCCAATACATTACCCATAGACTTCTTATAGTAAGCAGCAGGTGAACGTAGATCTTTCCAACCAAACCATGCCATCATTTCAAAGTGGCTGGTCTTCATTAAGGTCATCTTAGTTGTACGAGTGTGTCTGAATGCGTGGAATACCAATGGTCTTATATCAGCTTTCTTACACCAACCAATCAAGTATCGTTGGTATGATCTATCAGACTTTAAGAACAACTTCCCACTCTTGATGGACTTTAAGTATAGTAATATATGTTTAATGAACGGGGTTTGCTTTACATCCAATATCAATGGATGTTTAGTATCACGCAAGTCCTTTCTGGTCTTCTGTGTCATGATATATATTATCATGTATATACTTTGTCTGTTAACATTCTCAGAGATGTTGTTTAGCATGTCCTCATCTATGTTAGCCCCCATGAGTTCTAACAACTCAGTACCATTAACAATAGAGAAGTCCTCACGTGTGAGCCTCAACACTTCATTTATTCTATGGCCTGTAATATAACCAAGAGATACATACGCCCTACCCTCAGCATTATCTATAACATTAATCAGATCCTGAACTTCCCTTAATGTAACTACCCTACGTTTAGTATTCATGTGCTACCCTCCGTGATATCAATAGCATCTTCTAGGTTCTGGTCGACCTTCTCAGCTTCATTAGCATTAGTCCCACTACATTTCTGTAGCCTGTCGCACTCTTGCGATAAGGCGTCAAGTGCCTCTTTAGAGATTTTATAGCCAGACTTCTTCAGTTTTTTCTTTATACTATAGAATAGGAGTCCTTTCGTCAAAAGTATGTCAGCATATTTGGCTAATTGGTCTTCACCCACTGTAGGCTCTATACGATGTACTCCTGAGTACACTATAGCAACACTAACGTTTATCAGAGAAGCGATCTCCTTAGCTGGTATGCCTAGAACCTTATGGAACATCCATAGTAGCATATTCCTCTGGTCAGTCCCAGTATCCTCCTTAATACCCAACTCCTCGTCTAGACCCTCGAATTGGTGCTGACCCTTCAATTCTTTATATTTAATGAACAACTCTTCTTGAAGCTTGTCAAATTGTATTATACCAACGATATTCAACGACTTACGGCTTCTTACCAGTTTATCAACAATATTCTCATTTAAGCTTGTGTTTCGCTCTCTGAACATAATTGAATCAACAATCTTCATATTTTCCTTCATTCTCCAAGAATCCTCATGAAATGGGTTTTCAACACGTTTTACAATCATTGCGTAGCCTCGAGCAAAGATGTGAAGCCATAGATGTAATTTGTGCTCTCTGAATAATTTATTGAAGTCCATAATACGTGGCATGCAGAAAACTGAACATTGGTTTTTAGCTCTTGATAAAATATATACTTTGTTAATATAAAGTTGGTTCTTTGTTTGCCACTCTTGCTTGAATAGGATTCTAATAGCTTCGTCAGCTATTATACACGAATATCGTGGAAGCTTGTCGATTTTCGTCTTAACTTCCTGATGTGTTGGCTGAAATAGTTCATTTCGTTCTAAATTGAATTTATGATCGATTTCCATTCCTAATTGAATTCCTAAAGTACTTTTACCAATTCCTTCATAGGCACCAGTGATAGCAATACAATAGTCCTTGTCTTCACGAAGTTCTTGACGAATTCGGTTAGCTAAGCTTTTTACATCAACTGGCATCATTTTTCACCCAATCATATAATGTCTTAATAGCTTTAGGTACTGGTCTTGATAAGAAATACAAACCCACCAATGCACCAAACACTGCCCACCAACCAGTATATTCTCGTAATAAGACAATAATTATAAAACCAGTTAATTGATCCAATCTATTACATATATCTTCGTTATTCATATCAACTTCTCCTTATAGCTTCCTTAACACGAGCAGATTCACTTTTCTTTTCATATGTTGGGAATTTAAGGTTCATGTTATCAATAACCCACTGTAATGTGTTTTGTATCTTATGTAGGTCATTTTTAATAGTAATCGGAAATTTAGTAACCTCTCTACCCTCTACTTGTTTTACCATAGAAACAAATCGCTGATGTTTGTGAATATCCTTCTCAACCTTTGATAATGCTTTGTCTAGCTTCTTTCTAATACCTGGATGTACTTTTGGTCTCAATTCACGAAAAATTTGAGCAAGTATGGCTTTATAGTGTTCAATAGCTGATGCATCACGTGTGTCAGCTGATATCGCAGCCATGTCTAACAAACGCATCATATCGTCCATTTTTTTATAAAAAAGCATCCTCATATCAGAGACTGCTTCTAGATTGCCATACTTACCCATAAAATTCACTATCCTGGTGGTTCATCACTACTTAATGCACCTTCCCCATATGTTTGTGTAATAAACGCTTTCATGAGGTCATTATGCTCATTTATTGCCTCCACAGGCTCTTGTAGGTTTGAATTAGCCTGAGCAGACATAGCAATCATTGTTTTACCCGCTTCTCCTATCAATAGGAACGCACAGACAATAACTAATGCTAAAACGACCCAATTTCCATGTTTATTTAATATTTGCATAATAGGTGACATAAGTTCCGCACCCTGTTCACGTGCATATTCATTCCACATTTCAATATCTTCACTTGGTGCTATTTCTATTTTATTCTCTGTAGGATTAAATGTTGTATATTGGTATATACCACGATTAGGACTAACAATATCTATGTGACCAATCTTTCCAATAGAATTTAATATTTTATCAAATTCAGGTGGTTTGATAACTACTTTATCGTTTTTTAATCTCAAACCACGTGCGTTGCCGACTTTTACAACTTTTGCTAAGTCATTGATAACAAAGACACCATTGCTACGTATTTCACGTAATGTAACCGTGTAAGGCCATTTTGATTTTGAATAGTATGTGTAGTAAAACCAAGACCCAACTCCTGACAGAATTAAACCAAGCCATAGATATGCGTTGAATAATATAGCACTGATTATTGAAAATACATCTGCCATCATTTCACCTTTTATATTTTTTTATTCTTCATGTTCTTCCACGAAAGAAATATGTTGTAGTTTTCTTATTTCTCTTAAATGGTTTGTTGTTCTATATGTATTGAATTCGATAGATAAGATAACTAAAAAGAATCCAGCTATAATGGGTATTATTTCTTCTATAAACATTCCAACACCAACCATCACTGTTCCAAATACAGTGAAGAATAATGAAATATTTAGAGCAAATCTTTTCATTCTATCGTAATCTATAAAATTTTCGTCTTCACACATCAAATTCACCTTCCTTTTAAAAATCCAGAGAGTCCTCCCATGAATCCACGTTGTTGTTGACCCATAGAAGGCATTTCCCTGTTTTCTGTTATGTACGTAGTATTGAAAACGTTTTCCAAGAATTTCTTTTCTCCAGCGTTCAAACCACGTGACAGAGAGAAAAAGACTAAAGACCATAATGCATCGAAGATAACTGGAATGTTTTCTGGATGTATATCGTATTTCTTCCAATTCATTTTCAAATGCCGTCTAAGAACATGATATTTATGACGAAGTAGTGTTGAGAAGTACTTTTCACTTATGTTGGCCATGTGAACGTGCATACCTGTATTCATTAACGCTACTGTAACCAAATCCTCCACACCAACTGCATTAACCAACGGTGCACCAACTTTCACTTCCCTAACTTCCCCATCCTTATCAACGAAAATCATTTTCCCACTGATAGCTTGTTTAAATTTAAAAATTAAGTTTTCAGTGCTTAACATTTCCTTGATCGGTAATGATTGTATTGGTGGGGCATTACTTTGCATAGGTACAGAATCTTCGTTTCCCATACATTACTTTCTGGTAGGTAGTATATAAAGTTGTCGGTTTTAATTTCATTGCTGACAGGTAGTAAGTTTTATATGGAATGAAATACCATTTATATTGATTGTATGGTTAAAATTCTTACTGGGGATGCTGCTAAACGTGCTGCAGATGCAATGCGTGCTGAAATTCAATCTAAAAGAAATATTAGGGAATCTTTTAAGAAATTAATTAAACGTAAGGAGCAGTTGACTAATAAAAAGTCGACTAATAAAATATACGTCGGTGGTGGTGGTGGAGTCGGTCAATCATATTCTAAACAAAAGACACCAGACTATAAAGAGAATGTAGAAGCACATGAGAAAGCCATTAGTGATATAATTATTAAAGAAAAGCAACAGATTAGTAGAGCCAAGATGCAAAACATACCAGAAGGTCATCATGGTTATCAAAACCCAACAACACAACATGTTCTCACTATCGGTGGTTATGGTGGTGGTGATCTTATTATGGATAAGGTTGTCGACCAGAGTGGAAGAGAAATCGGAAGGGTAGAAACATTACGTAAAAAGAAAGCAGAAGTGACGGTTGAATATTTTGTTGATAGGATTATTGTAAGACGTGATGGGAAGATGGTTGATATTCAAAAACCAGATAGTGGTTTTGTGTTTGATATTCCAAATGAATTGGAAGGATTCAAACGCATGAAAAGGGATCCAAACACTAGAAGAAAGGTTAGTAAGTTCAAGGGTTATGAATATGAATATAGTGATCCTAGGTTTATAGAATCAAATATATCAAGACCCGGACAGTGGAAAGTTGATATTGAAAAAAAGAACATTGCTATTAAAGAACAATTACAAGAACCGGGGTTCGATACTAAAGGTGCGATAACGGCTTTACATCGTTTGCGTGTTGAGAAGAAACTATCGGAACATTTTAAAAACCAATTTGGATCAGTTGAATCCAAGAATATGAATTTGTTGGGGGAATTTCAGAAATCTAAGATACAAGAAGTAGATAAATTAAAAATGAGATATGTTAATTTTGATAGAACTGTTGAAGGAAAGTATGGTGGTAAGGTTTTACAACCATATACATTTGAAGAGAAGGTAAAGAAAACACAGGAAGTTGGTGGTCTTGGTTTTACTGGAATGTTTATTTATTCTCAGGTTGTTTCTGGAGTAAAGAAAATACCAGAGTATACTAAGAGTACTATTGCGTTACCAGCCATGTTAGCTATGGATCCATTCGGGACTGCTAAGAGTGTTGCAAAAGGAACCATAGAGGATTTCACATACGAACCAATATCTACAACAGTGGCATTTGTAATACCTGCAAAGTTGACACCCATCATATCAAAGAAGTTTTCCAACATCTATAATAGATTAAACATGAAGAAGAAAACTTCTATTAAAGATATTCCTGGTGTTGAGGTTATTAATAGGGGTGGTAAGAAATATAAGCTACATCCAGATATTATTTCTGATCCAACCGGTCTAAGATATAAATATGGTAAAAAAATAAGCAAATACAAAACTGATATCAATAGGTTCACATTTAAAATAAATAAGAAGTTAACAAGTGATATTAAAATAAAACGTGGTGGCGTTTCTGATATACCAGGTGTTACTGTAATCAAACGTAGTAGGGGTGGTTATACACCATTGGCTAGACACTTTCCAAAGAAATCAAGATTCAAGTTACTTTCTAAGAGTGGTCATGGTAGAATAAAGATAACTCCTAAGATTACAGCTGGATTGGATATGTTAGATCTAGCTACACCAAACATTCTTAACAATAAAATAAGATTCAAATCATTGAGTTTACGATATGGTAACAACTTGAGATTAAAGATGTTTAGGAAATCTCTACAGACTAGAACATATTTCAATCCTAAGTTAAGATCTAATCTAATGATTACAAAAGATGTTACACGTGGATTATTAATGTTGGATGATGTAGTATCACCAAGGAAATACACTTTAGCTATTAAACATCCAAAAACCGGGTTTAAACATTTAAGACATACAACACCATTGAGACAATCTATAAAGATAACTCCTAAGATTACAGCTGGATTAAAGGAACTTGGTAACTATGGAGTTAATTATAATCTAATGAAAGATCTTAAACAACCATCATTCCAATTATTAAAATATAGAATTAAACCTAAGATTAAAATAACTCCTAAGATAACTAGTGGATTGAAAGGATTAGATTTGTTTGATAATTATAATCTAATGAAAGATCTTAAACAACCTAAGTTTAGTTTATTGTCTAGTAAACCTAAGTTAAAATATGATGTAAAGATAACTCCTAGTGTGTCATCTGGATTGAAGCTGTTAGATTTTATTGATGATGCTTCTGTAAAATATAGTAAAAGAGTAAAATATAATAAAGGAAATATGTTTAAACAATCTAAACAATTTAAGTTTCTTGATTATAAGAAAATAAGCAACACCTTCGATTCATCAAAAGTTACGAACGTTGGTGGTTCACAATTATTATTAAAGAAGCCTAAATTAAAAACAAAGACAGCTGTTAGTATAAGTAAAGGGTTTGATCTATTGGAAATGCAATCAAAACCAAAAATAACTTCTGGTGTATTGTCTATGAAAACTAAGAAGATACCAAAACGTAGCTTGAGTTTAATTGACGATTCATTTATTAAACAGAAGAAAACAACCCAGAAGTTATTTACTAAACGTGATATGAGTTTAAGATTTTTATTTAAACAGGAATCAGCTAAAATTATCTTTCCGTTATTTAGACAAGATACTAAACAAACAATGAAACATTTATTCCAAGTAACTGAAAAGAAACAGGATTCATTTAATATGCAAAAACAATTCCAGAATCAAGATGTGTTCCAAAAACAAATAAGTATACCATCACAAGATCAAATCAATATTCCATTCCAAATACAAACACCAATAACTGAAATTAAATTAGACAATCCATTTATAATAGATGAAAAATTAAATAAACAACATAAAATATTTGGTAGTGGTGTTCCATTTTCAAAAGATCCTAAGCGTATGGGTCGTGTTCCTGGTTTCAATGTTCATATGTATGAGGGTGGTAAAAGGGTTAAGGCTAATAAGAAGTTATTACCATACAACGAAGCAGTCCGGTTGGGTATGGACATAGCTGATAATTCATTGAGTGCATCATTCAAGGTTACTAGAAGCAATCGCAAAGTTCCTCGTGGTGCTAGAAGTAATATGATAACAGGTGGTTTTATGAATCCGAATAAGTTTAGACCTGCACGTTCTAAGAAGCGTCGTGGGTTCTGGGTAGAGAAACGTGGTAGTAGATTAGACACGGTTGGAGAGACTCGTGGTATCACTGCTGCTAAGTTAGTTAAGCAAAGACGTAAGCAATCGTTTATTGGTATGGAAATAAAACCATTGATGTTTGGTAAACCAAAACGAAAGAAGAAAAGAAAGATTAAACGTAGGAGGAGAAAGAAATGAAATTGAAGAAAGTATACAAGCCCGGTAAGTTAAAGAAGACAATAAAGAAAACAAAGTCTAAAAAGAAATATAGATTTTTGAAAGATAAGTGGGACGTTTTACAATAGGGTGCTCATATTGAACATACTGAACTATATGATTAGTATTGTGTTATTGTTTGTTATAGCGATAGCCATTATCACTGGTCAGTATTTCTATGATTCAATTGATGGAGCTAGTGTGTTCAGTGGTAGTCAAGAAGCACAGGATGCTTATGCGGTTACCGGTAATACACTCGGGGTTCTGAATACAGTATTTATAGTATTAGTTTTAGCAGTTGGTATTGGATCTATCATAGCAGCATATTACGTAAGCAGCAACCCTGCATTCTTCTTAGTGTTATTCCCAATCAACGCAGTGATTGTAATACTAGCATCTGTGTTTAGTAATGCATTTGATGCACTGATTGCTGGTGGTTATGCTGGAGCAGCTAACCAACAGACTTTGATTGTTCTAGTCTTAAGAAACTTCCCAGTGATAACGGTAGTGTTTGCATTCATCGCATTGATACTTGCTTATTCTAAAACAGGAACTGGTGGAATGGGAGGGCGGTTAGGATGAAGAAGTTTATCATACTAGCAATGATAATGATAATCTTAATATCACCATTAGGTTTATCATTGTGGGATACTGATTGGAAATACTATAAACAAGTTAATGTTAATAATACTATGAACAGTGATGGTTTTGATTACTATCCCGTGTTCATAAACGTTACATATGATAGTGACATGAAAACAAACTTCGATGATATTAGATTTATCAACACGTCGTCTACAGCAATAGAACTTCCATATTATGTTAAAGAAAAGGTTGATAGTTCCTGGGCGATGTTTGTTGTAAATGTTAGTGGTGTACCGAGTTTAGATTCTAGAGAAATATATATGTATTATGGAAACGCAGATGCAGATAATAATGAGGACTTGTCTTCGGTTGCTGTTTGGAACGATTCATTTTCAGCAGATAGTTTATCAGAGTATCAAGAGTCATCAAATATAATAAGTACTATTCTGAATGGTTTGTACAACCAGATATTAAATACAGGTGGTGGAGATATTGGTATACTTGAAAAACTAAACGTGGCTATAGATGGTTTCAATTTATTATTCTCAGGTAAGATGCATGAGGAAGGAGTTAGCACAACTCCACGTATGCAAGGTTTCGTAAGATCTAATTATACTGGTGCAAACGATGGTAGTTCATATTCAATTGGTATATACAATCAAACATCTGGAAACGATAACATATACATACAACTTTATAATGATGGTGTCTGGACTGAAAAACATACATGTGAATTCGATCCACACTCATTCCCTAATGATGATTGGATAGATGTAGATATTAAACAGAACAATACTAACTTGACTGTCGTAGCTACAAACTCATCAAACGATATACATATTTGTTCTATGAATAACATGACATCAATCAATACAACAGGAAGTATTGGATTAGGTGGTCGTACTACCGGATCAAGTATACATAATGTTTCATATGATAATGTTACTTTATTTTATTGGGTAACAACAGAACCAACAGTAACATTTGGCGATGAAGAAACTGGAGTTATAAATGGGGACAATTGGAATGCAACCTTATCAGCTGATAATTATTATGAGTTAATTAATAATATGTATTCAATTAACTTCACCACAGATGCAACTGTAAGTGACATCACTTCTATATTAGAATTCGATGGAACAAATTATACATTAATAGAAACATCAGGATCAGGATACTTTAACTTCTCAACTAACATAACACCATTTGAAATATTTACTTCTGAAAATAGTCCACGTGATTATAGATTCTTATTCAATGTTACATATACAAATGCTACAATAGATCAAACAAACTCAACACCATCATCTGTGTTCGATAAATTCTCATATAAAATAACATCATCTTCAACAGACAAGACAGATTATTTAAACGGTGAAGAGATAATATCAACTGTTGGTATAGAAGAGATTTCCGACATTGGTAATATATTATTATGGGGTGAGATTAATAGTACAATATATAATGCAACTGGTTCAAGTAGTCCATATACAATTACTTCTTATGCACCAACAACAGATGCAAATCAATCATTTATAATATCAACAAATGCAACATTTAGTTATGGAATATATAATAGATCGGTAAGTGAAACATCCACCATATATTCAAACGCTTGGAATGTTACAAACTGTACAACAGGTAATGTTGTTATAGAGTTGCTTGGTTATGATGAAATAGATAATACTGATCAAAGGAACTTCTCAGCATCTTTGTCAGCTGATGTTTGGATTGGTAATAGTGTAAAGCAATATGCATTTAGTTGGGATGGATCTGATCCTAATGCTACTGGTGTGAATTATAATAGAACAATATGTATGAACCCATCTGGAATACCAGCAAACATTAATGCTACTATTGATTATTGGCATGATGAAACAAACGATGCACCAAAGAGACATTATTTTTACAATGACTTAAGTCTGAACACAAGTAGTATAACACAAACAAGACTTTACTTACTGAACCAATCAGATGCTCTTAACCCAGCTTATATAGAATTCACTGTACTTGATTCATCTGGAGATGAAGAAGAGGGTATAATAATTGATGTTCAGAAATACTTCAATGACCTCGGTGAATATAAAACAGTTGCTATGGGTCTAACCGGTCCCGAAGGAACATCTCCAATATATCTAGAGAAGTATAATTCATGGTATAAGTATCTATTGAAAGATGGTAGTGTATTGAAACGATATTATGGTAAGGAAGAAATATCATCTACATCACGTACATTATATTTGACAGACGCATTGCTTACAGACTTCTGGAATTATCGTAATCAATATGGATGGAATTGTGAAACAAACTCCACTGATGTTTTGATCTGTACTGTTACTGATACTACTGGTGGTACTACAAACGCTAAGCTATTTGTTCAGCGTAATAGTACATTGATTTGGGAAGACTTATGTGACAAGTCTGGAACTGGTTCCCCTACAGTTACTCTGATGTGTGACTTGGGTAATACATCAACCAACGCCTACTACTATGCATTATCTGTAGTAACACCAGATAGTGAAGACTTACTATACTCTGGATACCTCCAAACAAATTATATAAACTCATATGGAACCATGGGTGGGTATGTATCAATTATGTTTATACTAGCGATGTTATTCCTGGGATTATATGGAAAGCCAAGTGTGGCAATCTTCTCAGGATTGCTTGGAATGATTGGTGTATGGTTTATTGGATTCCTACCAGACGTCTACACGTGGGGAATAAGTGTTATTGTAATTGGATTTATACTAATAGTATTAATGAAGGATTGATATAATGGCAAGTGAAATAGTATTAGAATTGGTAGTAGCATTGATATTGGTAGGTGTGTTGACTACAGCTATGTTTACTGGTGTTAATGAGATGACTGAGGTACCTGAGTTTGGTAGTGTAAACCCCGAGCAGATAGCATACGTATCTGAACTAACAAACGACACAGCAGATATAATGGGTGAGATGAATACTGATCTGGTAACAGGTAATATGGATGATAATGTACTGGACTATCTAACGTTACCAATCACAGCAGCATGGAATGGTTTAAAGACAATTAGTAAACTACCAAACGTATACATAAAACTTGCTACAAACATCGCTAAGACTTTCGGTATACCGGATATATTCCTAATGGGATTCAATCTGATTATCGGAATGATAGTAGTGTTCATACTATTCAAAGTAATATTCAAGGTGTAAATTATGGCATATGATGTACCAGCTTTCACAAGCTTCCTAGATTTGTTTACGTATGCGAATACAAACACTGGTGGAATATTCGGATGGATGTTTATGATTAGCTTGTATGCTATAATATTCTTTTCAATGCAACGATATGGTACTGAGAAAGCTTTGATGGTTGCATCATTCTTTTCAGCATCCCTTTCAGTATTGTTCGTAGGTGTAGGTTTGGTTTCAGGCGATACCACTATACTTTATATATTCGGAATGTTTATTATTAGTATAGTATTAATGAGATTGAGTAGGAATAAGCTAATAAAAATCCCAC
>Ga0233413_10000952_pt1 | contig 13265 bp, 9 predicted proteins | sample Na_anoxic_6_MG_FD_189019 | JGI IMG/M metagenome (GOLD analysis project Ga0233413, IMG submission 189019) | Seawater microbial communities from Saanich Inlet, British Columbia, Canada - Na_anoxic_6_MG | ecosystem: Environmental > Aquatic > Marine > Inlet | place: Canada: British Columbia... | reverse complement strand
TCCTCAGAGCGTTTTAAGGCAAATGTAGTGTCCGCCATGCAAAAGAGGAAAATAATCGGTGTAACCAGCAGGTACGTCATCATTTCAAAGAAAAAATAGTGTAGGTCATAGGGTCACATCTTCATTTGTCATTTAATGACAGACAAGTAAGTCATGAATGGTGGTATGCTTCTATGACACGTCCGGTGAGAATAGATTATCCAGGTACAAGTTGAGATTTTAGGGTTGGTTACCTTCTTGACATCTTGCAAGGCAGGTGATATTTTTCGCAGAACCTTTTGGTGACTAATGTTTATTGTGTTTGTTGGGTTTATTGAGTTCATTGAGTTCATTGAGTTCATTTTAAACTGTAGCTGACTTTAGTCACTTTAACTCGCAACCAGTAATTAGACAATTGACAACGAACAACGGAAAACTGCCAACGAACAAAGAGAAAGGATTTCTATGACATTTCAGGAATTGATCATTGGCCTGGAAAGATTCTGGGCAGACAGGGGATGTCTCATCCAGCAGCCGTATGACATTGAGGTTGGGGCAGGGACCTTTAACCCGGCTACTCTCTTGAGGACATTGGGTCCTGAACCGTGGTCTGTTGCCTATGTAGAGCCCTCCAGGCGCCCTACTGATGGCAGATACGGTGAGAATCCCAACCGTCTTGGGCATTATTATCAATATCAGGTGATTATAAAACCTTCTCCCATTGATATTCAGGAAATCTATCTGGAAAGTTTAAAGGCAGTGGGAATAGATCCCCTTGATCATGATATCCGCTTTGTGGAGGATGATTGGGAATCCCCCACACTTGGAGCATCGGGTCTCGGGTGGGAGGTCTGGCTGGATGGCATGGAAATCACCCAGTTCACCTATTTTCAATTGGCAGGCGGCATTCGCCTTGACCCGATTTCTGTGGAAATAACCTATGGCCTGGAAAGAATCGCCATGTATTTGCAAGAAAAAGAGAGCGTTTATGATCTTATATGGAATGAAAATGTTACTTACGGAGATGTTCATAAAAAAGGAGAGTGGGAAAACTCTGTATATTGTTTTGAAATTGCTAATATAGATATGCTTTTAAAGATGTTTGAAATGTGTGAAAAGGAATCTCTTACAATAAGCAAAAAAGGGATTGTCCTGCCAGCATATGATTATTGTCTCAAATGTTCCCATATTTTTAATATACTTGAAGCGAGGGGGGCAATCAGTGTTACAGAAAGAACATCTTTCATTGGAAGGATTCGGGAATTGGCTAGTTTGGTAGCAAAAAATTATTTAAAGCAGAGAGAAGAGATGGGCTTTCCCCTATTCATTGAAAATTGACGATTGAAAATGACAAATGACAAATGTCGAGTGAGGATATATGACTGCTGAACTGCTTTTAGAAATAGGCACAGAAGAGATTCCCTCAGACTATCTTGAGAACGGTTTAAAAGAGCTTAACAGATTGGCGGAATTATATTTAAAAGATAACCGAATCGAGATCGAAGGAGGTCTTCATACATACGGAACTCCAAGACGATTGGTTTTAGTAGGTAAGGCCATCGCTGATACACAGGAAGATACAATCCAGGAAATAACAGGCCCTCCTCAAAAGGCTGCATTTGATAAGCAAGGAAATCCCACAAAGGCAGCATTTGGTTTTGCAAAAAAACAGGGAGTTTCTGTGGATGAGCTACAACTATTGGAAACACCAAAAGGCGTCTATCTTCATATTAAACGTAAAATGCCAGGAAGGCATACAATAACTATCCTATCCGAAGTGTTACCAAAATTAATAGCGAATATTCCCTGGCCAAAGTCGATGCGCTGGGGAAGTGAAGCGTTTTCGTTTGTTCGGCCTATTCACTGGGTACTCGCACTTTTTAACGGTAATATTATCCCTTTTGAAGTAGCTGGGATAACGAGTGGGACTCAAACCAGAGGTCATAGGTTTATGGCGCCCCAGAGTATGAAAATAGAAGACCTGGAAGATTATCTGCAAAAAATGAATGAAAGCTTTATAATTATTGATCAAAAAGAGAGAGAAGATAGAGTTGAAGAAGCTGTCATCACAGCAGCAAAACCTGTATCAAGCTTACCTGTGATAGACCCCGAATTATTATTTACAGTGACCAATATGGTGGAATTCCCATCTGCCATTTGCGGTGGTTTTGATAAGGCCTTTCTTGCTATCCCTGACCCTGTTCTCATAACAGCAATGAAAGAGCATCAGAGATATTTTTCTGTTCGGGACCAAGAGGGAAATCTGATGCCAAATTTCGTGGCTGTTAACAATACGATTGCACGGGATGAATCTATTGTCAGAAAAGGGCATGAAAGAGTTTTGCAGGCAAGGCTTGCTGATGCGAATTTCTTTTTTAACGAGGATAGGAAAAGGCTTCTCGAGGATAGGCTGGAGGATTTGAAAACAGTTATCTATCAGGCAGAGTTAGGGACATCCTTTGACAAGGTACAACGTTTTACCCGATTAGCCGAGGACTTAGCTGAACAGATAATTCCAGAAAGGATACATGATGTCGGACTTGTAGCGAAGCTATGTAAATGTGACCTGGTTACTGAAATAGTCATGGAGTTTCCTTCCCTTCAAGGTGTAATGGGGAAAGAATATGCCCGATTGGATGGTTACCCTGAAGATATCTGTCTGGCTATTTCAGATCATTATCTACCTATTCAAGCAGAATCTCAACTCCCGGAATCTCTTATTGGGTCAATTGTTGGCATAGCTGACAGGCTGGATACTATTGTAGGTTTTTTTTCAATGGGACTTGAGCCTGATGGAACAGCAGACCCCTATGCACTCAGGAGGCAGGCGCTGGCTATTATCAGGATAGTGAGAGATAAAAAGATTGCTATTTCCTTTCACGACTTCATTCATAAATCATCATCTATTCTTAATGAAACTATTTCATTTGACCAAAAAGAGGTTGAAGATGCGGTCAGTAATTTTATAAAAAATCGCTTTAAGAATTTATTGTTATCTGAAGGAATTACTCAAGATTTTATAGAGGCAGTAATTTCTATCGATTTTAATTTCCTCCATCAAGTAGAGAAAAAAATAGAAGCATTACAAAAATTTCGAGACATTTCTAAAAACTTTGAAACCTTAGCAATAGCGTTTAAACGGATCATGAACATAGGAAAAGGTTTTGAAGAAACGTATAGTGTGAATCCTGATTTATTTGAACATAAAAGTGAAGAAGGTTTATGGAAAGAATTTCAGTTAGTAAAAGATGAAGCAAAAAGAGAGATAGATAGAGAAAATTACTTTGAGGCATTGAGTATAATATCCAGAATAATAAAGCCGGTAGATGAATTTTTTTCCAAAGTAATGGTCATGGTAGAAGATAAAAGGGTTAAAGAAAACAGGCTTGGAATTCTAAAAAACCTGCAAGAGTTTTTTCTTCAGGTAGGTGATTTCTCAAAATTTTCTATTTAGTATTAATGGCTATTCAGCCACCAAGACACAAAGTCACAAAGAATTTTTTGAAGTGGAATCATCATTTTTATAATATTAAAATAATATTCTTTTCTTCTTTGTGGCTTAGTGCCTTAGTGGCCAAATTCATATTTATTAGTTATCTGGTTTTTTTACTAAAAAATACATCTCACCTTTATGTTTAAGATTGCCTGCAGCTAATTCCGCGTATGGGTCACTACCCCAAAAAATGTCTGCGCGCCCTGTGCCTTTTATAACTCCTCCTGTATCTTGATTCAAAAGAAATCTTGAAAAAGGAACCCATCCAGTTATATTTCCATCTTTCCCAATAACGGGTTTCTGGCAGCGAATATATACCAAGGCCCCTTTTGGAAATAATCTGTCATCAACAGCTAAAGACCTTCCGGGTGTTAGAGGAACACCGATATTACCAAGAGGCCCGCCATCGAGTAATCGAAAAAAAACATACGCTGGATTATAATTTAATACCTCATTTTTAATATCTGGATTTTGCTTTATGTAAGATCTGATGGTCTGTAGGGATAAATTATCAGCTGTGATATATCCATTATCTATCATATATCTGCCTATACTTTTATAAGGATGACCGTTTGAGGCGCTATATCCAACCCTGATTATCTCTCCGCTGGGTAATTTTATCATACCTGAACCCTGAATTTGTAATATGGATACATCGAGGGAATCTTTTAGCCAGGCAATTTCAAGGTTTTTTTCCCCTAAAATCGTACCTTGCATTATATCTTTTCTCGTGTGATAGGGGACAAGACTATTGCCCTGTATCCTGGCCATAATACGCTGCCCGGAAAGTTTAGAGCGGAAAAGCCCCAAATGAATTGTCAATAGATTATCTGGTCTTTTATATATTGGATATTTGTATATAGAATCAGGCTCAAGACTTCCATCAAAGATTGGCTCAAAATATCCAGTGAAGAGCACCTTTTTGTTTCCCAAAAAACCAGCTGCCTTATACAAATAAAATTTTTCCCTTAAATCTTTATTGAATTGTTGGCTATCTGAGCTTTGCTTTAAAATTGATAAAAAAGTCTTTAATGATTTCCTCACATGTTCGGCGGGAAATTTATCAGGCCCATAGGTGAAAAGTGCATCATCCTTTAGTCTGTTCAAATATTTCAAATCACTTTCAATAGCCAATGAAAGGGAATCCATATCCATGTCATCCTGAAATGATGGCCAGAAATATTTTACCTTTGTAAGGGCATTGGCTGGTTCCTTAACCTCTTTTTTGACTAAAGGGTAGCAACCACCTATAATAATGAAAATTAATATTGCTGAAAGATAGCGATGAATCATATGCTAAATATTAGATCCAAACCTTTCTTAAATACAAGAAAAAAAATCATAAAAAATAATGAAATTGGATAAATCAAACACAAAAGCTGTGTTAAATTTAACACATTGATGATATAAATAGATAAAGAGAAAAATAGTTACCTTACTGCTAATCTTAATTATCATCATTAATTTCAATCAGTTAGACACATAAATATCCGTTTGTAATAAACCTTTTCGTACATGGCACATAGTTTGCTGTGTAACTAATATGTTTTCTGGAAAATATTTTCTCTTTAAATTTATTGACTACCAAAATAATCGTTATGGATTCAAGACAACGGACAGTTGCAGAGGAGATAAGCTGTACAGGAATAGGTCTTCACTCTGGTAAAAAAGTAAATCTTACCATAAAACCTGCTCCACAAAATAGCGGAATATCCTTTGAACGTATTGATATATCACCCAGCTGTAAAGTTAAGGCCTCTTTTGATAATGTAGTTGATACGAATATGGCTACTACTATTGGTTTTAATGGATATAGTGTTTCCACAGTAGAGCATATTATGGCTGCATTTTTTGGAATGGGTATAGATAATGCTTTGGTACAAATTGATGGTGGAGAAATTCCTATTATGGATGGAAGTTCTGCCCCCTTTATATTTCTACTAAAAAATGCCGGTGTTACCATACAAAACAGCCACAAAAGATTTCTTCTTGTAAAGAAGTCAGTTAAGGTTAAGGATGGCAATAGATCTGTTCAGCTCAATCCCTCAAATGAGCTAAAGATAACGTATAAAATTGACTTTGATCACCCCCTAATCAAAGACCAATCCTATGAGATATCTTTTTCAAAATCTAGTTTTGTTGATGAAATTAGCAGGGCACGAACATTCGGTTTTTTGAGGGATGTTCAGACATTAAGGAACAATGGGCTGGCAAAAGGTGGATCCTTAGATAATGCAATTGTTGTGGATGAATTCAGGGTGCTAAATGAGGATGGCTTAAGGTATAAAACCGAGTTTGTAAGGCATAAACTCCTGGATTTCATAGGTGATCTCGCTATTCTTGGTTGTATACCAATCGGACATTTTGTGGTTGAAAGATCAGGGCATTCTTTGAACCAAAAATTGCTTAAGCAGTTTATGACACAAGAAAGGTACTGGAAGGTAGTACGATTTAGAAATAAAGAAGAGTACGGAAAAAAAAGGATCAAGATACCATCTTTTAGTGCCCTTGATTTAGTCCCTGCCTAAGAAAGCAAGTAGGAAGCCGCGGCCAGTATGCAGTTTCCCCAACCTCCAAATTCGTAATCCAAAATCAATCCCTTTTATTAAATCTTGCAATCAGTCTCCCTTTTTCCTATGATATTTTAATTATCCTTATAAAATTACCTATTCTCATTTCACAAATTATTTGCCATCTGTGATGTGAAATATTTAATTAAGAAATTAAGGAATTGTAGATTCGTTGATTGCTCTAGGTTATTCACTGTAAACTTTAGGTAGGTGGCTCTAATTGATACATTTAAACACGTTGGTCCATTCTATGCGCGGTAGACAGCTTTCTTTTGCTTTAGCGCTTTTTCTCTTTTTCTCCATTTTCCCAGAGATTTCTTCAGCAAAAGAGGCTCGATTGTCAGATATAATTGTCACTAACACACGGGACCATCTACTTAGTTATTTTAATGTAAGAGACTGTTTTACCGAAGAAATGAATATGGCCATAATGAATGGAATTTCTACTAAATTTATTTTTATCGTCAAGTTATTTGAGGTTAGAAATGCATGGTTTGATCGCAAACTAGCAGACATTAGGTTGGCACATACTATAGAATACAACACCCTGAAAAACGAATTTAGTCTTCTTTTACCAGAACAAAATAAAAAAAAGGTAAAAACCAAGGATTTTGACGGAGCGAAAGAATTAATGGCGGATGTGGTGGCTCTAAAGGTTATCAGGCTCGATAAGCTTAACAAAGGAACTCATTATCAAATACGAATGAAGGCAGAGCTTGATAAGATTGAATTACCTTTTTACTTAAACTATGTGCTCTTTTTTTTATCCCTATGGGATTTTGAGACAGACTGGTATTCAGTTGAGTTCAGGTATTAAGTGCAATGAAAAGACATGTAGATACTATAAATAAAGATCTAAAGAGGCGTAAACGAGAAATAATCATCATATGTATTATACTACCCATTATTATCCTCCTTACCTATCTGGGAACAAAAGTCCTTGATCTTGGCGTTGAGTTACCGATTGCTGGCAACATCTTGATCTTTGTCTTAATAAATATCAATGTAATTTTACTGCTTCTTCTGCTCTATCTGACCATGAGAAATCTGGTCAAGCTGGTGTTCGAGAGAAAAAAAAGGGTTATGGGATCTGGTCTCAGAGCAAAGCTCGTGTTTGCCTTTGTCATACTTTCCCTTTTACCAACTATAATTATCTTTTTTGTTTCAGTGCAATTCATTTCTCTCTCCATTGATTATTGGTTTAATCTTCAGATTGAGCAGTCTCTTCAAAAGTCTTTAGAGGTAGGTCAAGATTACTATAAAAGAGTAGAAGATGAGGCATTAGCATTTGGCAATAGTTTAAGTTCCTTAATTACCCATGAAGGGTATATGTTGCTATCAAAGGAGGATAAACTACAGACGTTTATAGAAGAAAAAAGGAAAGAATATAATCTTTCCGCTATTCAGATATTTTCTTCAAAGTTGCTTCCAAGAGCAGCATCTTATGATAGGAGTGTTGATTTTAAGCCTTTTAAAGACCTGAGTATTGATATACTGCACAAGAGTTTTAAGGATTCAACTGATATTAAGGTTATTCAAACATCCTCACACGGGGACTTAGTCATGGGCATTGTGCCCATATTTTCACGAACTGAGACAAAGGCTCAGGTGGGAGCAATTATGGTTGCTAAATTTATTCCGGGAGTGATTTTGAATAGGCTGGTAACTATTACTAAAGGTTTGGAAGGTTATAAACAATTAAAGATGCTCAAGAGACCTATTAAGCTATTGCCTTTGATTTCTCTATCTATCGTTACACTTTTAGTCATCTTTTCAGCCATTTGGTTTGGCTTTTATTTATCAAAAGGGATTACAGTTCCGATAGAGGAGCTGGCTAAAGCTACTGACAGAATTGCATCTGGTGATTACGGATTTCATATAGATGTGGAATCCAAGGACGAGATGGGCGTTCTTGTAAATTCATTCAATAGGATGACAAAGGATCTTAAGGAGGGCAAGATCAAACTTGAGGTTGTTAACAAAGATTTGATTAAAAGCAATGCTGAATCTGAGCAACGCAGGATCTATATGGAGACTATTTTAGAAAATGTGGCTGCTGGTGTTATATCTGCAGATTCTAGAGGTGTGATTTCAACAATAAATAAGTCTGCAGAAAAGATGCTTAATATTTCTGCCAAGGAAATAATAGGGCAGAATTATAAGGGTATTCTGGGCCCAAAATATCGATCAATTATTACTGGATTTGTGGAAGGCAAAAATCGTAATAGAAAAGAATTTATACAAATAGAAATAGGTATTTCAATAAAGGGGCGTTCCTTAACATTGCTGGTCTCGTTGAATCTCTTGAGGGATGATCAAGATAATTATCTTGGGTTGGTTGCAGTATTTGAGAATATGACTGAGCTGGAAAAAGCCCAAAGAATGGCTGCATGGAGAGAAGTAGCCAGACGCATAGCTCATGAGGTGAAAAATCCGTTAACCCCGATTCAGCTTTCAGCACAAAGATTGAGAAAAAAATATGGTAAACGTTTAGCAAAAGAAAATGGAACCGTTTTTGATGAATGTACGCGGTTGATAATAGATAACGTTGAAGAGTTGAAGGTGTTAGTGAATGAATTTTCCAGTTTTGCTCGAATGCCAACTTCTAATCCAGTTCCAGATAATTTAAAAGAAATCATTCAGGATGCAATTTTATTATATAAGGATGTTCATAAAAATATTACATTCAAATTTATCGAAAATGATGATATTCCTAAATTGAAACTTGATAGAGAACAGATAAAAAGGGTGATGATTAATCTTTTAGATAATGCTGTGGCAGCCATACCTGATAAAGGAAATATTAATATCAGGATTTTGTATAACAAGGCATTAAGGATTGTCAGAATTGAAGTTGTTGATACTGGTACAGGTATATCAAATAATGATAAAGAGCGGCTTTTTGAACCGTATTTTTCTACAAAAAAATCAGGGACGGGACTGGGCCTTGCAATCGTTAATACTATAATCACCGATCATAATGGTTTTATCCGAGTTGAGGATAATAAGCCTCATGGTACAAAGTTTATCATCGAGCTACCCATGAGGGCCTAAACCAGTAGTGCGCTTCGCTAAAATATTTACATATATTAAAATTCAAATGTCAAAGCTCAAATTTAAAAATACCTTACACCGATCATTATTTTTGACATTTGTCATTTTTAATAATTAGATATGTATGTGTTTTAATGAAACGATATACTAGTTACCCTTTGCTGGTTGCTGGTTTCTAGTTAATGAATAGTGAGTAAAGAGAGACGAGTAACGAGCAATGCTTATCCTCTACCACATATTAGCCACCCTTATTTTTATCATTTTTTTTCCTGTTTTTTATATTTTAAAAAATAGAGATCGTTTCAAAGAAAAGTTAGGTATGAATCTACCTAATCTTGATCGATCATCAAATGGCAGGTTATGGGTCCATGCACTTTCAGTAGGTGAAGTCTTATCAGCAATTCCTTTGCTTGAGGCATTGAAAAATAAATATCCATCAAAGGAGGTTGTCCTTACTGTTAAGACAGCTACCGGTTTAGATGTAGCCAGAAAAAAACTTAAAGATAACGTTAACTACATATTACCAATGCCTCTTGATTTCTGGTGGTCAGCAAGGAGGATGATAAAAAATATTAATCCAATCATTTTTATTTTGGTTGAGACAGACATCTGGCCGGGCTTAATCTCATTGTTAAAGAAGAGGGGGGTAAAAACTATCTTAGTGAATGGCAGATTTTCTCCACAGACGGCAAAATCTTATAGGAGGTGGAGATTTTTAATCAAGAGAGTGCTGCAGATGTTTGAATTATTTCTGATGCAAACAGAACTCGATAAACGTCGAATTATTAAAGGAGGGCTTTGTCCAGATAAGGTCAAGGTTACTGGAAACATTAAATTTGATAGGGCATGGAGACCTATTAACAATAAAGAGCGAGACAGATGGCTTGACCTCCTAAACCTTAAAAACATGCTCATATGGGTGGCAGGGAGTACTCATCATCCTGAAGAAAAAATCATATTTAATGTATTTAGTCAACTTACCAAATCCTTCCCTGACCTTTCCCTTATAATCGGTCCACGGGAGGCTCACAGGTTTGATGAGGTGTACAATCTTGCCAAATATTGTGGATTAAAGGTCATAAGAAAAACGCAATTGTCTGTAGACCAGACTGCCACTGCTCCCCACGCCTCATCCCGCGGAGCAGGTCGGGCAAGGAGGCACGAGCGGGAAGGAAACCAGAAATACAATGTTTTCATTCTTAATACACTCGGTGAATTAGGCCAGGTTTACGGCTTAGCTGATATTGCCTTTGTAGGTGGAAGCCTTGTTCCTAAAGGTGGCCATAACCTTTTAGAACCAGCATTTTTTGGTATACCTGTCCTTTTTGGTCCTTACACATATAATTTTACTACTATGTCAGAATTAATGATCAAATACAGGGGCGGCAAAATGGTTGCTGATGAATCAGAATTGCTCAATGTTATGTTAGAGCTATTAGCTCAAAAAAGTAAAAGAAACGAGATAGGAAAGAAGGCTAAGGAATTTGTGGAGCAAAATCAGGGAGCTCTTGTGAGGGTAATGGGAATCCTTGAACCTTATATTGAAATGCCTAAAGTGGACTAGATCAGCCTTAGGCTAATAAACTGCCTAAATGTGATTAACTCAACAAATCTAATAAACCCAATAAACTTATGAACGCGATTAATTGGTCAATTTTACACACGACAAGGGAAAAGAATCTTTTTACATTTTTTCTGAGAATCCTTTCATTTTTGTATAGCCTTGCTATTCAATTTAGGCTTGTTGCGTATAATAGTGGTTTTTTAAGGGCCAAACACCTTCCCACTCATGTAATTAGTATTGGAAATCTAACCACAGGTGGTACAGGAAAGACACCATTTGTTGCCATGCTCGCCAAGTGGGCAGAAACACATGGATTTAAGATAGCTATACTCTCAAGAGGTTATAGAGGAAAGAGAAGTAATGATTCACTTGTTGTATCTGATGGAAAAACGGTTTTGGCATCTGTCGATGATGCAGGAGATGAACCAGTTATGTTAGCTACAACATTATCTTCCGTGCCTGTATTAATATCCAAAAAAAGATATAAAATTGGATCTCTCGCCTTAAAACTCTTTAATTCGGAGCTACTGTTACTAGATGATGGATATCAGCACATATCATTGCATAGAGATGTCAATATTCTTCTCGCAGATGCTAAAAGACGATTTGGAAACAGATCGCTATTACCCCTGGGACCTTTGAGGGAGCCGATTGAGCAGATAAAAAGAGCGGATATTATTGTTATCACCAAATGTACAAATACTCATTCTGGAGGTAAGCTCGTCGATTATTTTCAAAAAAATTTCCCTGAAAAATCGATCTTTCGATCGAGTTATTTTCCTGATCAAGTCATGTTTCCCTTTGCTGGTAATATACATCCGCCGGATATTTTGAAAGGGAAAAATGTTGTGGTTTTTGCAGGGATAGCACATCCAGATGATTTTTTAGAGACGGTAAAAAGTTGTGGGGCCAATATCGTGCACTTTAAAGCTTTTTCTGACCACCACTTTTTTAGTAAGTATGAGATCCAAGAGCTTGTATCGTGGAAAAAGCAATCAAATGTAGATTTTTTATTGACCACAGAGAAAGATTGGATAAGGATTGACGGTAAAATTGATCCTGATTTGGACATTGCTATATTAACTATAAAGATAGGTCTTCTTTCTGGTGCGCATACCTTTTTTGAGAGCATCAAACAGGGAATTATTCGATCAAATAAACTTGGACGCAGATGAACGCAGATTATCATGATTTTAAACATAAAGAATTAACTGAGAAGATTATTAATATCTTCTATAGAGTTTACAATAAACTGGGTTATGGTTTTCTTGAGAAAATCTATGAGAATGCAATGATGATAGAATTTAAAAGAGAAGGCATTCTTGCAATTTCTCAATCTCCAATAAAGGTATTTTATGATGGTGAAGTTATAGGAGAATACTATGCCGATATACTGGTTGATAACAAGGTGATTGTAGAGATAAAGGCATCAAAACGTTTGGTAGAAGAAAATGAAGCACAGTTATTGAATTATCTAAAAGCAACCGATATTGAAGTTGGACTTTTACTTAATTTTGGCACTGAACCAGAGGTTAAACGTAAGGCATTTAATAATACAAGAAAGTAGTTCTCTGCGGGTATCTGCGAAAACCTGCGTCCTAATAAAAAAAATGAGAGTCAGATCCAGGCATAAAATCTCAAATCAGGAGGTTAGAAAAATACTGGTTAGATCTGCTAATTGGATAGGGGATACAGTAATGATGATCCCCTCAATAATGGCACTTAAAAAGACTTTCCCTTATGCTCAGATAACAGTCTTGGCTAGTCCTTGGGTTATTCCACTTTTAGAGAATCATCCTTCAGTGGACAAAACAATGATCTTCGCCAAAGGTGACAGTGTTTTTACCTCATTAAAAGAATTAGTAAGGATTATATCGTGGCTGAGGGCTGAGAGATTCGATCTGGCTGTTCTCTTTCAAAATGCGTTTGAGGCCGCATTTCTTGCCTATACAGGAAAGATTAAATATAGGGTTGGTTACTCTACAGATGGAAGAGGATTTCTATTGACCCATAAAGTGAAAAGGGATCAACATATTCTTTTAGTTCATCAAGTTGAATATTTTCTCGGTCTCATAGAGGCTATGGATTGGCATATTGAAGAAAGAGAGCCTATTTTATATGTTAACGACGAGGATAGCAGGTCAGGCTCTTTAATGTTATCTTCTATGGGCATAGAAGATACTTCTTTTATTTTTGGAATTAATCCAGGTGCTGAGTATGGGTCGGCTAAGAGATGGCCGGAAGATAGATTTGCTGTTATTGGTGAGTGGGCTGCCAAAAGATGGAATGCCAAGGTAGTAATATTCGGCTCTTTTTCCGAGACAGAAATAGCTGCTAAGGTAGCAAATTTGATGCATACCGCCAATCCTGTCAATTTCTGTGGACACACGACATTAGTTCAAGCAATGGCATTAATCAAGAGATGTAATTTTTTTTTCACAAATGATTCTGGGCTTATGCATATTGCTGCTGCCTTTAATATTCCCTTGGTGGCTATTTTTGGCCCTACTGATCATGTTGTAACCAGTCCGGTTAGTAATAATGCAAGAATTGTAAGGCATAATGTAGATTGCAGCCCCTGTTTAAAAGAGGTGTGCCCTTCCGA
>Ga0233413_10000949_pt1 | contig 13285 bp, 10 predicted proteins | sample Na_anoxic_6_MG_FD_189019 | JGI IMG/M metagenome (GOLD analysis project Ga0233413, IMG submission 189019) | Seawater microbial communities from Saanich Inlet, British Columbia, Canada - Na_anoxic_6_MG | ecosystem: Environmental > Aquatic > Marine > Inlet | place: Canada: British Columbia... | reverse complement strand
CATGATGTCACCAGCTGCGGCTACAGTGATGCGAGCACATGCCAGTTCGGCGCTGCGTTGTATGGCTATTTGTTCAGCCAGTTGCGCGGCACTTGGTTCCGGTTCATGTGCTGCTTCAATGGCCGGTTTATCTATGGGGACATCGACAACCGGCTCGGTCGTTTCGATACTACGTGAACAACCTGCAATGACGAGTACCAGCGCCCCGAGCATTAAGGTCTTGTATTGCCCGAAATTAACCACCAACACGAATCACCATAACGTCAATTGATGCATCGCGTAACTGGTTACGAAATGAATTTAATTGATCCAGGCTATCCACCGGGCCGATTCTGATGCGATGATATTCCTTATCGTCGACGCTGACCTTCTGGATGCGTGATGATATGCCGAGCATTGCCAGTCTAGCCTTCATACGGTCTGCGTCGGTATGGCTGGAAAACGATCCGGCTTGCAAGACATAAATACCCGGTGTGTCCAGTGGTGCTGGACGGGTATCGTTACGTACGACCGTGTCTTCCTCCGGGATCACAACCTCAAAATTCGGCAGCATGTCGTAGAATTTGAAGCGCGGTTCAGACTTTTCAGGGACTTCGTAACTGGGCGTAGTTGCAGCAGGTTCTGGCGCCGGTTCAGTGGCAGTTGCGGTTGCGGTTGGACTATTGCTACTGGGCTCCCGGTCCTTAACGTAAATTGCAGCTGCAACCGAAAGGCCTAAAGTCAGACCAATGACACCCGAGACCCAACCCGGCATCGGTGCCGGTTTTGATGGGCGGCGTGTTGTTGTCCTGCGCTTGGTCTTGCGTTTTGCCATTAGTGTGTTTTCTCAAAGAGGCGCATTACATTGATTGCGGGGCTGACACACCGACAATATCAAGCCCGTTGCGAAGCACCTGGCGGACTGCATTGATCAGCATCAAGCGTGCATCCCGCAGGCTCGGATCATCAACGAGAAAGCGATGAGCGTTGTAATAAGTGTGCAATTCATTTGCCAATTCACGCAGGTAATGCACCAGGTGCTGCGGCGCATATTGGCGTGCTGCCAGCTCAATAATTTCGGGGTATCGTGCCAGCCTTTGCAGTAATGCCTGTTCATGATCTTCACTTAACAGGTGCAGGTTCTGTCGTGCATTATCCATATCCCATTTGAAGTTACGTGCTTGCAATTCACGCATGACGCTCCAAACACGTGCATGAGCATACTGGATGTAATAGACCGGGTTGTCATTTGACTGTGACTTGGCCAGTTCGAGGTCGAAGTCCAGGTGCTGTTCGTTCGAGCGTGTAACAAAGAAGAAGCGTGCGGCATCGTTGCCAACTTCGTTACGCAGTTCACGCAGGGTGATAAATTCACCTGAACGTGTCGACATCTGCTGTTTTTCCGTGCCGCGAAAAAGTGCAACAAATTGCACCAGCTCAACCTTGAGAATATCCGGTGGTTCACCCATCGCTTCAATGCCGGCCCGTACACGGGCGATATAACCATGGTGATCTGCGCCCAGAATATCCAGCAGCGTGTCGAAACCACGTTCACGTTTATGCAGGTGATAAGCAATGTCCGATGCAAAGTATGTTGTGCGACCGTTGTCACGGACGATGACACGATCTTTTTCATCGCCATAATCCGTTGCACGGAACCAGATTGCACCATCTTTTTCGTATGTTTTGCCGCTTGCTGTGACTTTGTCCAACGCACGTTGCACGGCACCGCTGTCCATCAGGCTTTGCTCGGAAAACCATTGGTCGGGCCGTGCGCCAAATTCAGCCATGTCGTTTTTGATATCGGCGAGAATTGAATTTAGTGCACAGTCGTGAATGGCGATAAATCTGTCCTCTCCCAGTGCCTCGCGGGCCAGCTGGATAAAGGCGTCAAGATAGGTATCAGCATTACCATCCGGTGCATCCGCCGGCAGCGTATCAATATCACGCAGATGCTCGGCTGAAAGCGAATCGGCAAACTGTTGTGTGGCTTCGGTGGCGATATCCTTGACGTATTGTCCGCGGTATCCGTTGCTGGGAAATGCGACGTCGAGGCCTGCTGCTGCGAGCATTCGGACCCATACGCTGAGTGTCAGAATGTCCATCTGTCGCCCAGCATCGTTGACGTAGTACTCCTCAAAAACCTCATACCCGGTCGCCTTGAGTAAATTTGCGACACTTGCGCCGTAGGCTGCGTGGCGACCATGGCCAACATGCAGCGGACCGGTTGGGTTGGCTGAGACGTACTCGAGCAGTATTTTCTGGCCGGCGCCCTGCTTGCCGTGCCCATAACGCTCTTCCTGCTCGAGGATTCGGGTGAGTTCAGCATGGAAAGCTGAGGCGCTCAAGCGAAAGTTGATGAATCCGGGCCCGGCAAGGTTGATTGATTCGACAAGGTCTGAGGTCGGGATCAGGTCAATGATTTGCTGCGCAATATCACGCGGGTTCTGTCGCAAAGGCTTGGCCAGACGCATCGCAATGTTGCATGCATAGTCACCATGCTGGCGGTCGCGGGTACGCTCAAGTTCCGGTGCCAGCGTTACTCCAGCCTCTTCAATGCCGGGGATTTGGGCAATTGCTGCCGTGACGAGTTGTTCGATTTGTGTCTTCATCTGTACGCCGATTCACGGCTCGTTAAAAGCTGCTTGATGGAAAGTCGAGGATTCTAGCCCGAATAAAGCATCAAATGGGGTCAAGCATCAAATGGGGTCAGACCCTTAAAGCATCAAATGGGGTCAGACCCTTATTAGAAGAGTTCGGCCGGGTCGACATCGACTGACCATCTGGCCTTGCGTGCGGATTTCAGGGTGTCGAGTTGCGGGCGCCATGCACTGAGGAAGCGCTGCATTTGTGCCCGTGATTCTGCTTGTAGCAATAGTTGCCCGCGATACTTGCCGGCGCGGCGCTCCATTGGGGCTGCCGCCGGGCCGAGCCAGCGAACGCCGGTAAATCGGCCCGTGTTGATGAGTTGTGCCGCGAGGTCACGTGCTTCTTCGAGAAAGGAGAATGCGGTATGCCGCTGAGTTGCTTCTGCGCGGGTGAGCGTGAGGTAGGAATAGGGTGGCCAGCCGGCTAACTTGCGTTCCGCCATGGCCTGAATTGCAAACTGATCGTAGCCTTCTGCGACCAGGGTCGTCAGTAGTGGATGGTCAGGAAATAGTGTCTGAATATAAACTTCGCCCGGCCGCTCACCGCGGCCAGCTCGTCCGGCGACCTGGATGAAGGATTGGGCAAGTCGTTCACTGCTGCGGAAATCTGCGCCGAATAATCCCTGATCAGCATCGATGATGGCGACCATGGTTACATTGGGAAAGTCATGACCTTTTGTCAGCATTTGCGTGCCGAGTAGTAGTCGTGCTTCACCACTGCGCACGAGTTCGAGCCGGCGTTCGATCTCACCCTTGCGCCGGGTCGTGTCTCGGTCGATTCGTATGCTGCGATGCTGCGGGTATAACTCATTTAGCGCCTGCTCGAGGCGTTCCGTGCCCTGGCCTACCGGCAGCAAATCAGGGGCGTGACAGTGAGCGCATTCATCGGGCACGGCGTGCTCGGAACCACAGTGGTGACAGACAAGTCGGTTACGGTGTTGGTGCAACACAAGTCGGGCATCACAGCGTCGACATTCGACAAGTTGGCCACAACTGGTGCACAGCATGCCCGGGGCAAAGCCGCGGCGATTCAGGTAGAGGAGAACCTGACCATTGTCGGCAAGGTGACGGGCTATTGCCAAGCGTAATGGCTCGGTCAGACCGTCCTTGCAGGGCTGCGTGCGCAGGTCGATCAGTTTGACAGCAGGTTGGTGCGCATTGCCGGGCCGGTTCGGCAAGCACAGTCTTGTGTAACGTCCCGTATTAACATTTTCCAGAGACTCGAATGATGGTGTTGCTGAGCCGAGCACAATAGGTATGTCGAGTTGGCGCGCACGCCACACCGCGAGATCTCGCGCTGAATAGCGAAATCCATCTTGTTGTTTTAGTGAAGCATCATGTTCTTCGTCGATAATGATTAACCCGGGATCAGGTAACGGGGTGAAAACTGCCGAGCGCGTACCGATGACAACACCAGCGCTGCTGTCGCGAGCCGCTCGCCAGGCAGTGAGGCGCTCCGTATCGCTCAGACCTGAATGCAGGATTGCTATCTTAGTGTCGAGTCGTTGGCGGAAACGATCCACAAGTTGTGGCGTCAAACCAATCTCGGGAACCAGCAGCAGGCTTTGGCGGCCATTTTTTAGCTCACGTTCAATGCAACGCAGATAAACTTCTGTCTTACCGCTGCCGGTTACTCCTTCAAGTAGAAATGCGGAAAACCCGGTTGCGGCCTTTATGGCATTGATTGCTACGTGCTGATCATCGGTTGGTGTCGGTGGGGTACTGGTAGGCTGTACACGTGTGTGGTCACTTGTACCGAGAGAGTCGATTCGCCGCTCTGAGCGTTCAAGTAATTTCTTTTCGACCAGCTTTGCAGCTGCAGCTCGCCAGGTTTTTCCGGCTACTGACAGTGTAGTTTCACCGGCACCGTCAGGTGTTTCCCGGGCTTGTTCAATAATGCGGGCCTGGACTGGCGCTCGTTTGGCGAGTGTTGCAATATCAATATTGAGGCCTGCTTCGGTCATACACCAAATCGTTTCTGTCGCATCAATTGCTTTTCCCTTGCGCAGTAGCCCGGGCAGTGCTGCGGTAATGACTTCACCTGGTGCGTAGCGATAATAATCAGTCGCCCATTCAAGCAAGTCCATGATCGTTGCGTCGAGCAATGGCTCGGTATCAATAATGCGAATTGCTTTGCGGAGTTTTGCGGCCGGGACTTCCGATGTGTCCGTGACGGCAGTGATAATTCCGATACGGGTTTGCTTGCCGAATGGCACGATGACGCGTTTGCCACGGTCTGGCGCATACTCTGGGCCGTTCTCCTGAGGGTCCGGACAGTGGTAGTCGAACAGCCGCAGCAATGGAGTCGCCAGGCCGATGCGCAGAATATGGCCCGTCATGCCGTCAGCCTCGGGAGTTTTCCACAAAAAATGTGGATAAATCTGTGGATAACGCCTCGAAACGGGGCCAAATACCGCATTGCTCATTCGGGTGATTCATTCTGATTAAAAAATGACCGAAGTTATCATTGTTCTTATAAATCATATGGTTATTGGTCTTTCATAAACTACTGCAAGGCAAAAACCTTCTAAGGTCATGCGATTATTACATCCTTGTGTATAACTGGCGTCCGTTAATAGAAAAAATATACCCGCTCGACGTCAACGGATTGAAGGATGGATCGTTTTATAGCAGATCGGAACATGTTTTGAGCGGATGGCAATAATCAATACCGCAACGGAACGCTAGGCTCATGCCAGCGCAATACAACACAGAGCGCAGCTTATGCTATGAGTACGTATATTTTGACAGTGAGACGAAACAGTCGTGGCCTCGGACAGGAGGATAGAGCGCTGGAGAACATAGTGCTGGATCGTCGGCAGGCAATGGATCGGTTTCTGTCCGGCGTTGAAAAGCGTGCTTATCGTATCGCTGTAATCGCTGTGCGTGATGCTGATGATGCACTTGATATTGTTCAGGACGCGATGATTCGGCTGGTCCGTTCTTATGCCCGGCGGGCGGAATCAGAATGGACACCATTATTTTATCGAATCCTGCAAAATCGTATTCGTGACCACCAACGACATCAATCAGTCCGGCGCCGTGTACTCGCATGGTTCAGTAGCGATACGGGTGACGGCACGGATGACTTTGATCCGATTGCGCAGGCGCCAGATCCGATTGCAGTACAACCGGATCATCAACTTGTACTTGATGAAGCAATGCTCGCACTGGAACGGGCGATAGAGGAGTTGCCTAAACGGCAACAGCAGGCATTTTTATTGAGAACTGTTGAATGCCTGAATGTTGCGGCGACAGCAAAAGCGATGGGTTGTTCTGACGGTAGCGTCAAGACGCATTACTCGCGAGCAGTACATAGTTTGCGTGCTACGGTTGGACAGTATTGGGAAGGTAGTGATCATGATGAATGAATCGGACCAGTTACAGCGTGAGGATGAAGAATTTGCCGCACACGTCGGGCAGAAGCTGCGCAACAGCGCAGACGAGCTTGATGCTGCAACGCTGTCACGCCTGAACCGCGCCCGTCAGGTTGCACTTGAGACAATGGATCAATCGGCGGCCGGTACGAATCGTGGTTTTCAGTGGTTGCCGGCCGGCACGGCTGCATTGCTAGCCGTAATTGCCATAGCCTGGTGGCAGGGGCAGGTTCCTGAGCAGATTACAGAAATGATTGTTGCTGATGAAACGATCGAACTTGAACTGCTGTTTGATGAGGGTGACTTTGCGATGTATGAGGAGCTTGAGTTCTTCGTCTGGTTGTCTGAAGACGAGTTGGAGAATATTGGTTGATGTATTCACGCCTGGTTTTGGTTTTATTTGCCAGCATTGGTTGTAGTGCAGTGGCAAGTGATGAATCGGAATTACCCGATGCCGAATTGCTCGAATTTCTAGGCAGCTGGGAAGGTGAGGAAAATGAATGGCAGGAATTTTTTGATAGTTTGCCGGCTATTATTAACGAGACGTCGTCAGTTGATAAACAGGATGGACAAGATAAGCAGGAGAATAGACGTTGAATGCGATCAGGTGGATACGGGTTACGTTGATGCTGGCGCTGGTGGCAGCCGGCTCCGTATATGCAGACGCTGAAGCACCGACATGGAGTCAGCTCAGTGGTGATCAGCAACGTGTGTTGCAGCGATTCTCAGAGGATTGGAATGCGTTGCCCACCGACCGGCGTCAACGCATGTCGACCGGCGCAAATCGTTGGCTAAACATGACCCCGGAGCAGCGCCAGCAGGCACGTGGGCGGCTGGGCAAGTGGCAGCAGCTTTCACCGGAGCAGCGCCAGCGAGCCAAGCATCAATTCAATCGTTATCGCCGCATGCCCGCGGAAGAACAGGCAAGGGTTCGCAATAATTTTCAGCGTTTCCGGCAACTGCCACCAGAGCGCCGTGAGAAATTACGCCAGCGCTGGGAAAACATGACCCCGGAGCAGCGCGATCTTGCAAAGCAGCGGTTACAGCAACGCAGACAAAGACCAGCCGATGCAAGCCAGCCAGGCAAGCCGAAAAATGACAATAATCAGGATTGATACAGACGCCTGTCAGGCCAAATGATGTTGCCTTAAATGACAAAAGCCCGCAGAGGGGCTATTGGGTCTGTGTGATGGAAACGGTACAAATGCGCCCACACCTAGCTCGAAAAACGAGACTTTTATTGTTGCAGGCGCACCTGTAGCCGAAATGAGACTGTAGTAAATCGTCGCACACAATTCATTGACCGGGTTCTCAATTCTGCAGGTGTTATTCGGGTGGGATACGAGTTTCAACTAACGTATTACCTTGCTGATCCCGGACCGCCACTGATTCATAGTGTTTCGCCGGCACGCTAATCACGACACAGGGACTGGTCATAATCTGCGCGACCATCGCGTCCCGAGCCGGTTCTTTCCAGGTTGCCGGTATGGTTAATGCAGTAACTTGCACGGGCGCCTGGTCATCGTACAGTTCGATGCCATAGCCGGCGGTTGGTCGTGAACCCATGAGCACGATAATTAAAGTGGTTTTATCAAAATCGATGGCCCCAAGTTCCTGCGGAAGTGGTTTCACGGGAAATTGCCGGTTTGCGAGTGGTTGCCACCAGTTGGCAAGAGAGATTTCATTCTGAATAAGCTTGATGCCAGCTACATCACTGTGGCACTGCTGGTCGTGATATGCAGCTCGTAGCGAAACCGTATCTGATGACTCGGTCTGTTCGAGGCCTGATCTACAGGCATTTGCAGCTAACAGCATCATGGAGACAACGGCGAGCTGGTGCTTTTTCATTGGGCAACGGCCTTTGATGGCCTGTCTTTGACTCTGGAAAGGGCGCGTGAAAGATTTTTGGTTTTATCATCGGTCGCTGTTAGCGCCGGCAGCGCAACGATATATCCGATTGGGAAGTTCAGGTCTGACTGGTTGCCATTCACGTTCAGCTGAATCGGTTGGTCGATGGTGAGATAGGCGCCGCAGGCTTCACCCGCATCACAGATCGTAAAATCATTGTCGGCATCAGTGCCGGCGATCAATTTGTAGGCTCCGGCCGCGACGTTCGAAAATGAATACGTATAAGCGCCATTCATTACCGGCGGCGTGACCACGTTGATAGTTTCCCCGCTATCGGCATCGACCAGCAGTAAGTAAATAAAACCGACATCGCCGCCGATACCGGCTTCGCCGACCGACATAATGACGAAGATATTGACGGTGTTGGCGTCGGACTGCAGCGTAATCTGACTGGAGAAAATACCATCGGGCAGGTTGAGACTGATGCGGTCGACTGTTACGAGATAGGTGCCGAGACCGTCATTGCCGACATTTGCGGTGGGCGTTATTGTGATCCACGGTTCACCGGGTGTCGTACTGACTAGCTGTAAATTGCCCGTGCCGACGTTTTGCGCCGTGATTTCGAATCTATCCGTCGCCGCGTCAAAGTTCAGCGAAGTGGGTGAGACACCGAGAATCGGATTATCGGGTGGCGGCGAGTTGTCGAGGATCAATGCCCTCGTTACGGCCTTTTGTGCATTGATCAGACCATAGCCGAAACTATTATTGCGAATGTTTGGTCCGTCTCCGGCGATGTCGTCGGTCAGGTTTCCAAGGGCCAGCTCCTGGTCGATAATCGCCGGTGTAAGGTTGCCATTGACCGATTTCATCAGCGCGATGACGCCGGCAACATGCGGGCTGGCCATCGACGTGCCGTTAAGAAACGAATATACAAACGATATTGATCCGGATGAGTCATCGCCGCCGGTGCTCAATACGCCGTCGGGAAAACCGTCTGCGTTGCGGTCGAATCGCATGTCGCCACCCGGCGCTGCGACATCGATGGTCGGGCCGAAGCTGGAGTATGGTGCGAGTTGACGCACCGCATCGACGGCGCTGACGGAAATCACACCGTCGTATGACGCCGGATAAAGAGGGATCGATGTCGCTTCGTTGCCGGCTGCGGCGACAATAACGACACCTGCGTTGCGGGCCGCGGTATAGGTGTCCTGACTGGCCTGGCTAAAGCCTGGGCCGCCGAGACTCAGATTAATGACATCGGCTCGTTGTAGCGGGACCGTGCCGGAAACGTTCGGCAGTCCGGCGGCATACAGAACCGCCTGGCTGATGTCGAAAGACGTACCACCCCCGATTCCCAGGACCCTGAGTGGCATGATTTTCGCGTTCCAGGCCACCCCGGCGCCACCGATACCATTGTCTGATGCTGCGGCAACCGTTCCGCTGACGTGCGTACCGTGGAAGCTGCTGGGCTGGCCGCCGCCGTCGCCGGGATCGGCGGGATTCGGGTCGATGCCATCGCCGTCGCTGGAGTTGGCTGTCGAGCTGATGAAATCGTATCCGGGGATGAACTGACCTTGCAGGTCCGGATGGTTAAACAGCACACCGGTGTCGATGACCGCGACGATGACGTTGGGATTTCCGGTGGTCAGGTCCCATGCTGCCGGCAGGTTGATTAACGGATAGTGCCATTGGGCCGTATAGGCCTCGTCATTTGGAATAGCCGTTGCTTTCAGGATGTAGTTTGGCTCTGCGTATTTCACCAACGGATCTTGCCGCAGTGCTTTGATAGCCATCAGCGTTTCCCACTTCGCACGATCCTTGGCATTACGGAAAGGGACTTCTTTTACACCGCCACGATCACCTTTGTTCTGCGTTGCGGCCGGTGATGCAGGATGCGTGTCCAGTTTGAGCAGCATCTGTCGGCCCGGTGCGCCGGCTCTGACGCTGAAACCTCTTTGGGAAACTAGCGAATCGACTGCGAGACCCTGCTTCACTACCAAACTGTCGTTATATCGAACCACTGCTTGTCCAGGTACGAATTCACTGGATGTGCTCAGGCCATCGTGCGTGCCGGTAATCGCGTTGCTTCCAATCACGAGTACATAATTCGATGCACCTGAAAATGCAAAGGGATTTACGAAATATTCATCGTCGGCCGGTACGATCAGGCTTTCAACTTCTCCTACATTGACTGAGGCAGCGATGAACTGGCCGCTGCTGTCGTACAGGAACAGATCGACGTCGGCGGTCTGGAAATCTGCGACCAGCATCGTGATCGTCTGACCGGCAAGCAGTTCGACCCGGTAGTAGTCATCGACATCACCGGAAAGCCGTGATCGGCCGGGTTCACCCGAATTGGGTACATTGACGTAACCGCCCAGCGTGATCGGGTTGGAAATTAATTGCGCTTCGCCCAGCGTGTCGTTGGACACGGGCTGTGGTGCAAGTGGGTCGTTGGTATCGGAATCGACGGCCACGACCGCCGGTGCCGAAACAATGCCGCTTAATGTGAAAGTGATAATTGCCCGCACTGTAACCGATACGGTTGCCGAATCGGTCGAGCCGTTATTGTCTGTGACAGTCAGTTGGAAGGTGAGCAACGTATCGCTGCTCACGTCGGGAGCCGTAAAACGTGGCGCAGCGATGGCAATATTGCTTAGAGTGACGCTTGGCCCGGCTGTCTGAAGCCAGCGGAAACTATCGATATTGCCGTCGGGATCTGTGCTGTCGGAACCATCGAGCGTAACGCTGGCTTGTGCATCGACTGTCTGCGCACTGCCTGCAATAGCCACCGGAGCGGTGTTGCTGTCACCGCCTCCCCCACCGCAAGCAGTGATACCGGCAAAACTGAGTAACACGATGGTCAACCTGACCCAAATGCGCAGGTCGGAGACCTTTAATTCACATCGGTACGCCATATACGATGCCTCAAACGCTGGTTAGACTTGCCGTCGGGGTAAGGAGTTCAGTTTTCTGCAGGGCCTGTCTACATAGATGGCTCTGCTGATAAATTACGTTGAATCAGATCAGCTGGCAAGAGCGGGTGTCCCGGATAACTGCCGAACGCACGGTCACGCTGGAACAGGGCGCTCGGCGGCCTGTCATAACGTGTTTTAACTGTTCGTTAGCGGCAGACAGTGCCGTTGCAGCAAGGAAGATCGTCTGCGGCTACAAGTCACCCAGTACCTTGTCCAGACTTTCCCTTGCATCGCCAAATAACATTCGCGTGTTATCAAGGAAGAACAACGGATTTTGCACACCGGCATAACCGGTTGCCATGCTGCGTTTGAGTACGATCGTTGTGGTGCCTTTCCAGCATTCAAGAACCGGCATGCCGGCAATCGGACTGTCCGGGTCGGTTAATGCCGACGGGTTGACGATATCGTTGGCGCCGATGACGATGGACACATCGATGTCAGGAAAATCATCATTGATCTCATCCATCTCGAAGACGATGTCATAGGGCAATTTTGCCTCGGCCAGTAGCACATTCATGTGACCAGGCATGCGTCCGGCAACCGGGTGAATGCCGAAACGTACATTGACGCCGCTATCGCGCAGCTTGCGGGTAATTTCATGAACGATGTGTTGTGCCTGAGCAACGGCCATGCCGTAGCCCGGAATGATCATGACTTCCTTGGCATTTTTGAGCAGCTCGGCTGTTTCAGCCGCATCGATAGCCACGACTTCACCCTGATCTTCACCACTGGCAGCGCTGCTTCCGGAACCACTCGTCGTACCGAAGCCGCCAGCAATGACGGACAGGAACTTACGGTTCATTGCGCGGCACATGATGTAGCTCAGGATAGCGCCACTACTGCCGACCAGGGCGCCGGTTACGATCAGCAGGTCGTTGCTCAACATAAACCCGGTTGCCGATGCAGCCCAGCCCGAGTAACTGTTCAGCATTGATACGACGACCGGCATGTCTGCGCCGCCGATTGCCATGACCATATGCACACCGAAAGCCAGGGCAATGACGGTCATTAACAGCAATGGCAGCGTACCGCCACCAGCCGCTGACTGTTCGACGAATGTGGCACCGATCCAGATCGTCATTAATAACAGACCCAGGTTCAGCCAGTGACGGGCGGGCAGCAGCATCGCGTTACCGCTGATCTTGCCGCTCAATTTACCAAATGCGATGACCGATCCGGAAAATGTCACTGCACCGATCAGGATACCGATATAAATTTCTATATCGTGAATCGTCTGTTCGACCCCGACAAAATGCATATCCGGATCTGAAAAGCTTGCATAGCCGACAAAGACCGCAGCCATGCCGACGAGGCTGTGCAGAATCGCGACAAGCTCGGGCATTTGCGTCATCTGTACCCGCTTGGCGAGTTGCAGACCGATGGTGGCGCCAACCAGCAGAGCGATGATCAGGATCGTGTAATTGTCCGTGACGACACCGAAGATCGTAGCCACTAGCGCCAGGCCCATGCCGGCCATGCCGTACAGGTTACCGCGGCGCGCTGTCTCCGGATTACTGAGGCCCCCGAGTGCGAGGATGAATAAAACGGTTGCGCCGATGTAAGCGACGGTTACAACACCTTGTGGCATGGCAGTTCCCTACTTCCTGAACATGTTGAGCATGCGACGCGTAACCGCGAAGCCGCCGAAAATATTGATACTGGCGATTAGTGTTGTGACGCTTGCAAGCACCACAATCCACGTTTCGCCCGAACTAATTTGTAACAGTGCACCGATAATAATGATGCTGCTGATCGCGTTAGTGACGCTCATCAGCGGCGTATGCAATGCAGCGGTTACGTTCCAGATAACCATGTAACCGATGAAGCAGGCGAGCACGAATACGGTGAAGTGCGCCATGAACGATGCCGGTGCGACCATGCCGAGGCCGAAAAGCGCGAGGGCACCGATGCCGAATGTCAGTATCGGGCCTAAAATACTGGGTTTCTTGTCTTCTTTAGGTGCAGGCACGACTTCCGGTTGTGCTGGCTTTGGTGGCGGCGTTGCAGACACTTTTGGCGCCGGCGGTGGCCAGGTGATCTGACCCTCTTTGACAACAGTGGTGCCGCGGACAACTTCATCTTCAAAATCGACAATGAGTTCGCCGTTCTTCTCCGGACACATATCCGTCAGCAGGTGCCGCAGGTTAGTGCCATACAGCTGGCTCGATTGGGCGGCGAGCCGGCTTGGCAGGTCGGTATAGCCAATTAGTGTGACGCCATGTTTGACGACTACTTTGCCGGCCTCGGTCAGCTTGCAGTTACCGCCCTGCTCAGCGGCCAGATCGACAATCACGCTGCCGGGCTGCATCGATTCGACCATCTCGGCCGTGATCAACTCCGGGGCGGGCCTACCGGGGATCAGCGCCGTCGTGACGATGATATCGACTTCCTTCGCCTGTTCGGCGAACAGTGCCATTTCGGCTGCGATGAACTCTTCGCTAATGACTTTTGCGTA
>Ga0233413_10000946_pt1 | contig 13300 bp, 16 predicted proteins | sample Na_anoxic_6_MG_FD_189019 | JGI IMG/M metagenome (GOLD analysis project Ga0233413, IMG submission 189019) | Seawater microbial communities from Saanich Inlet, British Columbia, Canada - Na_anoxic_6_MG | ecosystem: Environmental > Aquatic > Marine > Inlet | place: Canada: British Columbia... | reverse complement strand
ACAACAGTGCCGCCTGTGCATTCCATTCCGTTCTCATAACCACAAAGGAAGCTGTTTCCATAATAGTCCTCAACCACAATGTATGGGCGAGCAACTGCAAGGGTTTGCAATTCATTTTGCGTTTGAGCATCAAGGAATGTCAAGGTCAAGTTCAATGATTGCGTATAGAAAGTAGTTCCATTCTCCCTGCTACTTGTCACAGTAGTTTCAAGAGAGGAATTTCCTTTCACATCGTATTCGTACCAAGTTGCCGAGCCAGTAGTGGTAGCTTCTTTGGTGGTAGCATCAATTGCAATAGCGGTTAGAGAACCGTAGTCAGCAAAATAAACCGTTTTGATGCCTCCGAAGGCACTTTTGCAGGGGACTTTCCGTCCAGTAGTTAGTAAGCAAGCCATATTTTTGTATTTGTATTAAAAAAAAAGGGGCAAGTAAGTCAATACCCACTTACCCCTTGTGTTGTTATTTATGCAATTAAGCGTACTCACAGATATCCGAAGCGATGCCAAATTGGACAGCACTGGTGAAACGCATAACAATTCTCACATTGTTAGAAGCATCCAAATCCGCCATATCCAACAACTTAACTTCGTTGGTGTTGTTTAGAAGACCAGTACCGAAGTAAAGATTGCTGCGTTCTGCGGCATACATCTTGTCAGCAGACATACCTGGGCAAACAAAGATTTTCACTCCGTTGACCGATAGGCTTCCGTTGTTCCACCACTGTGTACCCATATTTGATACACCATTAGCACCAAGACCATTAGCAGCAAAACCGCCAAGAGCTTGAACGTAGAACTTAGCTGCTGCTGAACCTACATAAAGGAATAAGTCCTCTTTGCCATAAAGAGAAGCAGGAATTGCATCAACTACTTTGGACATCTCAGCAATGATATTAGCGGCATCCAAACCACCAGCAACGGCAGCTACTTGTTGTGCTGCTGGAATATCCCCTGCGGCTGCGGAGGCTGCGATCAGCTTCTCAAACCCATCAAAGGAATTAACTGAAGCGGCTGCGGTGTCCCCTCTCCAGATATTTTGCTCTGTGTTCTGGGCAACTTCTGCTGCAACGTGGGCCAACATAAAGTCGGAAAACTTAGGAGGCATCGTCTGACCAAGACCGTAGCCCATTGACTGACTTTCCCAATCGTTAACGAAATCATACTTGCACAATTGTAGGTTAACCTGAAGTTCAACTGGCTGAATGATGCGCTCAGTTAGAGTGACAGTGCTGGTAGGCGAGAAGTCACAAGAAGCAGAAGCAACCAAACTGTTTGTAGCAAGTTTCTTGATTACCTCCTTGAAGGAGATGTTTGCCTTTACCGTTAGACCACCATCATCAATAGTGGAAGCTGAAAGAAGTGATGCGGCTATATAATCGCCTGCAAATTCGCCCGCATAAGTGGTCGTAATCGCAGTGACGGTTGCCAAGTTTACTTTTTTTGAATTACTCATCTTTTTATTTATTTAGTTTTGAAAGTACTCTTTCAAGCGAGGTGGTGTTGAATTTACCCTTGCCAAATTCTCGCTTGGTTGCCTGTTCAGCTTTAGCTTCGGGATTGTGTTTAATAGGTTCGGCTGATGCTTCAGCAAATTCCTCCTTGACAGTTCTGGACTTCAATGGCTGTTGTGATTCATCAGACATTTCTTCCTCTTGTACGTCCTCCATCTTGGATTCCTTGTCACCTTTTAGGTCAGCAATAGCATCTTCAAGATTTTGAATCCGCTTTTCCATTCCTTCCCAGTCACCTACATCGGCAGACTTATCTTCCGACTCATCCTCCGACTTTTCTTCGCCTTCCTCAAGGTCAGAAGTGATTTCTTCCTCCTTTTCAGGAACTTCATCAGAAACTTCACGAACATCAGCAATCATACCTTCCTCAGATACGACCACTAAGCGGCCATCTTCAAGTAAGTACTCACCAACTGGCATCGCTACCTTCTCGTCATCAGTGACTATGAAGATTTCCTTGCCCTCAGAAAAGTCCTCTGCTGAAACAACAGTGCCGTTTTCCAACTTCATTTCCTCAAGTTTTACCTCTATATTAAGAAGGGTCTTGATTTGGTTTAACATTTCTTTTGATTTCATTCTTTTATATAACGTATTTGTGAATTGATTTTGTATTTTCAGTCTGTTCTTGTTATCACTCCAATGCCTTGAGCCTGCATTGACCCATCACAACAGGACTTTGAATAAGTGTTCGTGTCCCAACACAAGCAAGCTCTGTCGCTTCCTGTTGGTGAGGTTCTGCTTTGAATGAACACTCTGTTTTTGTTGTTATTATTCTGCCTCATTGGTCAAGATGTTTTTTATCTTGCCTAAGAGTTTTTCATCCTCCGATAAATCTTTATGATCCACGCCTTTGCGGTTTTCCATTTTGTCAGCGAAGTAGCCCTCAATGCTGAAGCCTTTGACTTTGTTCGTTTTAATATATTCATCCCAAATTTCATTATTGTTAACCTTCACAGCACCCATCCACGTTCCAACAGGAACATTCAGACCGTACTTTCGTGACTTGTCTTGCACCTCGTCCTCTACAATCCAGCTTTCAACCAATGTCAATCCATCAAGGGCCTTATCGTGTTCAAGTGTTGAGTTATTTTGATAGCCGTTTTTCAAATACATCTGAGATGCCTTGGAAACGGTATCTTTTGAAAAAAAGATGTAATACTCCCCCTCATCCCCAGCCCTGTAAATTGGCTTGTTCGGGATTAGCAAAGCACCGAGCAGGATTTTCTTTTCTTTGTCAACCTCCGCAAGTTTGATTTCCTCTGCCGCTAAAGCTACAAAGTCCGATTCAATGGCAGGGCTTTCTACAATAGAGATTGCTTCAATGCCTGATTCCTCTTGTTCCTCGTCAAGTATAAGTTCTACGATTCTCATATGTATATAACGTATTTGTTGTTTGATTTTGTAAATTAACCTCCTATTGTTGCCCCTGAGATGATGTTTCTGTCAAGGCTCTGGGCTGTTGTTACATCTGTGCTTACAACATATCCCCTTGAAGGCTTTTGAGCCTGACCACCTATGGCATCTGCCAATTGATTTGTGCTGCTTGCTCCAACCGTGTTAAAGTTAGCAGGATTTGATGGAGGTGTTACCGTTGGGGCTGTTGGGGTTGCATCGGGCTTTGGGCCACCGCCACTTTCGTCTGTGGCTGCAATTTTGCGAATGTTAGCAGCAGCAAAACCGCCTGCCAAACCAGCTTGGATATATGGATAGGCTGGCCATACGCCTGTGATGGGACTGAGGGCTGCCGTTGTGAAAGCATTTTGCACACTTTGAAACCCAGCAATAGTGGCTTGGCCGATTGCCATTGCTTTTGCCAACTTGCTGCCTTTCTCCGACATCGCCCCTACTATAGCAAATGCCTGTGCAGCAGCATCCAGTTTAGCATTCAACACAGATTGGTCAAGGGCTTTTGCGTTGGCTGCATCTTTTTCCCTTGCCTCCTTTATTTTCGCATCCCAAGCAGCCTGCATATCGGCCCGAAGTTGAAAATTGTCCTCCGTAGCTTTTATCTCACTCATTGCAATCTGCATACGCAATGTCATTTCTTCTTCAAGGCTTGCAGCTTGTTCCAGCCTTTGTTTTGTGTAAAAATCTTTCCTTAAATCTTCAAGGTCTTGCAATCGTTGCCTTTCAGTTTCTAAATCTTCTGCAATTTTCTCGTCAACAATTTTTTGTTCAGCAGCAAGTCGGGCTTCTTCGTCATCCAGAATTTTTTTCTTTGCTGCCGCTTCTTCATTAAGTGCAGTTGTTATTTGTGTCTGCAACAGCCTTTGGCTTCTTAGTTTTTTTGTGTCAAGATTAATCAACTCGGCTTGCATCTTGGCAAGTTTATCTTTTTCTTCAATAGTGTTTTTGCCCATTGCCATCTCAGCAATCTGGGCCTTGACTAATAATTTTTTGGCAGCAATTTCTTTTTGTGTTATTCCTTCTTCAATCTTTTGCGCTTTTCTTAATAAGGCAATCCTTTCCGTTGCAGTATTATTGACTCTATCTTCTGCCTGTAGCCTGATGTCATTGATCTCTCTGTTGGCTTTTGCACGTTCAACCATCAAATCCCTTTCAATGTGATGTGCTTTTTGCCTTTCCTTAGTGATTTTCCTTATTTGGCTTACCTCTTTATTTGTTTCCTTTGCAAAGTCTTTCACCGCTTTGGTAGCACCCTTGATGGTATTTTTTACAAAGTCCCAAGGGCTTGCCATAAATTGCGTAATCATACCACCTAACTTCTTGATGGCTTTCATTGGATTTGTTATGGCCGACCATATCTTTTTACCTAAGTCAGCAAACAAGTCCATCACTTGCTTCACAACAGTACCGATAACTGCCAAACCCTCCTGCATCTTTTCTTGGCCTTCTTCGCTTTGCTTAAAGAGGGCTACCAATGAAGTGATAGCAACCAACAAAGCACCAATGCCTGTGGCAATGATTGCAACTTTAAGCAACTTCATACCTTTGGTTGCCTTCCCTATGCTGCTAACAAACTTTTTCATCCCAGAAACAGCACCGCCTGTCTGCTTATCTACATAACCCATTATGCCGCCAAAGTCTGCTTGGTTTTTCTTGGCTTCCTTGAGTTGAGTGTTTGCAACTTTTCTATCTGCATTGACCGCCTTCAATCCTGCCTTTTCTTCCGTCAACTGTTTTTTAGTGACCGCAATGAGTTCCTCAGTTTTCTTGATGCGATTCTTATCCCTTGAATCCATCTTGCCCAACTTGTCCTCATAGTCACTTACCTCATCAGTAAGGTCTTTGATAAGGTCTTTTTGTGCGGCAAGTGATTTGTTCAGTTCATCAACATTTGCTTGCGCTTGTTTGACGGAAATTTTTAAGGTGTATTCGTTTGTTACTGCCATTTTATTGTTCTTTTTAATAGTTTCATTCCTGACTTCAAGTCTGTTGGTAGGGCATTTTTGCCTTGTGCAATTCTGATGTTTTCAGATTCTCCTTTTGCTAATTGTAGCAAGTCAATAATATTCTTGATCATACTTGATTGAGTAATTCCATTTGACTTTTACCACTTTGTAAATCAGTCGTGACGGAGTTGATTAGATAAGTTTCTGCATTGATGGTGAATGTATCATTTAGCTTAAAGTTGTAAATAATACGCAATGGCAAATAAGAAGTCAACTGTGTGATTCTTCTCCTTTCATTAAAGACATCAATGATGTATTCGCTGTGATATACTGAAAACAAGGTGTCTGTAAACTCATCAGAGCCATCATCATATTCATTCAACTCAGCACCAAAGTTGATATTCTGTTTGCCTGTTGCTGGGTCTAAGTAAAGGCTGTTTGATGGAATCCAATAATTACTAACTGAATCGGTTTCATTGACATCTTCTTGAAATGCTATGGCTGTCGTGCCTGTGCTTTGCTTTACAGCGTAAAAAATCAAAGGCTTGCCTACATACGCCTGTTGGTTTTCATTAACTGACCACCCCCATTGAATGGTTGTACTTGCTCCGCCATTGCGGTTAACCATCCTCTCATATTTCTGATGCTCAAATGGCACAAGGACTTTGTACACTTCTGTTGATGCGTTGTAATTAATGCCGCCAGTTCCAGTAGCTTCAGTTCCACCAATGTACCTCAAAGCCCCCCAGTTGGCACTGAATAACTGATTGTGCTGCTTAGCAAAATATGTCCCTGTTCCTTCATAAGCATAAATGACTTCCTTGTAAGGCAAAGCAATATTGACCGCACGTTCAGTCACATCCACATACTTGGATATTTCGTAATCAATGGGCGCATCTAAACCACTAACATCTGCTGAAGTTAGATAACTATAGTTCACTCCCGATGTGGCCTCTAATGGTCTTACAACAATCAATCCGTCATCATTGACATATGCAACCAAGTTGAACATCTTGAACAATCCAGTAAGGAATGACATTATGGAAATCTCAGGGATTTGCTGACTGACAATGAAATCAAAGGTTGGTGCGAGAATCTTTGGCCCTACGTTTACAGAATCAGTATAAGATGAACCTGAAGCGATGCCATCAATTGTCCAGATAACGTCATCAATTTGGTCAACTTCTTCTTCGTGTTGGATTGTTACGCTGTAAATGCCATTGGCAACCATTGAAGGGACAGTAATGATTTGATTTCCAGCAACAAAGGGAGAGGTTACAATAGGGCTTCCGTTTAAGTTTACAACAACAGAGCAAGCTGTTCCCGAAGGATTCTGCAATTCCACTTCTGCTGATACAATGCGATTGGGGAAAGTCACTAAATTGGCTGGGATTGTTATCGTAGAATTTCCCACCACGATGTTACTCACCGTTGTTGAATACCCAGCAATCAAAGTTTGAAAAGATGTCACTTGCGATGCAGGCTCAACATCCCCACTTTTACGATGCAACCACATATACAGGTTGTATAACGTAGGATTTGTGGTGTTGAAAAAATCAGTGGAGAAAGCTATGTTGCTGGCATAGTCATTTGCTGTGGTGTACTTGGCTTCAATCTGTTCAAGTATTTCGTACAGCCGCAAAGCATATTTCAACTCATTCCAGTCCACGCCATTTGTACCGCTTACACTATGCCAATACAAGTTGCCTGCATTATTATGTGTGGCTGATGCGGTGTTGTAGAAAAGTGCCTGTGTGTGAGTGATTAAAGGTGTGATGATATGCGCATTTGCCCCCGAAGCAATCTCCAGCTTAGTTTTAACCGTTGCTGCATCATACGTCAAATTGTACTTGGCTTCGCTAAACGGCAACGACCCCAACTTGTCATCACCAAGAATGTCTGGCAATTCAACGGTGTTTCCAAAAAAGGTGATGCGATAAGTGTGGGCAAGGTTATTCTTCAAACTAACCCCCTCAAGTTTTATCCGTCCAGTTTTGAAAGGAATAGTATTTAGCTCTATCCTTCCTGCCTTCTTCGTTCTTGCATCATAACCCCCAGTGATATTGTAGTTGTAATAATGCTGGAAGATCTTGTTGTTGTTTGAACTTGCAGGCACAGAAAAGGTCTGCGTGAAAGATGTGAAAATCTTTGCAGGGTCTTTTACGTTTTGGATTGTTTGCGTAATAGAAACAGCCTCGTCTTTAAACAAGTCCAGTCTATCACTTTCAATATATAGCTGTAACTCCTGCACTATCGGACATTGTTAATGTAATCAAACGCATCCTCAAACTCAATAGTGTACTCAATCAACCGATCATTAACCGAAGTCTTGTAAGTCATATTGGATGTCTTTACAGTGACAGGGACAATCTCATCAATGTTGGGCTGGTCTACTTGTGGTCGTGTTATCCAAACATACTCGCTCAAAAGCAATTCCTCAAAATAGGCGTTGGTGTACTCAGGGTAGTAGCCTGAAGATAATGTACGGCTTTGCTTTGCCTTCGTGTTGAATAGCTTAGAGGTTGCATCCGACTGAGAGTAGGTAGCCGTTGCGCTTAATGTGTTGGCTTGATACGTTTCATTTGTTCGTGTGATTGCCTTGACATTCTTTAAAAAGAACCACAGGTCTTGCAGCACTCCGTACTTGTTTATGTATGTAACCTTGTTGCCCTCTCCGTATTTGGTGCAATCAATTCTGTTAATGGTGCAAGTGATGCTGTCTTGTACCAACTCTGTGTCTGTTCCATTGTATTCAAAGTACTCAATTGTTCCTGTTGTGTTGATGTAGGGCACATAACCTTCAACATTGTGGGGAACATAGATATTGAAATCATCAGTCACCGAAGCTGTTGTTGGATTTGCCTCTGCCAATAACCAAGTGGGCTTCACTCTGTTCTCAAACGGAATCACTGGGTTAGTCCCTTCTACAAAAAGACCATAGGCTTCCCATCCATCGCCACCAATAGTGGTGACAGCACCTTCGGACAGACCAGTTCCATTTGGGCCATCATAGAATGTGATTGTAGAAGTGAAGGTGATTGATTGCGTACTGTATGGTGTTGTCGGGTCTTCGGGAAAAGATATGGTTAGGTAATCTCTAAGCAGTTCAGCCACCTCAAAGATTACTGGAACATTTTGTGTGGCACTTTTAATAATGGTGTAAATAAGCGAGCCGCTATTGTACAGAAGCAGCTTTGCAGATTGCGTGGTAGCAAGTGTTGAAGTTGCCTGTGCGTAGATTGGAGTCCGTAGGGCGTAATTTGTTGGCATTGTTTATTTTTTAGAACTTAATAGGTCATCAATATCTTGTACAAAGGCATCAAGCATATTTTCCGACAAATCAAATTGACCGTTGTTGAATGGTTTGGAGAAAAAGTATGTTGGTTTCATTCCTTGTGCGTAAATACTTTTCTGCAACCAAAAGCCCATTGATTGATAGCTGCCAGCCTTAAACTGACCGCCACCCTTCTGACCTTTTCCAACCCTGAATCTTACATTTTTGCTCTTTGCCCAATCCGCAAGCATTTGCATCGGTGGCATTTTGCTGGTGTACCTGTATTTACTTAATGGGGCTTTTTGTATTCCCACCCTTCCAGTTTTTGAACTATTTACCAAACTGGGATTTGCGCCCTGTACTCCCTCATCTACAAAAAGGCCATAGTTCTCCATTAAAAAAGAAATAAGATATGCCGTTGACCCCTCTTTTGTTATTTTATATGCGATGGACTCATACAATGGCCCTCCACCCTTCTTGGCTTTTGTCAAGTTGGACTTGGCTTGCTGAACCACATACTTAGCGTACTTATTGATGACCGCATCTAATTTAGGAAACTCCATCAGTCGCAAATCCAAATGTCATTGTAGATCAAGATGTCCATCGTGGCTGACCACCCTGCCAGTTGGTTCTCAAACCGATCATAGAACGGCTCTAAAGATGGCGCACTATCAAGCTGATACATATCACTAAAGAGATTGCCCATCCTTAGTCTTTGAATCAACTTATTAAGCACAGCCAGTTGCGTGTTCAAGATATCCTGAACATCATTGTTTCCTGTAAATCGGTCAACCGTTGGCTCTTTGGATAGGTTCACAATATCACAGGCAAGAATGGTGATGTTGAACTTTAGGGTTTGCTCTGTGTCAATCACGCTGTTGATTATGATATGACCAAGAGGAAAAATATCTTGCTTGTTTAGGTTCACATCGGTAATATCACCTGTGGTCACCGTATTGATATTGATATCCCCAAGCAACGCTGTCTTGATTGTTTGGGTCAACTGATAATAACCTCTTACGCCTTGATTCTGTACACTCATTTGAATTGATTTTTTATTTGCTTGGCTTCCAGCTCATTTTTGTCCTTCATAAACGAGAGCATCATAAAACATTCGTGCATCTTTAGTTTAGTGATACTTTCAAATCTTGTAATATCTCCGCAAGCGAGTCCGTAAACCGATTGATACCATCCCCATTTTCTTGAGAATTGAGATACTGTGTCAAGGCTGGTGTCTGATTGTTGTTGTCCAAAGAGTTCATCATAGTTTGTGACAAGTCTATCCCTAAATTCCACAAAAAAAAAATAGCCGACATCACCGCATCCATTGGCATATCCAAAATGTTTGCCTCCGCACCCAGTTGGTATTCATCAATGCTGTACTTGCCCTTCAACTTAACAAGCACTGGGCGATAGAGGACATTCATTGCCTTCTCCATATTATCCCAATCACTTATAAACGTATCAAGGTCAATGTACTCTCCCAAGGTTATCTCGTCAAGCTGCGGCTGGAAACCGTACTCCGTTCCATTCAGCTTGAACATCGTCACTAAGGAAGGCTTTTCATCAAATATTTTTGTGATTTTATCAGTGATCGCCAAGGAATCCCTGAGATGCAAAAGCATCACCTCATCAAGCCGTATGTTGCAGAATATTTCAATCATCTTAGCATTCAAGAACCCCTCGTCTGTGATATCTTCTTGAACCTTCAGGAAGTGTTTGTACTGCCGTAAGGTGATGTCCTTCAATGAAGTCGGGATGGTGATTTTCATTTTCATATCTATATAACGTAAATGGTGGGGGTTTTTGTAGTGATGCTTAAATATAAAAAAAGGGCAGCCATTTCTGACCACCCTTGAAAGGATATTGCAAAGCCTCTTTATGCAGGCATCCTTTTCACACACAAAGCCTATGCGTTTAACTATATTTTGGCTTCAGTACATTTATTCTACCATTGGCAAAGTGTTGAACCCTTACCAGTGTTGGCAATGTTATTGTCTTTATTGGCTTGTCTATTGTTTTCATCTGTTCCTGTCTTTTGATTATACTGCAATGTACACCTTTCTTGTTTATCAACCAAATTGTTCACAAATGTTATGATATGTGATATGTCCCACGATTGGGGTTTTGCAATTGATATGACACGGAATACCGTATTGCATCAATCAGGTGATTCCAATTGTCTTGCGGAGTCTTTGATTTCTTTTCCAGCCAAGAGTAGTTGTTTAGTTCTTTTATTAAGTTGATGCTGTTATCATCCACGATCATATCATAATCTTGAAGCAAGGATATGCCATATGTAATTGACCCCTGCCCCTTGATCGCTTTCACAACATTGCACCCTTTTGATTTTATCTCGGACAAAAGCCTTGGCTCTGCGGAATCACCCACTATCAGGTTCGTGCCTGCGTGTTTCAAGTTTAGTAAAGCAATTTCCGAAGTAGTTAATCCCTTTAAGAAAAAACATTCCTTCAAATAGATAATTTTGTTTGCGGTGTCAATGTTAGTTTCAACCAATGTTGATGGGTCAGCAGCAAAACCATAATCTTGCCCAAAGACCGAAACGCCCACTCGTTTAAACGACCCCACCCTCCAATTGGAAAAGATAACGCCCTCTGCTTTCTGTAACCACCCACCAAGCATCTGGTGTTTGTACTTTTCTGGCCTGCGTTGCTTGATGTCCTCAATCTGACTCAGATAGCTTTCTGATAAGTTTTCTAAGTTGTCAAGGTATGTGGTGTGTACATAGGTCGTGTTGTCTTTAATTGTGTTGCTGGATTCCATCACTCCCTTTTCTTCAAAGAATCTGGAATAAATCCAATGCTCCTTTGTCACTGGGTTCAAAATCATTATCACCCTGTTCTGTTGTTTTTGGTTTCTCACCGACAGATCTATCTTATCAAATATTGATTCATCCACAAGTTCCTCCGCTTCGTCCATCACCCAAGTGGTTACGTTTGTCAATGACTTCAAATTTGCTGTCTGATCCCCCGATGATGTCTTGATCCCCTTGAATATAATCTTGCTCCCTGATAGCCTATTAATGATCTCGTCCTTTGTGATACGAAAATGATCTTGGATGTTTAGCGTTTCAATCTTATCAATAAATTCAGGGATGATTGAAATGTAAGCCGATGACAGCGTAAATCTTGTGAATAGAATAGTGTGACCTTCCTCATAGGTAAGCAAGACAAGCAAAAGGTTTATTGAATAAGACTTACCAGAACCACGCCCCCCAGTTACAATGTAATATCTGGAGTCCGATGACATTATGGGTGCATACTTCTCGTTTACGTCAATCACTTAAATCTTATGAGGTCTTGAAAATTGATATTGAATCCTTCCTTGGATGTAATGTCAACGGACTCTTTTGGCTTACCATATCTGTAACCGAAATACAAAGACAATGCCCTTGCATCACCCTTTAGTATTTGCTCACCAAGTACCCGAATCACCGCATCGTTATCAATAAGGTTGTCCAGCCTTTGAATTAGCTTCAATTCATCTGCTTTTTTTGGTCTGCCTGCGCCTACTCTCACCCCTCCGTTATTTTTTCTATTATCCATTTGATTCTTTTTTGTTTAATCAATCATATATATATAACGCAGATTTTGTTTCTTTTTGATTAAAATATTTTGCTCACCATCCATACAAGCATAAGCAATGCTCCAGCATACCAAGCCCATTGGCAAAGTATAGCTAATACCTGAACGGATATTTTTTTAGAATCAATCGGGACAAAGAAACTCACCACCATCATCAAAGCAACAATCTTAGCAATCATTTGACACCTTCTCTATCTTTCCACTTCCAGCTATCCACTTGCATCTTGACTCTGTCATATAGTTCATTGGTGCGTGATGGCGGTGCATTTAACACCAACCCCAACAATGGAGTGTCAAGTTGTTGTTTCAAGTTTAGGTACTTGGATTCCAGCTTGTCGTACTTATTTTCAAGGTATGTCATCTTATTAATCTCCTTGCCCGAACCCTTATTCGTAAACACAAAACGTCCTTCAATTTCCGCTAACGATTTGTTGTGCCGCTTGTACAATGGATACATTTTAACAGCGTGAATGGCCGTTGAGTGATCCATATGCTTTCCCTGGTCGTTAAAGAACTCAGCGATGTATCGCCATCGTATGTTTAGTTTGTCCCTTAGTAAATAGCACATCAAGGCACGATGTTCCACGACCTTTCTTGATCTTGTGTTTCCGTATATGTTTACCCCTGAGATCTTATTGATTGTCCCCCCAATTTCATATGGCGTGAGGTTTTCTTGTGTTGTCTTTTCCATTATTGTGTTCGCAGTTTTAGTAGGTGGTAGCATTCAACAAACTTTTGTCTTGCCTTACCCTTGTACTCTTGTTTGAATAGTTCGTAGATTTTTCTTGTGTATTGATATTTCGTTACGCAATCTACAAAGTATTTTTCAGCAAATCGCTTACCCTTACCACGAAAATACTGCACATTGTCTGCACCATCCCCGATTATAAATTGCTCATAAAAATTGTACATCGCTTCATCCTCCGTTATGTCCAAGATTTCTTTGTGCTTGTAATGGTAGTTGTAAATCAAAGCTGGGAACTGTCGGTAGTCTTTGTCTATGCTAACAATCATAACATTGTCCCTCCCGATGTCTTGGCTTATGTTATACCAGTAACGTGCAACAAGGTCATCTGTTTCAACCCCATATCCATAAATGCTGTCGTAGTGTTCTTTGACAAAGCTATGCATCTCACTAAGCAATGGCGGCAGTTCTTGTTTAGTTCGGTTCGCTTTATATGTTGATGTCAAGATTTTTCGGAAGTTACCTTTTGAGCCGCTAAAACATAGCACTTTGTCAATAGGGTAAATATCTTCAAGGTGGTTCACTATCCCCATAAATTGCTGGTCAAACTTATTTCTTGCATCCACGATGTCTGAATAGTATTTATCATCTTCGGGGGTTTCTCTTGCCCTATAGCAAGATGCGAAGATCAAGCTGTCTGCATCTACTAATAAAATCATTTAGTTTCTCGGTAAATTCAAATCAACACAATCATCACACGATGCATTACCAGCATCCTCTTTTTCTTCTCCACACAATGGGCAGATAAGTTCACACAGATAACACAAACTTTCATCGTGTTCTACCTCCGTACCGCAATCGCAATAGTGCTTG
>Ga0233413_10000945_pt1 | contig 13312 bp, 16 predicted proteins | sample Na_anoxic_6_MG_FD_189019 | JGI IMG/M metagenome (GOLD analysis project Ga0233413, IMG submission 189019) | Seawater microbial communities from Saanich Inlet, British Columbia, Canada - Na_anoxic_6_MG | ecosystem: Environmental > Aquatic > Marine > Inlet | place: Canada: British Columbia... | reverse complement strand
CGAAAAGGTCAAAGCTTCGGCGATCTGTTTGGAGCGCTTCCAATCCGCCGCTTTTTGAATATCTCCGTCGGTAGAATCGTCGGCGGTGAAAGTAGAAAAGCGACTTAGAGGGACCCTTGAATCTTTTGCGGTTGCCGTCTTCGCGTTCTTCTTCGGAGATTGCCCCAAGGCTTTGTACGCATTGAACCGAGCGCGACCGTCGAATTTGATTTCACCTTTTTGAAAGGGCGGAATCCCCTCCTCGAGAGTACCGACCGGCGACCCCGTCGTCGCTTGTGTGAATACCAGACCCCCCTCGTTATCGGAGGTAATTAGCGCGCCGCGCTGTCTAGCTAGTGAGACGAGATGATCGAAGATGGTTTCCGTTTTATCGGCGGTCACGCGATCGAATTGTGAATCGTCGTCTAGATCGAACGATACGGAAATCCCTAATGGTTCGATCAAGTTCCGCGCTCTTTGCTCAAGCGTGATCTTGCTCGCTTCATATGGCGGCTTGACGGTCGAGTCGACTATATCGGCAGCGTAATTCCAACCTTCTAAAGACGCGACGATCCCACCATCTGAAATCGAATGCTTTACCGTGTACAGTCTCCCGTCGACTACTAGCCTACCACCTAAATACGCTTGCGCTTCGTGATACATAAACGGACGCAAGAGCTCTCTAAGTTCGTCGTCGGCGTCGTACGCATATAGGTCCGCCGTCCATCCGTGGGCCGCGGTATCCGCGGCCCTTACGATCTGCCCGTTTTGCACCGGTACTTCGCGCCCTTCGATCACAATCGTGAAGTCGTCCGGCTCTTTGTCGGTCAATACCTTATCGGTGGTGTCTTTCTCTAACGCTTTTATCTCAGGCGCAAGACCGGGGATATTGATAACCTCACCCGGAAAAATGAGGTTAGGATCTCCCGACCTCAAAACCGAAGAGTTCGCTTTCCAGATCCGCCGCCAGTCTCGACCGTTACCGAAAGCCGCACGCGCGATGTGTGTTAGGGTGTCCCCTTTTACAATCGTATATGGTCTACCTGGCGAGGGTTTAGGCATAAATAACGACCTCGACACCGCGATCTAACATTAAAATAGAATTGCCCTTGAGTTTATTCGTCTCGATAAACAAGTCGAAATTTTCTCCTTCTTCGCCGAGATTACCATACTCGGTGATCACTATTTCGATCGGCGCTCGCGGACGGTCCAAAACGATCCGCTTTTCTATCTTCAAACTCGGAGCCAGAGTGATTAAATATCTACTCGCTGTAGCGGTTAAATCCACAAGGTCGTAGAAAGTCTTCGATTGAGAGAAGTATTGATTTACAAAATACTCGTCTTGGAATTCGTCTTGTACTGCGTCGAGTGCGGTTGTAGCGTTGTCGAATATCACACCGATCAACTCCGCGAGTTCAAGAGCTTGCGATCTCGTGTTTAGCGACGACACCGTCGCGACTTTCGCAAGAGCACCGATCGCCGAGACCATACACAATTCAGATACCGCCGCTTCGTTTCGTGCGACCTCCGGCTGTCGTATCGTCGTAGGTAGCACCGCCGACATACCGCCGATCAAGTCGCTGTATACCCGGCCCTTGGTTTGACCGTCCCCAGCGCCGAGGCTCGGGAGTTGGGTTAGTTGCTGTAGTTGCCCGGCGAGTGAATCGGTAACGATCGTCGTTTCGGTCTTCACGTCGTTGATGCTCTGTTGTATCGCGGTGAGAGCGTTGTCGAGCGCGTCGATACTATCGAAAAGTGGTTTCGTCACTGTGTCTAAAATCAGTGTAGCCTTGGTAGTTGCCGATTCAAGAGCTCTTGTAAAAGCTTCGACGTCTTGATTCAAGTTGTCCGCGAATTGTTGCGCGGCGTTCGTGTTCAAGTCTTTTATTTTCTCATCGATGATCGCCGATAGTTGCGCGGCGGTCATGAGTGTGGACGGGTCGATCGGTTCGATCCACTGACTGTCGATCGCGGTGACGTTACCGGAGCCTACGGGGTCGATATTCTCACGCACGGAGATGAGTTGTAATTCCACAAACCCAAGTACCGGGTGAATCACTTCCCACGTGCCGCGCTCTTTGCAAGCGGTGAAAAACTTATTTGCTACGACGTCATGCTGTGCACCTTCGAAGAACATATTGATTTTGTATTTCGTGCTGTTAACGTCGAGATCTTGAACGATGTTTCCTTTGACTTTCGGATAGGAAAAGACACCGAGTTTTTTGCTCAAGTCGCGCGGTCCTTTTTGCCATTTCGCTTTGAAGGTCTCACCCTCCGGTGATGTCAATTCTATCGAGTCCCGCACCCGCGCTTTCCAGTCGTTCGGACCGTTTTCGAGTATGTCTTTTATCTGGTCGATCAATCCCATTAGTTCGCACCTACTAAACTTCGGTTAACTGTCGTCGTCGTTCGACCATTCGAAGATTGAGAGTTAGAGTCTACCGATATTTGCTGGCCGAAGTCGGCGGCGAGATTTTTAAAATCAAGGCTTATATTGACGTCTGTGTTTTGGTCGAGTGCACCTTTTAAAGCCGCGGGGTCAAGAGCTACCTTATTTGCGCGAGACCTATCGAGCCCGCTCATACCCGTAGGACCTACCGAGTCTTCGCGCATTAATGTTTCCTCGCCCAAAGATGTTTGAGGCAAACCCATAAACCCTTGACGTGCTTTCCTCACTTCGTCGTAGTTCGTATAAGCCTTTTTATTTATGCGGCCTTTATCTGCGAAGCTTTCAAGCTTTTCGGTAGCGGCTCCGATGTCGATATCCATACCGAACACACCGCCCAAAGAGCCCGCAAGATTGATAACTTTTTTCGCACCCCAAACAAAGAGGTCAATGATACCTTCCCAAACGGTGACGAAGCCGTTGTAGATCCCGTACGCTACATTTGCCATACCAGTGCCGATCATATCACCCGCCCACATGATCGCTTCGACTATACTCTCGGCAAACTTTTGGACGTCGTCCCAATAGTACCAGAGCAAAGCGATGGCGGAGCCGATCGCCATCACAAGCATCGTAAAGGGATTCATCGCGACCGCGAAGTTAAACACCCACTGCGCCACCGTCGCGGCCGCGAGTACAGTTTTTAACGCTGCGAACGCACCCACCGCCGCAACGATAGCGGGTCGCCAATCGAGAAATATTTGATATGCTTTTTTCCCGCCATCGATTAAATCCCGGAGGGTTTCGATCATCGGTTTCGGATCAAAGTTTTGTATCGCCGCGATCGTATCGTCGAGCGCGTTAGGGAACTTCTCTTGAAAAGTTTCGAAGACTTTAAACCCGAGCTCAATCATACTAGATTTTAAAACGTCAAGCCGCTTGCCGAGCCCCTTGCGCATCATGTCCGCCATCTTCTTAGACGACCCGCCGGCGTTCTCGAGCTCCGTTCGATACTTCCGCGCGGTTGAGATACCTTCCATCATCACGACGTTAGCACCGGCGATCGCCCTCTTACCCATGATCGTATCAAGTACCATCGATTTTTGTTGTGTACCAAGATCGGCGGTGCCGGTCTCGAGGTCTTGCAAGACGTCAAATAGATCGCGCATATCTCCATTCGAGTCGGCGAGTGTTACACCCAAACTTTTTAAAACCTTCTTGGCTTTCGTGCCCGGTGCCGCAAGTTTTAGCATCATATTCTTGAGCGTCGTTCCGGCGATCGATGCCTTGATCCCGGCGTTACCCATCACGCCCGTGAGAGCGGAGAAAGTCTCTATTGATTGCCCGGCGGTAGTCATAACCGGCGCGGCGTATTTCATGGTCTCGAACATATCCTCGAGGGTCACATTCGCAGTTGTAACAGTCTTCGCGAAAACGTCGTTTATTCGGTCGAGATTCGTCGTTAGAACCGCGGTGTCTTTCGACTTCATATTGAACGCGCCCAAGGCATCCGAGGCGATGTCGGTCGCACGCGCGAGGTCCATATTCGCACCGGTCGCGAGGTCGACTACGGAAGGTAGCACCGATATCGCTTGCTCGGCATTGAACCCGGTCATCGCTAGAAACTCAAGTCCTTCGGCGGCGGCTTTACTCGTGAACTCTGTCGTTCCGCCGATCTTACGCGCCGCCGCTTCTAACTTCTCCATCGCTTTGGTGCCGCGTCCTATCATCTCGGGGAACTTAGCACCGGCGCTCGTTAGCGCCTGATCCATGCCGACGAATTCCTCGGTAACTTTACGCACCCCCATAGTGATCATGTACAAGCCTTGAGCGATAGCCATTGACCCTAGCATGCCACCCATGATCGAGCCGGTTTTCTTCGCAGCGGCGTTGATCTTCGCGAGTGATTTTTTAACACGGTTCGCGGTGGTGTCTGACTTTCGAGATATACGGTCGAGAGCTTTTGAGAGTTGATCCCGACTCTTAAAAACTACAACGACCGCCGCATCGGTTCTAGCCATGATTCAACCGCCTTACGACTTTATTTTTTGCTTGGTTTTGGTGGGGTTTTCTTGAGCGCTTTTGTGATTTCAATATGCGCATCGTACCAATATTGTAGGTCAGAAAAACACATAATGTCAAGGTCGTTTATAGTTACATTATCCCGAGAAAACAAAGCTACGATCATGTGCTCCGTCTCCGGGATTACGCGACTAAAAAAAGCAAAGCTAGACCTTCCGCCGCGGCTAGATCTCGACCTGTCATCTTATCATACATAGCGATGCTCTCACCGGATAGCACCGCCAAGAGCGTGTACATTTGCTCATAGTGACCTTTAGTTTTGCGGAGTGACTTTCGAGCTCGCCCGTTGACTTGAGTGTATTTGATTTCTTTCACTCCGCCGATCTCACGTAAGAGTGTTTGCTTGACCCCTACGCCGTCCTCGCTTTCGGTCACTTCGAGCAAGCCCTCACGCACCGCGCGCAAGAATTTACTCTTGACCGCGTTCGACGCGACTTCACCGTCGCCGTCGTCCAGGTCGCTCAAGTTGATTCCGTAGAAATTCGAAAGCGCCTCAAATTGCTCAAGCGCGCTCTCTTCTGAGAGGATGAATAGATCTTCGCCGTTCATAATCTGCCCTTTCTAAAAACTTCTAGAATTTCGTCCAGTCGCCTGCCGGCTGAATCGTGCAAGAAGTTCGGTTCTCTTCGGTCTCATTATTCTCAAACTCGATAGTGCCCTCACATCGATAAGAATCTTGAGCCGCGTTTTGATATGTGATCTTCACGTTGTCTAGACCTTCTGCGAGATCCTTAAGTACAAGACGCTCGTCGGCGTCCGTAATCAAGACAACGCCTTCGACTGCTGGTATGCGCTTCGTCATTTTGCGCATGCCTTTGCCCGAAGTCGCCACCATCGCATTTTCGTAGACTGTGAAAGTCTCGGAAAAAGTCGAGTCCGCCGCAACGTCGAAAGATATACCCTCGATCGTAAATTTGCGGATACTACCAGCTACTTTTTTAGCCGCCATTTTTCAGCCTCCTCTTATCCTAAAAGTACAGCAAGACTAGTGTCTGCCTGTACTTCCGTGTCAAGGATCGCACCCTCGCCCGATACGAGTATCGGTAGAGTCATGTTAAACCCAGTAGCGCCAGAGCGTATCGTCACATATCCGCCCTCTTGCAATTTGCCGATCGTGAAAGCGGCGGAGTAGACCCACGCATGAGATTCCCAAGACGTAGCAAGCGCGACTCCGTCGTCAATAACCGCTTCGATGTCTCGAGCTTTCTGTGCGTCGACCGAATTGGTCACTTTTGCGACGTCGGCGACGATTGAGATCCCCTGCCATTTCTCCTGTGAGAAGTTGACGGAGACAGAGTTCAAAAGGTTTTGAACGATCGAGATGTTTCTCATGGAGCGATAGAGATTTGAACTCACCGCGACGTTGTCGGGGTGGTAGAAGCTCACAACGTTTTGCAGATACACAGCGCCCGACTTGACGATCGTCGGTGAAATACCCGCCTTGACTGCTGTGTCGCGGCTATCGTAGCTTGACGTCCAACGATCCGCGGCGGCTCCGGGGATTACACCGGGCAAGAGCTCGCCAATATAGTGTTGCGCCGCGCGGTTGTTATTCACTCGAGCCATGACGCCGATCGCTATCGCGGCGATCTCGCTCGGATGGTTTGGAGATCCGGGGACTGCGATCACGCCGTTCGCGCGATCTGTCTTGCTTGCGTTGCCGAGAGTCGTAAGATCAGAGATCCCCGTAGACCCGGCGACGGTGTCGCCAGTTAGCACACGGAACGGACGCGCTACGAGTTTGTCATAGAGTCCTACGGCGGCGTTTCCCGCGCCGACATACGCGAGGATAGCGGCGAGAGAAGTCGAGTCTTGCCCGTATCCATGCACGACATCGGTGAAGAAATTCTCGTTCGCGTCGTCGCCGGTTCCGAGACCGTCGAGAGCGTCGGTGATTGTAGGTACGAGAGTACCGCTAGACATCGCGACGATCGCGACGGTAGCACCCGCGGGAGTCTCCTGATTAAAGCCTTCGTTTAGAGAAGCCTTGATCGAATTCCCCCAAGTACCCTTGCTCTTCGATGTGATCGTGAGCACGCCCGCTGTGTTTTCGGCGGATACGGGGAGATCTTGATCTGCGGTGATCGCGGCGGTTACTGCGTCCGCCATCTCCGTCACGCTCATACCGATCGTGAAAGCAACCGGCACATAATCGCCGGAAATGTACAAATGAAGCGCCGCCGCTTCGGTCGGCGAATTCGTGAAAGTGATCGTTCCGGTCGCGACAACTGCGGAGCCCGCTTCGGCTTGCGGACATGTCCACAATTCGACGCCCTTGGATCCGGCGTATGCAGCTTTTACAAGCCTGTGTAGCATCGACCCGTAACCGTAACGCCCGCCGGCGTCTTCGACGCTCGTCATTAGTTGCGGTGTTTCGTCCGCGATGCCGGTTTTAGCGGCGGCGTACGTACCGATCACGAGAATTTTTCTCGGTAGGTTTTCCGCGGCACTTTGGAATTGAACGTTGTTAACGCTCGATCCAACTGCGGCGGCTAGACTGTTAGAACTCAGAGTCATTAGTCACCTCGGGTTCTTTATAGACGTATACCAGTTCTGGTATTATCTGGTTTGGTTTGGTGTCAGGTGTAATCACTTCGCCGGTCTCGAAATCGGTGATCGAAGTACCGAACACGTGCAACGGACTAAGCACGGTTTCACCATCCGATTTTTTGACCTCTTGAGACCACTTTTTATCCGCCTTGCGAATCGACTTCGCGAAAGGGTCCGATTGCCCCGGCGCGTCGATATCGAGTTTGTGCCGGTAGTGCATTTGACCTTCGGTGAGAAGGAGATGGAAAAAGGTTTTACGCGCGCTCGGGTTCCCATAAGGAACCTCGACTTGTGCATAAATACCATCGACAGCAAAAGGATCTTGATCGTTGTATTCGAATAGGTTCTCAACTAGCACTTCGTGGTATCGCATTTTATGGACCTGCGTTTTCTACCGTAACACCTTGTTTGGTTTCTTCGTCGTCGTCGTGTACTACGTCGATGCTTATCGATGTAGGCTGAATCACGCCTTCGGCGTCTACGTTTAGAGCTTCGTCGCCGGACAAATCCTCATAGCAAGTACATGTGAACTTACTTGACCCCGTAATCGTCACGAGAGCCCCGCGCGGGTGCGGTGCGTCTTTCTGGAATGACTCAAACCACCGACTTGAAACATCGACGTTCCCGCCAAGATCGAGATCTGAATTATCCATAAGGACGTTAAACACCACGGATAGAAGATCATCGAGAGATTCGTCGGCAAGAGCCGCCGCCGCTTGGAGTCCCGCGAGCGCCGTCGCTTTTTGCGCGGCGCTCGAAGTAGAACTCTCCAAAGTGGCGACGTCTACTACCGCGGCTTTCGAGGCGATCAACTCGACTCGAAAGCTCATCTCATGACGAATAGGACCGCGAAGACTCGCACCGGATTTCGGGAAGGTTCCGCCGGTGTAAAACAGTTGAACGGAGCGATCAAGATTCTCGTTTAAGTCGGCGGCGTTCGCTTGCGGTTGATAGCCTACCGTGCGATACCTACCCGCCGCACCCGCGCCGAGAATCGTGATTATATCCGCTTTTACCGTTTCGAAATTCATGCCGACTGTTCCGCCTTCATAAGGTAGATCGTGATCCATCCATACGAGCGCCCGTGTTTAATCGGATGCTCGACCGCGTAAGTCTCAAGAGTACCCGTAACCGTGGGGGTCGAGGGGATTTTGACAGCCCAGTTCTCACCGTTTACCGGTATCGTCGACAGGGACGAACGGCGAACAGTAACGACCGGCAAGTCGATGATCATCTCGGCTCCGGTAGTTGGGTCGTACTTCCGAGTATCATAAGCCACTTGACCCATCACGGTTTCGGATGCCCCGGTGGGAGAAATTAGAGTCACGGGTAAGCCGAAGTCTCCTTCGAGAGTGTCCTCGAGATCCGCTTCGATTTGTGCCCGCAAATCCATTACTTCCCGCCTTCTTTTTTCTCGAGCTTCTTAAGCGGTTTAGTATCCTTGCGCGGCTCGTTTATACCTTCCGGAGCTAACTCGTCGGGCATATCGCGCGTGTACTTTTTACCGCCGATATATACAGTTGTGTCTTTTGGCAATCTCATTTTTTCACCCTTCGGCGACTACGCTTCTTCGAAACTGGCTCTTCGATCTCTACCGGTTTCGGCTCCGGTTTCGGCTCCGGTTTCGGCTCCGGTTTCGGCTCCGGTTTCGGCTCCGGTTTCGGCTCCGGTTTCGGCTCCGGAAGTTCAAGATCGAGGTAACCTTTTTCGACGAAACGATGGATTACATCCGTTTCGAGATAACCCTCGGGGACCGTCTCACCCTTGCGGATAAGACGACTCCCGAGAGCCAAACAAGGTTTTGCAACGAGCCACTTCATTACGGCGTAATGTCGATCACGACTATAGCGTCGACCATAGTCGGAACGAAGATCGGCGCACATTGCGTCCGTATCATGAGAGACTTTTTATGGTCCGGCACGATTACGTCGTGATGGAACATTTGCGGGTTCACAATACCACCGCTACCCGCGATCACAGGCATCGGAGCGGCGTCGGGAGAGAATCCGAAAATCTCTTGATAGTAAGACTCCTCCGACGCGGCCATCGGTAGCCTTTCACCTGGTCCGAAAACCCGGTCCATGCGCGCTTGAGTCGATCCGATAATGAATTTGTCTGCGGTGAGATACTTGGTATCGGTCCCCGAGTCGTTGTCGTAACTATCGAGGTATGTGAACAAGTGGAGGCTATGACCTTTAGGGGTCATGAGCTCGCCGCGGAAGATGAAGCCGTTGTCGATCAGGTGTTTGAATTTTTGAGGTACTTGGTTACTAGTAACCAAATATCCTTGGTTGACCTGACGATTGTCTGCATTCGCTAAGATCTTAGTGTTGACTAGGATCCCGGCCATTGCTTCGGCACTGGCAAGCGCGAAATCAGGCGTCACGTTAGCGTCGGCTCTCACGAGCTCGCACCCTGTGTCGATGTCGCCTAGCACGTTAGTCGCGGCGGTGAGCCAACTAGCAGCGGCGGTGAAAGTGTGCGTTGCCTTGCGTTTGAAATCGAACGTCAAGCCCGCTTCGGTAGTCCCGAAGATTGCAGGCATCGCGCCGGTAAGCACGACGGTCGAAGCCAGATATTCAAACAAGCGGATGAATCGACGGTGTTGCTCGACGTGGAGCTCACGAGCCAGTTCGCGCATTTTCTCTAGCCGGCTTTTTTGCTGAAAAGATGTTTCTCCGAGAGTGCGCAAGAACAATTGATTTGCATCGATTGGAGAAAGCTCTTCACCTAGTGGCGGAATGAGATTTCTTTCGGTGTATTTCTCTTTGACGACCGCGGTATGACCCTCGATCGGGAGAGCCATAATACCACGTTGAACGAGCTTCGCGGTTCGTTTGTTCGAACGCACGATGTCGATGTCGAATTCGAGGGTTTCGGCGTCGAAAACGGATTTCGATCCGGATTCAGGACGACCGAAAAGACTTTGAAAGCCTGTTGGCACGCCGACGTAGTCTTTTTCGTTAAAGGTGTCTAGCATCATGCGACGGTAGAGACCTTGTGTTACTGGTGTTGGGGTTCCTAACATTTTATTTCACCTTTTCCGATCAAGTGTTTTCGTATTCGTCGACTGAAAGAGTGTCTTTGAACGTGATGCCAAGTTCGTTCATACAATCGCGAATTGATTTTTTCTTGCCGTTCGCGTAAACGATGTCGGCAAGTGTGAGAGAATTCTCAAGAGTGATTTGATCTTGATCGAGGATCAGACCTCGACCGAAGTTAATCACGGGTACGTCGACGACATCGCCGGCGACGATTTGAGCGGCGGTTAGCGCGCGAACGATAACGCCCGCGGGTACGCCCTCGACGCCAGTCACGGAGCCTTGAACAACGACACCGACAGTCGTTAGACCGTTTAAGAATCCAGTTCCCGAAACGTCAGTTCCGGAGCCGCCGGAAACCGCGGTCAATACTGTGAGAGTCTGACCCACACCGCCTTCAGGGGTGTTAAAACTAATCACGTCTGCGGTGATGTCGTATTGCGCGATCAGTTGCCCATCCATTGCGGCGTTAAGAACTTCCGCGATGTCTTCGAGACCGACGATCGACGTGAAAGCGATCCCGGTAAAATCCGTTTGCGTTCCGTTGATCATGATCGAGAACTCACCGTCGGCAACGGCTTGGTACGCGGCAAGGTTGCCACCGTTCGCACCGCACGTGAGAACTGCGGGGATCAATGATTCGGCGCTTACGTCCGTAAGGGCTCCCCATTTACCCGCGGCGTTTTTGCTTACGATCGTTCCGTAAGCTAGCGCCGCCGAACGCCCTGCGTCTTGAGCAAAGGTCTCATCGACCGCGGCCATCGCGTCGCCGCCAAGTTGGAAAGGAAAATTCGAATGCTGAGTGTCTACTAATACAGCCATTTTTTTACCTCACGATCCCGCTTTTCAAATTGATTTTTTTGATAGCGGCTTCGTAGTCTAGTTCGTTTCTGATTACTCCGTCTTCGCTCAATTTCGGAGCGTCGATCGGTTTCGTGTTCGCTTCGGGTGCGGCGTCGGAATCGACGATCGCAGAGTCGGCGACTTTGGTTTCTTTCAATGCGTCATACGCAATGACCGCACCGTCGAGAGTCGCGGGGTCGACTTCGCCGCTCATAACCTTGAGAGCTATCGACTTGATAGCTTCGGGGTAGTCGTTACCAGCCAAGTATGGTTTCGCTCTTTCGACTCTCGCCGAAAGTTCGTCGTGTTTCACCCGTAGTGCGTCGAGCTCTTCGTTCGCTTCGGGTTTTACATTGGTATCTTCTGCCATGTAATCACCTTCTATGGTTGCCCCGGCGTCGCTTATGACCGTCACGGGTGTTTGTTGTGTGTTCGCTTGACGCTCCGCCGGTGTGTACAGTACACCGTCGATCATCCCGGCTTTTAGTGCGTCGATGTTTTCAGCGTTTGGGTCGTTCGCTATGAGTACCGAACCACGCCCGAACCCCGCACGTACGGAGCTTTCTTCGAGATTACGACCGACCGCAACGCGAGAGATAAAAACTCTCTCGATCGCGTTTATTCGATTGCGTATTTCCTCGACGCCTTCGTCTGTATCGATGCGCGGCGCTTTGTTCGGTGCGTTTTCGGATACTATGTCGACGACCTTGACGCCCATTTCTTCGAGTCGTTTCGATTGGTCGATACCTGACACCATCACACCGATTGACCCGGTCTCGACGACCGCCGACTCCGCTATGATTTGATCCGCGGCGCTTGCTATCCAATAGCCCGCCGACGCGAGCAAGCCTGTGTTGATCGCGACGATCGGCTTTTCGGAATCCGAGACCGCTTGATATACGGTGTCAACGCCGTTAACCTCACCGCCGGGAGTATCCATAGAGAGCTCAATCCGCTCGACGTCGGGGTCTTCATTCGCTTCGATTATCGCGTCCGTGATGGACACATAAGAAGTACCAGAGAGACCAAACATCCGATCCCATAGATCCGGCCCGCCTTGCGAAAGTACGCCTTCGATCTGGATTGTCGCGACGCCGTCGGAAATCGAAAGAATTTCTTCTTTTTGGTTCTCCCCCATTAACCCTAAAAACGCCGTGACGTCCTCACCGCTAACCGTGAGAGCCGCCGCGCGGTCTTCGTGGTATTGGATTAAATCCGGTTCGTAACAAGCCCAAAGTCTCGGCATTATTTACTCGCGATCAGGCGTGAGCCGTTAGAGTTTACTTGATAGTGCCATCCGAAAGTATGTAGCACTATATCACCGGCGTATGTGTCGGCGGCGTCGGCGGGGTCGCGGAATAGCCGGAACGTCACTTGCGCGCCGAGAGTAGTGATCGTCGACATGTCGATCTCGCCGATCACTATATAATCCGAGTCCGTCCAGGCCGTCGCCGGCACCGCTTGAGCCTTTGATATCGTGCCGTATAGGGTTGTGATCCCCGGACATGATACGCGATACTCGAAACCAAATTTATAGTTACCCGACGCCGCGGTCGCTTTCAAAATGTGCGCGTGCACCGATAGGTTAGTCCCGACTTTCCAGTCATGGTTAACCTCTTTTCCCGAGACCGGAACTTCGGTGATCCCGGCTCCGTTCGCGAAGTTTGCCATCGCAAGGTCGGTGCCCGGAACCGCTAAGGGTGTCGGCGCGTTATTCTTGTTTTTCACGGTGATCGCTAGTGGGTCGAAATTCTCGTCGCGCCACTGGATTTCAGGCAGAAAACCCGGCTTAATTCCTGTGCCTATCATACGTCGACCCGTACCGATCCGGCGGCTCCGGTAGCCATCACATATACGTCAATATCGAAAGAGGACTCGATATCTACGGAACCGTAGAACGGCACCCCTTCGGAGCGCAACGTAGGTGCCGAGCCTCCCGTCGTTCGGTAGGTCTGAAGGTAGACGAGGCTCTCGCCTCCCGATCCGGCGGTTCTAATTATGTGGACCTGACCCGAAGCGACACTAGTAGCAACCTTCGTCCACGTGTTTACGGGGCAAGCAACTATTGCAGGATCAGCCATTTTTATCGTCTTTCTCGTCGTCGTCTTCTTTCGACGTCTCGTTATCTTCGGTTTGCGCCGCTTGAGCTTGCGCGGTTTGCGCCGCTTGCGCCGCTCCGGAGCCCCAAGGGGGATCCGGAAGTCCGTCGAGCTCTCGCGCTATCTGTGATTTATTGGATTCTATGTCGGAACCGTTCAAGTTTTGGGCTACGTCGGCGAGAGTTTGCGCGCCCATCTCGACGTATAGTTGATCGGCTTTCGCGGTCTTCATTGGGTCAATATTCGGCATCGGAACGCCCGCCCACGAGCAATTTAACCACGCGCGGCGGAGCCGGGGGTCAGACCACCCCGGAGCCGCAATTCTATTCGCC
>Ga0233413_10000944_pt1 | contig 13317 bp, 4 predicted proteins | sample Na_anoxic_6_MG_FD_189019 | JGI IMG/M metagenome (GOLD analysis project Ga0233413, IMG submission 189019) | Seawater microbial communities from Saanich Inlet, British Columbia, Canada - Na_anoxic_6_MG | ecosystem: Environmental > Aquatic > Marine > Inlet | place: Canada: British Columbia... | reverse complement strand
GCGATGCCGCCGGCGTTATCAAGTGCGATCCCCTTTGGAAGCCCGACATCCGTATCTACTAAGACCTGCACCGTTGAAAGTGGTGTAGTTGGAGCTCTAGAGATAGCATCCGCGGAGCCGGCTTCTCCCCAATATATATAAGATCCATCTTGATTGATAGTTATATAATCTGGGGTGTCTAACCCAGATTGCATAACCTCTATGTCAGTTCTAGATCCTGGTGTATCGCCGGCTGGTATTTCCATATTGATGCGGGAAATAGTATCGGCTATGTTATCCACAAAATATATTTTACCAGCTGGGATATCCAAGGCTATACCTCTGAGGCCGCCGGCGACTTGCGTGTATAAGTATTCTGGATCGGTTCCATCTAGATTTGAACGCGCAACGACACTGAGGCTGCTAGGGACTGTAACTGTGGATGTCCAATAAATTTTTCTCCCGGACGAATCTACAGCAATCGCGCGCAGTTCTGTAGTAAATTCATTTGATGAAATTAGTGTTGTTGGTATGGCGCCGGCGTCCATACTCGCCACCTGTATCGCAGTGGGCGCGGAACCTGAAAATGCATTGATATAGATCTTCCTTTCAACTAAGTCTAGTGCGATTCCCCGTGCCCGGGCGGCAAACAGACTCTCATCGTTAGTGCCGTCAAGATTAGATCTCTTTATAGAGAAATTCGTGCTGTCGGTATTCGCATAATATAAAACTGAATTATCAGAGTCTATGGCTATACCATTTGGCGCATCGACTGTTGGGGCCTCAAGAATAGTCTCTTGATTCAGAACTGTTTGCCAGCCAAATGTTCCAGTAATATCATCATTATTCGCAGTATACAAATCATCGTATCTAGGATTATCTGTATCAATAACTGGAGATTCAAATCTTGTAGAAACAACCCAAGCATCCGGATCGTTTGGTGTAACATCAACTGTCTCTGTTTCTCCTTCGGCAGTAGTAGTAGTACCAGGTATTTTCGTCTTTCCAAAAAGATTAACCGAAGAATTCAGTGGCATTTTCACCTGCTTCTGTAGGGGAGTTAATTCGGCTATAGCATTGTTAACAACTGCCATTCGATCTTCATCAACATTAAGTATCTCTTCAACAACTGCTCCATCAAAGATATCATCAAGTGTGTGCGGGCCGTGTTGTATCGGAGTAAAGCTTATACGTGCAATTGAATCCCCATAGAAAGACGGAGGAGTATAAGAGCAGAAAGCAGGATCATATGCGCCGTTTGAGTTGGCTGGAGGATATTCTTCCTCTATCGCCACTCCATAAAGCTTACCATGCTGTTTATATTTGAATGCCACATCTGAATAAGACGAAGAATAATAAAGTCCTCCTACTGAACTGGATTGCCACGCCAGTGTCCATCCGGCAAGTTGATTACCAAAAGTTGTCCCATATGGAGCACTCACGTTAATCGCCATATCGCTGGTTCCACTAGCGATAGAAACTGCGAATCCATATAGGCCCGTTTGGTTAAATCCTGAGATTTCTGCTCCTTCGTTCACGTTGTAGGGAAACCTGGGATTTGCTGAAGAAGAGAAGCCTAGGCTTTGAGAGGTAATCAAATCCTGTTCTGCATCAACGGCGGCATGCGGAAGTTGTAGAGGAATGTTAAATAGCCATGGACCCAGAGGTTCTACCGCACTTTCTGATGGGAAGCCGGCTATTGGATATTGTTCTGTAGCTCCCATAATCTTTAAGCCATCGGTTCCGGAAACCATACTAATCCCGCGATCAGAATACCCGCCTAAACTATCGCTATAAGTTGACCCCAACAGCATGCCAGAATAGGAATTTCCAAGAGAGCAAGTTAGTTTCCATTCGCCACTAGGATCTGGCTGGGTGTCTGACCAGTCATCTGGATCATTGTCTGAATATCTATATACATATATAGAGCCATAACCGTCTGATCCAGCAGGGAACGGGGCGTCGGCAGAAGCTTGACCTACAGCTGTGTATAGCCCGTCAGATGCGCTCAACAAATCACATGAGCGGCCGAAGAGGCGGCCCGTGCCTGTTCCATCCGATGCTGTCAGGAATGCTTGACGGACACGAAGATCTGATCCGTAGGGGTAGGTACCGACGCCTCCAGTTGTTGCGTATAGAGAAGCGGTGCCGAAAGTCGAGGCGTTGTTAGTAGCTAAAACATAAATGTATGAACTAGACCCGTAAAGAGAGTCTGAATTCGGAACAGAGCCATGGGTCATGCTAATATCTGCTAAGTTCCCGTTGCCGGTCCAGTAGGTAAACGGCAGGACGCTCTGATAGGGTTGCTGCGAGGCTGTGACACCGGGTTCAATTGAGAACCCATACTGACTAGATGAATTATAGAGATATACCGCATATCCGTTAGCGTCGAACCGATGATCTTCTGGCGCGCCGCAAGCAAACCAATATCTAACACCGTCATAGGCAATTGCGACTTGTCTTCCAAACTCAATGCCTCCCGGATTATCACTCGCTGTTACAGTAGTTGTATGTAGCACCTTCTCTTCGTTTGTGTGGAAAACTGTTGCTTGGCCTGCGCTGCTATTGGCAACGGAATCTCCAACAATAATAAAGTATCCGTCACTAGAACTTACCATATCAATTGATTGACCAAACTGTGTCTTGGTATGTCCGCCGGCGGTAATTGGATTTGGAAGTTCTACTAATTTCTTCCATCCGGATCCATCATCAACCCTCTTATATAATCCGGCGTGGCCCGGGTCTTCAACATCTGTGGCCAACGAGCCCATGGCAGCGTATAGAGCGCCATTGGCGCCATATATCATCTTTTGTGATATTGAGAAAGCGCTATTTGGGCGCGGTGCGCGCTCGTAGTTCCAGTTGAAATCATTAATAGTTTTTACACCCTGATATTCAACAAACTTATTCATTGGAGCAGTGTCGGATAACTTGACATCCATGTAATAAGTTTTCTCTGCATCCAATACCCAGCCATCAGTTGGTTGAGGCTGTGATCTAAAAGCCGTAAGCTTGCCGCCCTGATCATCTCCGGATAAGAAAAAATCTACCGTTTCTGCTAAGAAGTTGTGCATGCCTAATTCAAATAAGGGCTTCTTCGAGCCATCCCAATAAGACTTATACTTAAACAAATCGTTTAAAGATCCGGTGGCTTCTGAAGTTGCGAAAGAGTAGACCAATCGAATTCCGTTTTCATCCGTATTTGGATCTCCCACTGGAAGGTTCCCTTCAAGGTTTATAAGACTTTCGAATGGAAGCCGGTAATCTGGTGCTTGTGTAAATTGAAAATCTGATGGGGTTTCGTTAGTAGGATCGACGATGGCTGGGACAGAGCCGGTATATACAGGATAATCTACCGCAATACCAGATTTAATAGAGTTGTACAAGATGCCTGGAGACATAAACGGCTTCAAGATTCCTTGCCACCCTTGTGGTGTTCTAGGCGACGTAAAAGCGTCTTCTCGGCCAGATATGTTTGCTGCTAGCGACTGGCTCAAAAGACTCCCTAATTGTACAGTTCTGTTTGCCGGATAAAATCCTTCGTATGGCAGCAGCTTCTTTATTCCTTTACATGATATTTCAATGCTACTAACTTTCGCAATATCCTTGTGCTTACTGATCATTGTGCTTAGTCGATTAACCATAGAGGAATCGGTATATTTTGAAGTAAAGGAAGAATCAAAAGACGATGTTTGGCTAACGGCACTCGCAGTAACAAAGGCGCCATCTAGAGTAAGGAATTTATTATTCTTTGCTCGAAAATCATTTGAGTTCTCATCCGCGTAATATTCGATAAAGTCAGAAATCTTAAATTCAGGAAGTACACTCATGTCCTTGTTGGACGGTCGAACATCGGCTGAATATTCCTCATAACTATTATACCATGGATTCTTTCCGGAAATCTGTTCTGTCAACCTTTCTACATATCCACTTGAGGCAGTAAGTTCCGCAAAATAAAGTGCTGCTTTAGCAATCTTTGCGGTACCAGAGGGACCATCAAAAGCTTTGCCATATAAATTGTTGGTCGGATCTATGCCTGGATTATCCAAACTGCATGAATACATATCCGTATCTGCGAGAAAAGAGGTAAAATACAATCTTCGGCCGTATGGATCTACTTGCACTTCGACGGCTTCGTCAAACGCCGCATCGGCCTGAGTAAGTACAAGGGCAGCATTATCTCCGTTCAGATCGCTCTTGTGAATTCTCAATTCATTCGTGCCAAACTCGCCTACATAATACAAGGTGTTTGATAACGGGTCCAGATCTATTCCCGTATTTCCGACCCCATTTGCAGTCGCCAAAATAGTCTGTATCGGCGAATTTAGGGCAGCATATCCAGTGCCATCGATGTTGCCGGTCCACACTCTCTCCGTTCCTGTCGCGGAGCTGCCCCCGACCCAATATAATTTGCCAGATCTCTGATCTATAACGATGTCGTATGGATCGTTGAGGAGATTAAATATTGTTCCTGATAACGAACCATCTAAGCTAGCTGTGCCGATATCATTTGAGACATTTCTATTACACCAAACAATCCTATTTCGCGATGGAGACACGGCAATGCCACGAACATCGTTGGGATTATTGCCGCCGGCGGCTTGACACACTACTCCCTGATTGGTACCGTCAAAACTTGAACTTAGAATATCATCAGCGGCGCTGCCAAATTCTGTCCAATATATTTTACGATTTGGGGCGTCTACTGCGATACCGTTGGCGAAATCGTTGGGAGAAAGGTATACCTGAAAAGAATCGCTCCAAGAAGTATCACTTAATTTGGTACGAGAAAAGATATGCTCTACGCCGCCATCATCCGTACTATAGAAGACACCAGATACATATGTAGATTCATTATATAAATAATTCAATTCGTTAAACGACAAAGATGGTACTGGTTTGAACCTATTCGTGGTGATGTCTGTATCCATCATAAGTTCGCCATCGCGATTCTCATAAGAAGAACTATCTGGATATGACTTTAATCCATCAGTTGCCATCGGATTAAAATTGAGAGAATCAACCAACATGGTGCCTGTTCTTGCTGCGGGCGCGGCGGTATAGCCTTGAGAATTTAATGCTACACCAAACGTTCGAATCTGATCTTCTTTGAAGAACGTCCTTTGTGCACCGAAAGTACGATCATAACCATCAATCCCTGTACCTGAAACCTCAGAATAATTTGTTCTTGTTCTAGTCCTATTTAGGAAAGCATTGACAGAAGATGGATATAAAATCTGTGAGTAATCTATTTTTACAAATTGTCTAACTGGATTTGTATCTTTGGAGAATTGCCCTAAATCTAAATACATGGTACTCATGTTTTCGTACATGCTGTCTTTCTCTTCATCACCGGACTTGCCTAATCTATTTTGTAAGCTTGGATCTAAAAAGGACTGTAGGCTATTCCCATACGTATATGTAAAAGAGGAAGTAGTAATCGCTGGATCATTAATATTTGGTTGGACTTCTAGTGTGTGATTAAGTGGCTTGGCGCTGCTCCTTACAATTGGTAGTTTATAACACAATACCCCTTCTCTCTTCGGGGCTGTTGGAAGGCCAGTCTGGCTAGACACCCTAAGATTTGGAGTGGCTGCGATGGATAAAATACTATTTTCTACAAGCTTCCTAACAATAGGATTATATGAATTTCTAGTTTGCTGCCAAGAAGCATACTGATAAGGACCATTATATACGTTTAACATTGTTCCGGCAGACTTAGAAAGAAAATTAACGGAACCAGATTCACAAGTGAATACACCAATGGCGGCTTTGTCCAAAGCAGATCCGCTTATCCCAATAAAATCGCCTCTTCCGTCTGATCCGGAAAGTACAAATTCAATATCTGTGTATGGTCCTGTCGTCATATATTCTCCCTAGTATGAACCGCTGTTCTGGTATCCTAGTAATTGTGTTCTATCTGTTATCGCTGAAGATTTAATCCATGAATACTGCAAAGAGCTTTGTGGAATGGCATGTGTTATATATCCATTATCGTAGACTGGCTTTTCTGGCATGTTTGCTCTTTGAATTTTGTCTAGTACGAACTCTGGCCAGTACATTTTGCCGGCAGATATATCGATGGCGATATCGCCTGCGCTGTCTACCGTAACTAGAGTTTCAACACTGGAGCCATCCAAATTCGCTCTTTGAATCTTACTTGCTGATGATTCCGTCCAATATATTTTCCCAAGAGATGTGTCAATTGCAATGCCGCCTAATGTGCTGGTGCCTACAGCTTCGAAAATCTCTTCAACATTGGAGCCATCTAAATTCGCCCTATAAATCTTATCATCGACAAATTCCGTCCAATATATTTTTCCAATAGACGCAGCGACTGCGCAGCCTTGAGAAACCATGCTCGTAACCAGATCTTCAATATTGTCTCCGTCCAAATCCGCTCTTTGGATTTTGTTAGTGGTGAAGTCTGTCCAATACATTTTTCCAGCAGGTACATCAAGAGCAATACCAGCTGGGCTAATTAGCCCCTCAACAGATGATACCAATGTTTCAATATCGGTGCGGGTCGATGGATCCTCTCCAACCGGGATTTCTAAGTTCGCTCTTTGAATCTTATCTTCAGTGGAATCCGTCCAATACATTTTCCCAGCACACACATCAAGGGCAATTTTTCTTGGTGTATCTGTGGCGCCGCCGGTGTCGAGCACCAGAACCTCGACATCAGCTCCTCCTAGGTTTGCTCGCTTAATCGTCGGACTGTTAAAATCTGTCCAATACATTTTTCCAGCAGATATATCAAGGGCAATTCCAAAGGGAGTGTCAATTCCATCTGCTGCGGTGACCAGATCTTGTATTGACGCGGTTGGCGGCGTCTGCTTATAATACCTTGTGTTTCTGTTGTCTGTGTGGTAAAGAGTGGGCGTAACGGGGCAAGTTATATCTGTTGCCTTCGGCGTATGTCTTGTTAAATCAGAACGTAGCACAGAACGCACTGAGTCGTTCCTCCAGGGCATTGCGTTGTTGGGCGCATACTCTTCAGCATACGTATCCAAAACGCCTCTAGAGCTCACGTCAGTGCCTCCTGGGGCGTTGAATCGGTTGACAAAGACAGATTTATTCGTGCCGGATAAATCGTAAACAGGAAGAGCGGTACCGGTTGTAAAATCTCTTGCTCCGGAGACGAACTGCGTGACAAGTGATCCACTAAATGGGAGGCTGGGATCTCCAATGAATCCTACACCTTCTGCCTCAACAAACGCTCTATTGTTTGAAGTTCTACCCACTGTTTGAATAAGTTCGTAATCATTTGAATAATTTCCAATGATTGTTGAACCAGTTCTCATTTGGATATTTTCTATGTTCAGAGGTCTCTTCGCCATTAGTCCTCTGTAATATGGTGCTCTTGGGCGATCTATATCAACGGTGTCCGGACCTCTAACTGTCAGCAGTCCTGAACTCATAGTTATATCAAACAACTCTGGCCTAGTTAATGAAGTATCATCTCCTTTGTTCAGGGGGACATGTCTTTGCTGACTTCCTCCAACATACTTGTAGGTAAAAGGGCCTTGCATTGGCGCGTCGGTAAAATTGCCGTATCTATCTTCATGCAGATTTGTTATATCAATATGAGGGAGAAAACTTTCCGATATTTCAGACATGTATCCCGTCTCAACTGATGAACTATAAAGACTAAAAGGCGCTATTCTAAACTCTGCCATTATTCTTCCCTATTATATATCTTCTACTAATATTTCGAATTGGTCGATATAAGTTGGTTCGGAATCGTCCCCGGTGCCCCAAGCATACCACCCTATCGCAACATCGTTATCGGTTGGATTTAAATATCCAGCATCCGTGCTCATAACCTGCTGTGTTCCTACCAACTCCCAAGTTTCTTGCCCAGAAGGAACATCTCCAGCAGAGCTTGTATAGACATTGATTGTATCAGCGGTAGTACCAACCGGAATAACATCCATTCTCACCCTATGCCAAACTTGAGCAGCATAAAGTCCCGCACTCCCACTACAGTCAATTGGTGTTCCAAACTCTTGTCCATTCGTTTTAACAACCCCTAAAGATAAGACATTAGTGCTACCGGCGGCACTGGTATCATCTTGTCGGAAACCTCCCAGCTGTACGGTGTATCCTATGGGGTGAGCTTTCCCGGAAATGTCCGTGCCCGTGAAGGGTACACTGCTGCTTACTGTTCTCACCGACATTCCAATACCAGTGCGAAAAGTGTTGCCAGTGGCATGGTCCGTTCTTAGCCATGCTCTAATCGAATAAGCCTTTGCTGAAGAAAGGGGGCCGGCATAAATACCACCATCAACAGATGAAGACACCACATTAAGTACCATTTTTCTACCGCTGGCCGCCGCATCTTGACCATTATAAAAAGTGCGACAAAAATCGCCACCAGAGGTTAATGGGGAAGAGAGAAAAGAATTTGCTGCGGCGGCGCCTAGGGCACCGGAAAAATCCCCATTCAAGCCGGTTGTGGATGCTGACAGATAATTAACATCCGAGCTAGCTAAAGTTAAACCTAATGTCATAATAATACTTCCTTATTTATAAATAGTGTTTCCACTATAATTTGAGCTTCTTTCATCATGTCCACCCGGGTGGCTCAAAACTGGAAGTTGCTGAGTTGTTGTAAGTTGAAAAATCAGAACTTGTTATTGGATTAGCAACTGTTCCTGGCCAGCCTGAAAACTCATAGCTAGCAGTTGCCGAGTTGCTGTAGACCGCGAAGTTGTAACTTGTTATTGGATTAGCAACTGTTCCTGACCAGCCTGGATATTCAAATGTGACGCAAACATCTCCCATACAATCCGGCGCAGGTGAACCTTCTGGCACGATTATATTAGAAAATCCTCTTATTTTTCTTTTACTCATCGTCACACTCCCTATCCAATATCTCTACGATTGCTGTATCTGTGCTCGAAATTGATATAAACCCGCCGGAGCCAAATTTGATAACCTCTTTGATGCCGGCTGGATCAACTGCATCATCATCAGAGATGTATAGGCCATCCGATGAAAAACTAACGATACCATTAAGATCCCTTTGAAAAGTGCTGTGTGAAGCAGATACAATGCCTCCTCTATTCTCAAAGACAGCCGTTGGGATATAATCATCGGTTCCATCCGCTCTATTTTTCCACCAATAACAGTTTTGATCCTGTGGGAGAGGAGAGGCGGGAAGGGGTGCGCGGCCAACAGACCATGGATATCGGCGTTCGGCTCCTCCGAAAACATGTCCGGATATCGGTCCCAATTCCACTTCTACTGTTGGGAATTTATTCCAATACTTATTTCTTTCCAAAACATGACTTTCAATAACAGTTGCCACTTTGTCGGAAAAGTTGGCGGTTGCCGGCACTAGTTGCTGTACCATTGAAGTAATTGCTCCATCGATCCATTTATAAAATTCTACGTACTTTATAAGACTGGGAGTATTTTTAACTCTACTAAAGAAGATGCCTCTCAGCTTATCCATCTCGTCATAGCTTTTTCGATAGCGGTTAACTGGAGCTCCGATTAGATTGTTAAAATCAACTATAGAGCCAAACACATTTATCATTTCATCTGATATAACTTGTTGCATTCCCTTTTCGATAGCGTATACATAATCTAGTGGTCGCGATTCTCGGGTAAAGATTTCGTCGTCTGCGCTGCTGATGATTTCAACTAGATCATCAGATTGAACAGTCTCTGGCGCTTGAAGTTTTGCGTTGGATAGATATTCTTTTTGAATAACATCGTCGTCATTTGCTAAAAAGAAATTCCCCCTGCCCGGGTGGGATAGTGTTAGCACTGGAGCTAGCAAATCGTAATCCCTATCCGCAGAAGAAGTGTGTAAGTCGGCAACTGTGAAGCCGGCTGTATAGCCAGGTCCGGATCCTCCGTCTGAACTGCTTAGAGTGTCATACCCCCACGATAAGGCTAATGTCTCTATCTCGGGTATAGAAGAGCTGATTGTTTCAAGAGAGGCATATGCGTCATTGTAAGGATTTTTTGTTCCGTAATTGGTACTGTCTTTCGCGTGGACTCGTATAACCTCAGAGGGTAAATGACTCAGCCATACTCTATTGTTAGTAATCTTAACATCGGTCTTCTCTCGTATTGATCCAGTAAAATTAGTGTAGTGGGCGCCGGCATAAAATTTACTGTTTGCTGTACTAAATTCATTATAATCAACAGCACTTAAGGTTCCAGTCAGGAGAAATTCATTTCTAATAAAATCCCCTTCGGTTTGGACCCCTTGAAACTCAATTATTCCAGTCCCATCTATAAATGCTGATCCAGTATCATGAAGGGCGAAGGCAGGCTTTATTTTTACCGCAATATTCCAATTAGTATTATCATATACATCTTTATAGACTGGACTCTCTAGAGTCGGAAAGGAAATAGCACTTGCAACTGTTGTTAGGACAAATTTAGCATTATTAGATTCTAATTCCTCTTTCACCAAATAAACTTGAAATTCAGATCGGTCAGTCGAATCCCAAGTATATCTATCTGTATCTACACTATGTTGTCCAAAAAGTGAGGCAGATATAAAAGTAGTATCAAACCACAATGTAGAATCTCGTGGGAATTTGGATGGTGCCACTATTTGACTCTCGTAGGTCCGGCTAGGATAAGGCACAGCGCCAGGTCCAGGTACAGCGCCGGCTGCAAGAGTTAGTCCAGGAAAATAATCTGATTCAGTAGCATCTGATGCTGTCATATAGACAGTACCGTTAAATCTATCAGTACCAGCAAAGTTTACAAATTTCTTTTCTAATGATTGTAACTTATAATCATCCTGTATTTTAAAAGTCTGGCCATCTACATAAAGGTTGACGCGAACTAGCTCTTCGTCGATACCATAACATCGTAAAAGATTTCTGAATGATTTCATTGTCCCTTTGGTATTATAGATATAAACAAGATTGTTATAGATGTTTTGATATATTAGATTTTTAACATTATAAATCTGCTCTTCAAATTCTTTATCGTCATCTCTACTGGCAATTGCCTCCAAAACATCTGCCTGTATAAAGAGGCTTGGTGTTGCGAATCCCAAAGATTCTAATGCGTTGCTAGTGAAAGGATAAGGCTTCGATGACGAGCTTAAGTATTGAATATTCTTAAGATTCGGAAGCTCCTGTATCTTGAGTTGCATGGAATCAAAAAAGCTTGATATGATCTGAGTCAGATTTGATAGGTTACCATTATCCTCTTCAATAATCCAGCTTGGAACACTGTTGTATATCGATGCTACGTTTTGATAATCATACTCTTGACCAAGAGCTTGTTTTTCGTTTAACAGGGAAACTACATCCGGATGGAAAGAATAGATAATGGGATCTTTAAATTCGCTCTTTGCGGCGCCGGCGATGACCATCGCAGATCCTGTGCTTCGCGCTCCCGCTGTGTAACCTGTCCAGGATCCATCTGAAAATCTACCTGAGTAATCTAGAACTTTCGCGTCTACCGAAGCAGTAAGGGTGATGCCCTCATTAAATTTATAATATACGCCTAAGTCAGTGTTTGCATCATCCTCATTTGTTCCTCCACCGACTTGAGTGAACCAGTTCATTCCTATTTGCTTATCAGTTCTTGCTGTTTTCCAGAAACGAAATTCATCTAAAGAAGCAGATAATTTACACCAGCCGGGTGAGTCGATGGAGAGTGTTGGACTTCCCACATCCGCAATGGAATCATAATAGGATCCAACATTAGCAATTAAAGCGCCGGTGACCTCATTGATAGAATCTCCTATAACATAATCTCTATAGACGCCATCAACGTATAGGTCTGCTCTTCCGGATGCGTTGTCTATACTAACGGCATAGTGGTGCCATTCTCCGTCTGCTATAGAGGCAGTCGTTGGTGCGTTGGTTCCACTAAAGCCGGCACGTATTCCTGTGAATGCGCCGGCGTTGGTTGTACCTGAAACATAAGTAAGAAAGATGGGCGAATAAGGATCTGAGCCCAAAGAGCAACTATTGAGTGTAATACAAAGTCGTCCGTAATCATTGGGAAGCGATGCGGCGATGGCGCTTCCGCTGGCCCACAAATCAAATACAACTTCTTGGGGGTTTAAGGGGGATGAATTCTGCCAACTGTCTTTCTTCATCCACCATTCCACAGTATTGCCGGCGGTACTCATCTCTAAGTTAGACTCTCTGTTCTCACTTACGTCGTAAAAGTTGGAACTAGAAGCAGCGAATATGCTAGCTAAAGTTTTATCTGTGCCATCCGGATCTTTATTCGGGCCGCCATAGATCGTAATGTATTCTACATCATCGGGGTATTGATATAACGTAGAGGGCGTGTGCGACGGGGTAATAAGCGTCGCATCCGCTGATCCCCATGTGGGATATGAAAAATCTATAAACCCATTTGTTCTTGGATACAACTCTTCATATACATATTTCTGAATACCTGACGCGCTAACCTCCCAAGCAGTCCTCTCAAAGAAGGAGCCGTCGAAAGGATAGTAAGTGTAGATATTCGTGATTGTATCGGTATAATATTTTTCAGCGGAACCAAACTTAGCAAAGTTTGAAGCAGAAGAATAGTCGATGTGTGGTTCGAACTCATTCTTTTGCACTACTCTCGCAGAATAATAATCTGGAGATTCTATATTTTCAGCAGCATCTGCCTTATTTGTAAGAGATACTACCTTGGTGTCAGCGTCATGACTAAATAAATCTTTGATTCCCATTTTTTATTCTACTCTAAATTTGAACGACTCGGGTTGTTCGTGGTACTCACCGTATTCTAGAATCATAAAATTAAATACATACTCGTATCCGGATTCTAATAGGGACATATCGAAGTCAAAATAGTTTCCTGACTCATCATATGATAATTTTGTATATTGTATGCTTCCGGTACCATAGGAGATTATTTCAAGATCATCCGCAACGCGGTTCAGCCGATAATACATATTATTAATTGTTGTATTCTCGATTTGACTAGAGGCAACTGTGTATACAGTCGGTGACCAATCTTTTGTCCTAGCATACATCTGGAATCTTGGGTTTTCTAATGTCGAATATGATGGCTTCAAATTAGTAATCTTAATGATGTATTCTCCTGGCGCGCCAACTGGAGAAGCAGTGTGATCTCTGACTGTGATTGCGCTTCCAGTATAAAATTCAGTTGGGCTTGAACCCGAATTGTTGTGCCAAACATCGAACACTTGATCCAAATTCGTTGACACCGCAACTGAAGCTGAGTATATTCCGGTACTCACATACCCGCCAGTAACCACGTAATCCCCTCCCTGCAGGGGAAGACGGGCACCAACTGGCTTTGTGGTACCAGAATGCATGCTTACAAATATACTTCCGGTTCCGACGGCTGGAATATCAACTAAGG
>Ga0233413_10000941_pt1 | contig 13362 bp, 18 predicted proteins | sample Na_anoxic_6_MG_FD_189019 | JGI IMG/M metagenome (GOLD analysis project Ga0233413, IMG submission 189019) | Seawater microbial communities from Saanich Inlet, British Columbia, Canada - Na_anoxic_6_MG | ecosystem: Environmental > Aquatic > Marine > Inlet | place: Canada: British Columbia... | reverse complement strand
AGACCAGATCGAAGTCCACAGGATCCAGATGAATATTCAGAACTTGCTAACGAAGTTGAGGTAGAGATTGACGATAAGAATACCGAACTCACCGAACTGATTAGAAGAGAGTTCGTCGAGCAGAATATTATTCCCTCTTCCTTCATTGATGATAGAGGTGAAGACTTGGAAAATGAAAGGGGATCGTGGGAATGGGATAATGTTGAAGTAACTTATGTTGGCGAAGAACTGGAATACGAATTCATGGTGCCCGGTACAAAGATAGCCAAAGACAGTGCTGCTATGAATGAATATGTTACATCAACTATTGATATCATAAATAAGATAGCAACAGATATACAAAGATCTACCAAGAAACAACTAAATCTCCCCGGAATGGAACAAGAAGGTGAAGATTCTGCCCAACTCATTATTACGCCAGAAAGAGATTTTCATATGAGCAATGTGAGGCAGAAGTATCAAATACCGGTGATGGGCACAGTTGCCAAAACCGGACCAGCAGAAGGTGTAGGGGGAGGGGTTAAGATTACCGTTCAAAACACCAATGGGAATCAGACAGATTGGAAAGCAAAAATGAACTATGATGTTATGAAACTGATGAATGAATACCCCGAAAGATTTAGGAAGGGTATCAGAAAAGAGATAGAGGCACTGAACCAGTTTGAGAAGATGGAACCAGGAAAGAAACTAACAGAATCTAAGAAAAATAGAAAAATAAACATCATTATCGCGAGCAAAAAGAAATGAATGTTGCTATAAAAGACTTCCCGATGGAAATAACAGAGGTTGCCATAGAAAAAGCAAAGGCAGCTCTTGAAGGCGATAAGTCACATTTAAGAATCGCACTACAAGGCGGCGGTTGCTCCGGATTTCAATACAAACTATCATTTGATGAAGAGAGTGATGATGGAGATTATGTCACCAAGGTAGATGGTCTAACCATCGTTATGGATGGGCACAGTGCTCAGATGCTAACTGGGGCAACCCTAGACTACAGTTCCAATCTAATGGCATCTGGATTTAAATTCATTAATCCTGGCGCTAAACGAACTTGTGGGTGCGGATCTAGTTTTAGTTACTAAAGGGAAGAAAAGAAATGAAACTGTTGATGGAAAATTGGCGAGAGTATATGGAAGAAAGCCAAATATGTGAGAACCACACATATGTCACGAGAGTATTGGGCATTAGCCTCCCGGTTAACGAATCGGGCGATATCATAATCAGCGAGGAGTTAAGGCGACATATATTAGAAGAGCACATGCTCTTAGAGAACTTTATAAAGAGCGTATTTGACAATTTAAAAACGGGTGCTGGCGAAATGAAAAATCTTTTGCAAGCTTTTTATAGTATGGCAAAAGATAAGACGGGTGAATCCATCGATAAATGGAATACAATAATTGGCAGGTTAATAAACGAAAATACCAAAAAACTAAAAAAAGCACTTGAAGTTGCCAGTAGCTTACCTAAAGTTGGTGACGCTGCCAACAAACTACTTCAAAAGTTAGAGGGGGCGCTTGAATCTTTCTTTAATAGTCCTAGCGGTTGGAAGAAAGTGATAACCGGTACCTCTATGGCTGTTGGGTTAATATGGATTCAAAAGAAAATCGGTGCTCTCATCGACTCGCTAGCTAGCGCCACAAATCCGAGAGATATGGCGAAAGAAGAAGTAATTGATCAAGTTAAAGAGTTTCTAATAGGGAGTGTTACAAAATTCTTTGGAGAGGACTTTATTGGAAATGTAATGGATCATGCCACAGACGTTAAAAAATGGTTAGGGTGGATTGGACCATTGGTCGGCGGTGTTAGTTTTGTGGCATCTGAACTAGACCGCCCTGCCCTGCGAGTTAATAAGCCTGGTTCTTTAAGACCTTTTATGAAAAAAGAGAACGAAGAAATAAGATGAAGATTAAGATTACGATAAAAAAACAAACTTCCTGTATCTCAGAAGCAGCAGTCGAAGACATCTCGAAATTGGGACTTTATGTTACTGATTCGTATATTATCTTATATGATCGATATGGTGTAGGTGCTCAGGTAAGACATCTTGACGGGGATAAGATAGAACCATTTATCAAAGGAGTGGTTCGCCTTGGTTGGGAGGGTGGCCAAAAAGCATTTAAGGTTGAAGAAATCTGGGCAGAAAAAGGGTATGGACCAACACTGTATCGAATAGCCATTCAACACGCTGGAAGAAACGGACTAATGCCCAGCACAATCAAGGGGCAAGTAAGTCCAGCAGCCGAGAATGTTTGGAAAGAGTTCTATGACGGCAAAGGAAGCGACTTTGTTGATACAAAGAAATCAGCAGACGATAATCACGAAGTAGAACACCTAGACTCTATCTATTATTCCAATGGACCTCGAATAAGCACATCAAAAGCAGAGCAGAACCACAGCAAGATTTTCAATAAGGCAAAAGATCCCTATGAAGAGAGATTAACAACACTCCTCGAAACCGCTGACTCCGTATTAGGCGAGGCAGTAAGAATGAACGAAGATGAAGAGCAAAGAAAACTCCGAGCAAAACCAGAATCAGAAAACCTGCTCAATGTAATCTATAAAAAGTTCAATGGGAAGTGGGAAAGACCAATTCCTTATTTCGGGGCAAAGACTGTGAAGATATACAGAGGAATAAATCCAAAAGCATCTAAATCCCTTAGACCAGGAGACTGGGTATCACTGACTAGATCCTATGCTCAGGAACACGGAGGTGAAGGTAGTATTGTGGTGAGTATGGAAGTGCCCTCAGAGCACGTCAGTTGGGCAGGGACGGACGAAAACGAGTGGTTCTACACACCTGCTGCCTCCTCATCGGATATCCCGTCAGAACCCGCCTCAGAGAGTGTGAAGGTCAATGAAGAGAATCCTTATCAAGAGAAAGCAAAGAAGAGTTTTGGAAAGATGATGAGATTGACTGTAACAGGCAATAACAAGTATAAAGTAAAGGGAATGAAGACAATAAACCCAAAAGTTGGCAAAAGCGCACCAGCAATAGTAGAATAGCACTATTTATAGATAAGGAAGTATTATTATGGCATTAGGTTTAATTTTATCAAGTTCGGATATCAATGTGATAAACGAAACAGATCCGTCAAACCATCCGGCAACTAGATTCACTGGGGGGAAATACGGATCGGCCGTCCTCAACTCAACCCTCTCAGATCCCCTAACTTCTGCCGGCGACTATGGCCGTGCATACTCTGCGACGAATGTTAATGAATGTTTTGGGGGATATTACCCGCTTTCATCTGTGGATGGAGGAGTATACACAGGTTCGATAAGCACCTCGAAGGCATATTCTATGCGAGCATGGGTAAGATATAACACCTTGAACGGAAACCAATGTGATCATCTAGGTGGCGGACTAAATTTTCTAGGACAGACAAATGTCATGGCCACCAATGGCAGCGACATAAGGCTCTATGTTCTCGGAGGGTATACTTTACAATTTAGTGGTATGAAGATGGATGGTGCCAACAACGTTAACCTGGGGCGGCCGCATTTGACTATTAACAGAAATGCAGTTAGTGGAACATCTGCGGCAGCAACCCGGACAGCATTCCCCGCGATTTCCTGTAATGGACCCGGCGACGGTGGTGGCAATGCGGATGCATATGCAATAGATAAATGGTATAGGATAAGATTTGACATGATTCCAGCTGGCGCCGCCAGTGTAACATTGAATGCTTACACTAGTTCTGCCGGTGATGTGCCTTCTGGTCAAGAAGTGTGGGAGTTGATAGGTACAGCAACGACACAGGTCACTGATGCTGTATATGTCGATCCAAGTCTCCCAGAGAACGGAATGGGGTGGTATGCATGGAAAGACGGTGCGGGTACTGACAACGACACATTTTACATCGACCAATTCGAAATATTAGTAGAAGACCTATAATATCAGTCAGAAGACTTCTTTCTACGAACCTTCTTCTTAAGCCTCTTAAGTAAACCCTCTTCCTCTTTTGGCTCTTCAGCGGTCTCAGGGGCCTTCTCAGCTACGGGAGCAGGTGCTGGCTTCGGAGCTTCCTCGGCAACTGGGGTGCCTTGTGCGGCAGCCTCAGCAGCCAATCTTGCTTTCTTTTTTCGTTGTTTGGGACTAGTCATAGTTTTTCTCCTTTTTAATAAACCTTTTACTGCTTCGGAAGCCTATTTACTATATTGCTTCGGAGGCATAGAAAATGAATATATTAGAACTAATTATACTCGAAAATGAAAAAAAAGAAAATTTAGATGACACAGATAACCGCGTTGAACTTCGGCTCCCGCTAGAGTCAGATGAATATTATGAAGAAGAAGTGGAAGAAGATAATAAAAATGAAAGAGGAATTATTATAATCGACTTATAAAAGGGTGGCACATTTTTTATGTTTAAAATTAGAATAGTTGAAAACAAGAGCAAAGAGATATCTGAAGCTGTTGATTACGAAAAAGCAAATCTCGAAAAAGAACTTAATCAAATTTTAGCTCTTCATCAGAAAGAGCCTGAAAAATTTGAAGATGAACATATTAGTGTCCTACAAGATATCTGGATGCGACTAGTGGGAGCTGACGGGGACAAAGAAAGAAAAGAAAAAGAAGATTTAAAAAAAGAATTAAACAATTTTAAAGAATTTTATAAACTAGACTCTCCAGACAATCAACAACAAGCCACACCAGACGAGGGGCCAGATACTTTTCCTCACCCTCTCAACCCAGGACAAAAGTTAAACAAATTAGATTATTGGCTTACGACAATTGCTATCCCGAAAGTTACTGGTGTAAGAGTTCCAAGAATAGGAAATTTAAAAAACCACAACCCCTTCAAGAATCCTCCAGCAGATACTGCTATTGAGAAGCTTGTAGACACCCTTTCTGCTTCTCTGAACGAAGGACCAGGAGATAGAAGAGAAGACGATGAAAGTGACGATGGAAAAGAAAAAAGAAAAGAAAAGCCGAAATCAGCTGGTTCTGTTTTGCAGATGCTGCAGCAAGCTGACCCCGGAAACAAGGGGTTGCACAAAGTATACAGATGGCTAACAGATACTTTGGTAAGCACCATGAGAGAAAAAGCATATGCTCTCTCTAAGAGAATTCAGAATTTAAATAAATCAGGACAAACAGACATAGAATATGTTGAGCCGTGGCGAAGCCCCACTGTGACTGAAGAACTGGGTGGAAATGCTTATATCGACGAAAAGTTCAAATCTGAATTACAGTTTGTGACAGATTATGTAGCATCCAAATTGGCAGTGGCAATTAACCAAGGGAAGTTAGATTACAGGCAGCTGCTAGATGTTCCCGCAGAACCAGGGGCTGAAGACCCAGCTGGTGAGGAGCCAACAAGCGCCCCACAAACAGGAGAGTCGTTTAAGGAGCCCGAAGAAGAGCCGAAAAAAACACCAGAAGAGGGAGTCTTATCAATCAGTAAAAATGAATTAGCTGTTGTGTTAAATCAATTAAGAAATACTGGGAAATTCGATATTGAAAAGTTTGGAAAAGAAATTAAAAACATAGCCATGCTTAAAGTAAAAAGTGCAATGGAAAAAACCCTCAAAGATATAGAATCCCACAGGGTGTCCAAAAAAGCAAAAGAGGAAGATACACGCAATATAACATCTGTTGGTAAACATGTTTTAAACAATTTGGAGAAAAGCTTAAATAAGATTCTCGACAAAGATGAGTTAATAAAGCTAAGCAAACTTCAAGAACATTTGTTAGAATTTAAGAACAATTATATAAAAACAATTGTTGAAAATAATAAACCAGTTTCTTACAAAATAAAGATAATAAAAGCAAATGCATAAAGTAATAGTAATAAAACAGATGTTACAAGATTTCTATCCTTTCGCTGCTAAGCGATTGGGCTTTGATAAGCCTGTTAAGATAAAGTTACTCAAAAGCATCAAGAATGCCATGAAGCCATTAGGCAAGACTGCTTTTTACGAACCAAATAATAGTTGTATAAGTGTGTATACACACAACAGACATCCAAAAGATGTGCTTCGCTCAATAGCTCACGAGTTAGTTCACCATATGCAGAACTGCCGTGGGAGGTTCGATCAAGCTGGAGCAGGTGGTGTTGGATATGCTCAAAAGAACTCAAAGTTAAGAGAGTTAGAAGAAGAAGCATATGCCCTAGGAAATATGGTGTTGCGAGACTGGGAAGATTCCTGTAAAGAAATGAACCCAGAATTAGGATCCGAGGTTGATCACACCAAGGGAGAATTTTTTAAAGGATGGGAGCCAATTACGGTTCCCAGAAATGTTTACCCAAGTGCTGGAGCACAATATAAGGGAGAGGAAGGAACAAATATTATGGAACACTTTGATATAAGAAATATAAAACTTAACAAAACTTTGATGGAAAGATGGGGTTATAAGCAGCCGGTTAGTGAAGGAAGATGGGCAGACGATGTGGTTAGGCCCACAGGAGAGCAGAGAAATTCGCTAGGGGGGAAATTGACGTTCAATCTCAATAATACACCTGGAGCAAGAGCTATTCAAAAAGGATTTGATCTTGCTTCAGCGAATGAGCCAGCGGTGTGGGGAGATGAGGATAATATTCGCAATATACAGACTAGAAGCCAAGATATAGAGGATACATATTTTGAGTATAATCAACTTTTACAAGGATTAACGAAGGCTGAAGAAAAATATCCTGAGATTGGGGCAATTAATTACTACACCCCAGAAGTGAAAAGTACTGAAGAAGGCCCGGAAGGATATAGGAGTCTTGCTTTCATCGAAGTTGCATTGCAAGAAGTTGTTAAATTACTAACAGAGAAAGGCAAAGAACACGCGGCAAAGATAGTCAACCAAGTATCAGAGAAGGTGATGACATTAAATAACAATCTCCGAAATACACTTGGATACGAAGCAAGCAGATGAAAACAATAAACTACAGTAACAAAAGAACTTCAAAACTTAAAAGTGATTACACAATTGATAATATTGAGTTCTTAACACCAAATGAAGAAGATTTAGTTGCTGGTGAAACTGAACAAATGCCTTTTTTTAGAAGCTGCCCCGCACCAATATCATTGCGAGGTAGAAATACCCCGTATGTTGTAACAAGAGGATAAATTTATGGATTTAAATAAAATAACAAAGAAATTTATATTAGGTGAAAGTTTTTCTCCTCCTTCTCTTTTTTCATATATACAGGCTCTTCAAGAAACAATGAGCAACATGGTCCCCAGAACTGTATCTGAAACCAGAAGACTTGAGGTCGCCAAATCCCAAATCAGGGAAATCAGAAAATTCTCCAAAAAATTACAGGAACGAGTTGACATTCTCGAAGAGCAGGTTAAGGTGTTGGAAGAGAACCGTAGCGAATAGATAGGAGATCACTATGACGGCACCTGGCCATATGGCTCACCCATTTGACTGCCCTGATGTAGAGACAGGGCAAGATTTGGAAAGCATATTCAACTCAATCGCGAAATATTTGAAGAGCAACTCGGCAGCAGTCAAAATTGATGGTGTCAATGTTAGCTTCAAGCTTGTAGACACCCCTAACGGCAAACAATTTGCTGCTGATCGTGGAAGTCTCAAGCCGATTGATATTTCTGGGATAACCATAGACAAAGTTGCTGATAGGTTCCCAGAAGGACACGGGATGATAGACAAAATCTCCGTTGTCCTGGCTATCTTAAACAACTCCTTGCCGAGTGTAGAGAAAGAGTTAAAAGAGCTTGGAATGTGGGATGATTCAACCATATTTATGAACACAGAAGCTGTCGATTCCGGACAAACAAATGTTATGGAATACGAAGATAGTTTCTTAGCTATACACGGATTAAATAAGTTTTATGAGAAGACACATTCTAGATCTGGCGTAACTCGCCCAGGTTCTGTAAGGCCGGAAGGAGTAACCTCTCCAAGCCACGAAATAGAGTACCCTGACAGTGCTATGAAGAGGTTTATTAAGAAACTTAACCCGGCTGCAGAGAAATATAATATGAAAGTTGTTGGTTCAGTTCCAACAGAAACAGTGGAAGATATTAATTTTTCTAATACATTGTCATCCCGCATAAGAATCAACATCACAGACGAAGATTTTGAAGAAAAAAGTTTATCTTCTTGGCTTAAAGAAGTTGTGAATCCTCGTAATGCATTTGTGAGTTTGTCTGATGGTAAAAAAGTAAAAGCTATAAGTAAACACATTTATACTGAACTCATAGCAAACCAAGTTCCTGTTGCTAGCATTTTAAAGAATGGCTCTGATGTAGCATATGCTATAAATGGAGCTATATTCTGGCATGCAACACGACAGTTAGGTAACGATGTGCTGAATTCTGTTACTAGCGATCTTGGCAAAGGAAAAAATCAAGAAGGAATAGTTATAAGAGATAAACATATCTGCGGAGGAACCCCTGTAAAAGTAACAGGGGATTTTATTGTCAAAGGTATGGAATCTAAATTTGGTAAAAATGAAATAATCGTGAAAGAAGAAGAACAAGAAGAAAAAGCTACTCCAACTGGAAAAATAACGGTTTTGTTTCCTGGCGGGTTTAAACCTCCACATGCTGGGCATCTTGAAATAGTGAAGAGATATTTAGATGATCCTGATATTGGAGACATCAATATTTTTATTGGTCCGCACCGACGCCCAAAGATTGATTCTGGTGCTGAAGTAGGTGTAGGGGAAGAAGAGTCTCTTAAGATTTGGAATATATATTTAAATTCTCTTCCCGGATCTGAAAGGGTTAATTTGGTTCAGATGTCAGCACACTCAGAGCTTGGCCGCACTCCTATGGAGGCAGCATACAAGTGGGCAGAAACAAAATCTTCTCCCGGAGATGTATATACTATGGCAGCTAGTAGCAAGAAGCAGAAAGGAAACGATCAGCATGTAAGATCTTCTGCTTTTGAGAACTACTTTACTTCTGGAAGAGGAAAAGACACTGCTGATGAAAGAGGGTTCTTCGCCAGAGTTCACCCAATTGCTACTCGTAGTCTGAGGTATACTGGAAGAGGAGATAAGTTAGATGGTCAACCGATAAGCTCAACTGTAATGAGAAGAGACGCACAGAACGGAGACTTGGGAATATTTTCTACCAATATACCAAGTGAAGTTATTGGACAAACAGATGAAATTATGAAAATTTTAAACATTCAAATAGTTGAGAACTTCACAAAAAAAAAGCTATATTCATTGGTTAAAGAAATAATGGCTGATTATGGTGGTGGTACCATGGTAGCAAGTGTGGGTGGTTCCAATGCTGGGACATCAACACAAGCATTAGCAAATCAAAAAATTCATCATGGATCAGCAGCACCTGATTATAGAATTTCTGATTCTAATGAAAACTGCAGTAACTGTAAACATTTTAACAAAAATAAATCAAAAGACTTTCCAGAAGAAGATGTATGTAAATATTATAATTTTAAAACAACAGAAAGATATATATGTGATGACTGGGAAGCAATAAAAGAATTCAGTGCTATGGGTGGTGGAGCTGTTGCTGGCGGTGCTGTGCCAACAAGCACTACCAAAAAGAAGAAAGGTAAAAAGAAAAAATTAACAATATTTAGATAGGACAGTAATCTAAGAACTACTTACTGTAGTGAGGACCATTCTATGATCATAGATAGACACAGATTTGCTCAAGAAATGTTATTGAGAGAACAAATCAGAAACAATATTAAAGAATTAATAACAGAAGAAAAAGATAAAATTCTTAAAGAAGAGAAAAAACTAAGATCTGTTATTCGTGGTATTTTAGTAGAAGAACAATCTACTTCAGTTAACTTTCTAGAAAATCTGTTTTCTGATACAAATTTAGTATCTACTTTACAAGATGGTTATGAATCTTTAGGAAAACCAGAAGAGAAAAAATCGTATAAATCACATGTGCTGAGTTCTCTGATCAAAACATTAGACATTTACGATACTAATGTTGATGCTTCAACAGTAGAAGAAGAACCACTAGAAGAAGAAATAGAAATAGAAGTAGAGGATGATCCAGATAGATTGCTTGGGCAAGAAGAAGAAAAAGTTGATGATTCTGCTGTAACTGGATTTACTATAGCAGGTGAAAATGAAACAGGAAGAAATTTAGCTTTAGGCGTTCCTGGTGAAAGAGACAAAGGTGTAGTTGATATTATTTGGCCAAGCATAAGAAATTGGTATAGTAAAATTGGTTCAGATGATGTTGAAGGCCGAGAGGTATTTAAAGATTATTTATTAATAAATATTAAAAAGTACTTTGAATTATGGGATTCAGAATCTGATTCTGATATAGAAGAGCCGGAAGTAGAAGAACCAGAAGATATGGTTGAGCCTGGAATGGAAGCTTCAGAGGAGCCTCTAGACGAACCAATAGAAGATACAGATGAATTTGATGATTTGAATCTATAGAATATAGATCTATAGCATATAAATCCTAGATTGTCAATAGGGTTCTTGCAAGTCTTTTTTACGAGTGTCATATGCCCTGGAATAAAAAGAGAAAAATCTCAGGAAAGAATACAAACTATTCTATCCTAAACTCCCTTAAAGAAAAAAATTTATCAAACGATGAGTTTGAAGTTATGATCAATTCCATATCGTTAGAAGATCTCATAGCTATGAAACTAGAACTAGCTACCAAAGCAGCTGGTGGTTATCTGTATGGTTTACCTATCTGGAAGTCTACAAAAAACATAGTTAGAGATGCATTATTGAAATACGCTCTATCAGCAACAAGAACCAAGAAAGAAGCTTCTAGATTTTTAGGTATATCGATATTAGAATTGAATCTTTTTCTTAAAGAATATAAAACAGAAAAATATTTTGAAGAATAGTGTTTTTTTTTTCTTGACTTTACTTTGAGTTAGTGTTACTTATAGAAGTATAAGATATATAAACACAAGGCTTTATATGGTTTAAAAGGTTGTATGAATATGGCTATAACTTATAAATAATAAATATAATATACAAAATACCAGCGATGGTTAACCTCCATGTCTCTAACGAGGTTCATAATTGAAGAGAGACTAGTATGGTTGTGATTCTAGAAATCAACCCGCCTTTTAAGCCATTCGTTTTTTTTAACTTTTCGGGGGTGAGTAGGTTCGATTACACAAATAGAAAATTTGTTCAAAGATGTGTAGATAACACAGAAAAAATATCTAAAATATAAAAGCCAACGATAATGTTGAACTTGTTCCTACAGCCATAGCGGCTTAGGTTACTGGGTGCTAGCAACCTGGAAACAGAAAGCTAGAAAACAAGTTTGCTGAAACTTTAAATCAGTTGGTGCGGGATATAAAATGGTTTGCTAGGTACCTAACTTAGCTAACTTTGTAAGTAAACAAATTTTTGATCTTTGGGTAAGACGCGGGTGCGACTCCCGCCACCTCCACCATTTTTATTATGTCAAAGAAAATCAAATTAGTATTATCTGGCTCAGGAACTAGATATCCAGTTTTTGCTGGTGCTATCAAGAGATTGATAGAAGAAAAATATGAAATAACTGAGGTATGTGGAACATCAGGAGGTGCTATTGTAGCAGCTGCTTTGGGTGCTAAATATAATTATTCTAGGCCAGAAAGTAGTATTGATGGGTTAATGAAATTATTAAATGAATCTTTACCAGGCCCTTTCCTAGATCCTCGCCTTTTCCCATTCGGAACAAGGGGAATTTTTAAAGGAAACAAAATTTTAAAAGAGTTCAGGAGACACTTTCCAGAAACTTTTTTAGAAACAAGGATTCCAGTTAATATTGTAACATTTAATATGAACAAAGGAGTTCATAAAATATGGAGCGACAAAGATGCAGGAATTAGCTTGCCTTTGGCTGTTAGGGCATCTATGTCACTTCCTCTAATTTTTGATCCCGTAAGAATAAATGAAGATCTCCACATTGATGGAGGGATATCAGCTAACTTTCCTTTAGATGTTTTTGGCGATGGTAAAGATGTTATAGGATTGAGGTTTAAAACACTAGGAAATAAAAAAAGAGTAGTAAAGAATAAAATTGACTTGATTAATGCTACGGTTGATGGTATGATGGAAGCTTCTATGAGAGAACACATGGAGGATGCACATTATGCCCAAACCTGCTTTCTCAAAACAAACCATGGCGGATTGAATTTGTTAATGAACAAAAAAGATGTTTCTTCGCAAGTTGAGGAAGGATATGACGGTATGAAGAATTTTTTAAAAAAATATGAGAGAAAGGAGAAAACATGAAAGAGACTGAAGAAGAACAACAGAAACCAGGCCCTGCGTGGAGAACTGTCGCGATCTTTTCCGAATATAGCAAAGCATCGAAGCGAAAAGAAGAACTTAGAGAAAGTTATGTCGTTGATGAAGTTCAAATGCAGTTAAAGATTAAAAGAGTTGGAGATGCTGGACGACAATTTGCTGTAAAAGAAAGAATAGACCCATCTAGCCTTCCAGAAAAAAAGAAAAAAAAGAAAAATAAATGACACATAGAAAACCAACTTGGGATCAAATCTGGATGTTATTGGCAGAAAGTGTATCTGATAAATCTCACGATCCTCGCAACAAGGTTGGTTCTGTGATAATAACAGAGGACAATACTTGTGTTTTGGGGCTTGGATATAATGGAACAGAAAAAGGTGGTAAGAACGAGCCAGACAGCTCAGAACCAGGTAAGTCTGGTTTTATCCATGCGGAAGCAAATGCATTATTAAAATTTAATTTTGGAGATTACAGAAATAAAAAGATGTATGTCACTTGTGCTCCGTGCGTGGTTTGTGCTAGAATGATTGTTAATGCAGACATAAAGACAGTGATATATCGTTATGATTACCGAGACACAACTGGACTAGAAATTCTAGAAGAGTCAGGAATAAATCTAGTACGAGTTTAGAGGATTTATGAATACAAACACAAGAGAAAGAGATTTGCTGTTGAGAATAGCAGAACACCTTCCACAGATAAGCAGTGTAATCGTTGGCTTGGTTGAGTATGTTAATGACTTGGAGGCAGCATATGCCGAAGAGCACGAAGCAAATCTTGTATTATATGAAGAGATGTGTAAGATGCAGGATGATTTAGAAAGCTCTAAAATGGTACATTAATCAATAAGTTTTTCGGTCATATCCAGGTGGCTGTTTATAAATGTAAACAACTGAGCATGAGTGATGGACACTGACAAGTGATGAAAATTGCCGTTAACAGCAAACAGGAGCCCAACTAGTTCACCATATCTATTAACAATCGGAGAGCCAGAACACCCCGGATAGGCAGGGATTGTATATATATCTGATTTCATTTTCTCTGAATAACCAGAATATATGCCTTTGAAATGGGGGACATATCCTCTTTCGTGAGCACCACCAGGAGCAGCTACATTATACACATTATCACCTTTTTTTGGAGGGTTCAGAGATAGTTTTATTCTAGGTTTGTTAATTCTTTCGCTTTAT
>Ga0233413_10000940_pt1 | contig 13376 bp, 13 predicted proteins | sample Na_anoxic_6_MG_FD_189019 | JGI IMG/M metagenome (GOLD analysis project Ga0233413, IMG submission 189019) | Seawater microbial communities from Saanich Inlet, British Columbia, Canada - Na_anoxic_6_MG | ecosystem: Environmental > Aquatic > Marine > Inlet | place: Canada: British Columbia... | reverse complement strand
ATAAAGGAGAAGGAAGCTCATCAAGTGGAAACCATTCCCAACGAGAACATTTATCCGGTTCCTTCACTAATGGCATCCCTTGAAATTCCCGCACAATCACATGTAACGTAATATAATGTTTCCCTTTGGATTCAAAATAGTCGTTTGTCCAGGGGCCTGTGATGGTTTTTTCCGCAATAAGACCAGCTTCTTCTTCTAATTCTCGAACGGCACAATCTTCCGGAGTTTCGCCAAACTCCAAGTGACCACCAGGTGGACACCAAGTTCCGGAACCGTGCGCATGTATCCTTTCACCCAAAAGGATTTGACGATCCTTGAAGACAAGCACACCTACTCCGACTTGAGGACGTTGTTTTTCATCTGAGTTAAAATCCACCATATTCTCTTACATCTTTTTAAGATTGATCAGAAGGTTAGTATTTCTATATATTTTTCCACCACATATTAATCCTTTTCTTCTCATCAAAAAGCGTGGGACTTGAAATATTAAAGGAGTTGCTCGCAGAGCTTTGGAGAGGCTATTATAAAATTTAATAGTTTCAATGCATATATTTGGTGGACGATATTGAACCAGCACAGTAACATTCATCTTGATTTACTCAGCCAATTATTAAAAGTGGAGATATTAATGAATAGTGAAATACACCCTTCAACATCAAGTGCCAGTAGCGTAGAGGACACTACGGCTGTAGAAATAGAAAATGGAGACCTGAATGGTCGAGAAGTGAGAATGATTTCAGGAGAAACTACGGAATGGGATCCGAGTATGTGCGTCAGAACAGCAGGTTTCATAGGTTCTCTATTAATCCTTGATGTAGGGGCTGCCTCTTTTCACGGTGTCCTCTCCGGAAGTACTGAAGACGACCCTCAACCTATTTTTTATGTGTCAATTGCCGGATTAGCAGTATCGGGGCTTGCGATCGCAATTATTCTAGGAGTAGCTTTAGGGCAAAACCAAACGAACATACCCTCTATACAGCATTAAAAATTCAAAGTTCACATATTATGAATATCAAAAAACAGTCTATTCTTAATATGTTACATTTCTCTCATGTCTATTTCTAGCTCGCCCTATCCTGTATATCCTGTACCATCCTGTATATCCTGTTCTGCTCTCTCCGAACTTATAAAAAGTTGCGAATATTTTAAGGCAAAAAAAAGCCTTAGCTAGTTAAAACCAGCTAAGGCGTAAATAAAAACTTGGCGGTGACCTACTCTCCCACACTCTTGTGCGCAGTACCATCGGCGATGAAAGTCTTAACTACTGAGTTCGGGATGGGATCAGGTGTACCTCTTTCTCTATTACCACCAAGAAAACTTGGCAAATGAATCAAGGATTCAATGACTATAAACAATGCTTGAGTCTCTCATGTCAAAGACAATAAGCTCTCAGCTTGTAGAAATTTTATGACCTTATATGTATCGCTAAGCGATAAGTTTAAAAAATAAAAGGTCAAGCCGATCGACCGATTAGTACTGGTTAGCTCAACACATTACTGTGCTTACACACCCAGCCTATCAACCATGTAGTCTTCATGGGGTCTGATGGGGATACCTTATCTTGAGGGAGGCTTGGCGTTTAGATGCTTTCAACGCTTATCCTTTCCGAACGTAGCTACCCGGCTATGCCCTTGGCAGAACAACCGGAACACCATTGGTTCGTCCACTTCGGTCCTCTCGTACTAGAAGCAGCTCCTCTTCAAGTATCCTACGCCCACAACAGATAGGGACCAAACTGTCTCACGACGTTTTGAACCCAGCTCGCGTACCGCTTTAATTGGCGAACAGCCAAACCCTTGGGACCTTCTTCAGCCCCAGGATGCGATGAGCCGACATCGAGGTGCCAAACCGCCACGTCGATATGAACTCTTGGTGGCGATAAGCCTGTTATCCCCGGAGTACCTTTTATCCGTTGAGCGACAGCGATTCCACTTTCCACTGCCGGATCACTAAGCCCTACTTTCGTATCTGTTCGACTTGTTGGTCTCACAGTTAACCATCCTTATACCTTTACGCTCGACTCGTGATTACCAACCACGATGAGGATAGCTTTGGACTCCTCCGTTACTGTTTAGGAGGATACCGCCCCAGTAAAACTGCCCGTCTGACAATGTCTGAGCACCAGATTCATGGCGTCTCGTTAGATTCCCAACTTGCCAAGACCGGTATTTCAAGGATGACTCCACGACGCCTGACGACGCCGCTTCAATGTCTCCCGGTTATCCTACACATGACAAGTCAAGAGCCAATATCAGAGTACAGTAAAGGTTCACGGGGTCTTTCCGTCTAGTTGCGGGTAAACAGCATCTTCACTGCTACTTCAATTTCACCGAGCCTCTCGTTGAGACAGCACCCAGATCGTTACACCATTCGTGCAGGTCGGAACTTACCCGACAAGGAATTTCGCTACCTTAGGACCGTTATAGTTACGGCCGCCATTCACCAGGGCTTAACTTTAGAGCTTTGCACCGAAGTGCTAACCCCTCCGTTTGACCTTTTGGCATTGGGCAGGCGTCACACCATATACGTCGACTTAGACGTCTTAGCATAGTGCTGTGTTTTTGCTAAACAGTCGCCTGGGTCATTTCTCTGCGACCACCTGAAGCTCATCTAGCAAGTAGAATCACCCCCTGTGGCTCCTCTTCTCCCGAAGTTACGAGGATAATTTGCCGAGTTCCTTAACGAGAGTTCGCTCGCGCGCCTGAGAATACTCATCCCACCCACCTGTGTCGGTTTTGGTACGGTCACCATCAACGACTAGAGCTTATTTCTTGGAAGCATTGCGCTACACCATCGGTTCCGCCGAAGCTTTCCCTTGGTCACCGCCTGGAATTACGCTAGCGGATTTGCCTACTAGCCTTCCTCACGGTTCCACGGACATATCCAATCGTCCGCGTGCTTAACGTACTCCGTCAGCCCATCGTCATAGTTTTAGGTGGCGCAGGAATATTTAACCTGCTTTCCATCGCCTACGCCTTTCGGCCTTGGCTTAGGGACCGGCTAACCCAGGGAAGACGAGCTTTACCCTGGAAACCTTAGGTTTTCGGCGAGGAAGATTTTCACTTCCTTTATCGTTACTTATGCCATGCATTTTCGCTTGTATACGCTCCAGTGCTCCTTACGGTACACCTTCGGCGCCTATACAACGCTCTCCTACCACTCACGAATAAGCAAGCTTATTCATGAATCCGCGACTTCGGCTCTATACTTAGTCCCGATTATTATCGGCGCAGAGTCTCTCGATTGGTGAGCTGTTACGCACTCTTTAAATGATGGCTGCCTCTAAGCCAACATCCCAACTGTCTAAGAAACTCCACTACCTTACCCACTTAGTATAGAATTTGGGGCCTTAGTCGGCGATCTGGGCTGTTCCCCTTTTGACTACGAAGCTTATCCCCCGCAGTCTATCTCCCGAACAACACTACAGTATTCGGAGTTTGGTTCCCGTCGGTAAGTCGGTAGACCCCCTATTGGATCCAGTGCTCTACCCCTGTAGTGAATCGTCCGAGGCTAACCCTAAAGTTATTTCGGAGAGAACAAGATATCTCCGAGTTTGATTGGCCTTTCACCCCTATCCACAGTTCATCCAAACATTTTGCAACATGTACTGGTTCGGTCCTCCACAGAGTGTTACCTCTGCTTCAACCTGACCATGGATAGATCACTCGGTTTCGTGTCTACGCCATATGACTAAACGCGCTTTTAACACTCGCTTTCGCTTCGGCTTCAGAATGTAATCCTTTAACCTCGCCATATAGCGTAAGTCGCTGGCTCATCATGCAAAAGGCACGCCGTCAGCCATTACCTTAAAAAGGTCATAGGCCTCCGACCGCTTGTAAGCTGCTGGTTTCAGGTTCTATTTCACTCCCCTAACAGGGGTTCTTTTCGCCTTTCCCTCACGGTACTGGTTCACTATCGGTCATCAACGAGTATTTAGCCTTGGAGAGTGGTCTCCCCAGATTCAGACCGGGTTTCACGTGTCCGGCCCTACTCAGGTGCCAACCTTGTCAAGTCATTCTTTCGTCTACGGGACTATCACCCTATACTGTTCAACTTTCCAGAAGTATTCGACTAAAATTTCTTGATCTTTTGGTTGGTCCTACAACCCCGAGATCATAGATCTCGGTTTGGGCTATTCCCACTTCGCTCGCCGCTACTATGGGAATCTCTTTTGATTTCTTTTCCTCTGCTTACTTAGATGTTTCAGTTCAGCAGGTATCGCTTCTCTATCCTATGTATTCAGATAGAGATGATGGGAGATTAATCCCACCGGGTTTCCCCATTCGGATATCTCCGGCTCAACGCTTCTTTCCAGCTCGCCGGAGCTTTTCGCAGGTACGCGCGTCCTTCATCGCCTGTTGATGCCAAGGCATCCACCAGCAGCTCTTAATAGCTTGACCAAAATTTGATTGGATACAAACTTATGAGCTTACTTTATATTTTTTTCGCCTTTGAAATGGATTCTCAAGCACTGATTATAATCAGTGAATTGAAATATATATTTATTTTGATTCTTGATTCATTTGCCTGTCAAGATAACAATCTTAATTCTCCGCTAAAATGGTGCGGTTACCAAGATTTGAACTTGGGACCTCTACATTATCAGTGTAGCGCTCTAACCAACTGAGCTATAACCGCATTCTAAAGTACGGAATGCGAAGCACGTAGACTAACCTTCATACTTCGTACTTCGTACTTAAGTTTGGAGGTTAGGAGATTCGAACTCCTTACCTTCTGAATGCAAATCAGACGCTCTACCAATTGAGCTAAACCCCCGATAGTAAGGCGGTCCCAATGTTATCAGATAACGCACTAATTTAACAATGTGAGGAAGATAATGTACAAGCGATAGAGCTTGTCCCAACCTTGGTGTGATGAGTAAACTCATCTACCATGTCCTTAAAAGGAGGTGATCCAGCCGCACCTTCCGGTACGGCTACCTTGTTACGACTTCATCCAAGTCATCAGCCTCACCTTCGGCGCCTCTCTCCTTACGGTTGAGTCAACGACTTCGGGTGGGACCGACTCCCATGATGTGACGGGCGGTGTGTACAAGACCCGGGAACGTATTCACGGCGTTATTGCTGACACGCCATTACTAGCAATTCCAACTTCATGAAGTCGAGTTGCAGACTTCAATCCGAACTGGGACCGGTTTTTGGGATTTGCTCCACCTCTCGGCTTAGCTTCCTTTTGTACCGGCCATTGTAGCACGTGTGTAGCCCCAGACATAAGGGCCATGCGGACTTGACGTCATCCTCACCTTCCTCCTGGTTAACCCAGGCAGTCTCGTTAGAGTTCCCATCTTAAATGTTGGCAACTAACGACAAGGGTTGCGCTCGTTGCGGGACTTAACCCAACACCTCACGGCACGAGCTGACGACAGCCATGCAGCACCTGTGTAGCAGTCCCTAAGGAAGAGTCCATTTCTGGACCTGTCCACTACATGTCAAGTCTGGGTAAGGTTCTTCGCGTTGCATCGAATTAAACCACATGCTCCACTGCTTGTGCGGGTCCCCGTCAATTCTTTTGAGTTTCACCCTTGCGAGCGTACTCCCCAGGCGGTATACTTAACACGTTAGCTACGGCACAATCGGGGTTGAGTCCAATTACACCAAGTATACATCGTTTACAGCTAGGACTACCAGGGTATCTAATCCTGTTTGCTCCCCTAGCTTTCGCGCCTCAGCGTCAGGAATAAACTAGAAAACCGCCTTCGCCACCGGTGTTCTTCCGCATATCTACGCATTTCACCGCTACATGCGGAATTCCGTTTTCTCCGTCTATCCTCAAGAAATGTAGTTTCAAATGCAATTCCGAAGTTAAGCTTCGGGCTTTCACATCTGACTTACATTCCCGCCTACGCGCTCTTTACGCCCAATAAATCCGATTAACGCTTGCACCCTCCGTATTACCGCAGCTGCTGGCACGGAGTTAGCCGGTGCTTCTTTACCAGGTACCTTCAAATAGGATGATTATTAGTCAACTTCTCTTATTCCCTGGCGAAAGTGCTTTACAACCCAAGGGCCTTCATCGCACACACGGCGTCGCATCGTCAGGCTTTCGCCCATTGCGAATGATTCTCGACTGCAGCCTCCCGTAGGAGTCTGGGCAGTGTCTCAGTCCCAGTGTTGGCGGTCAATCTCTCAACTCGCCTAGACGTCTTAGCATTGGTGCGCCTTTACCACACCAACAAGCTGATATCCCATGGGCCCCTCTCTAACCGTGAGGTCTTACGATCCCCCACTTTAATAAAGAAAAGTTATCTTCTCTCACCACATTTGGTATTAGCGGCTGTTTCCAACCGTTATTCCAAAGTTAGAGGTAGGTTACCCATGTATTACTAACCCTTCCGCCACTAAACTCACAGTTGCAAGCAACTGATCGTTTCGTTCGACTTGCATGCCTCATCCACGCCGTCAGCGTTCAATCTGAACCAGGATCAAATTCTCAAAAAAAATAAAAACTCTTGAAAATTTGAGCTATATATATAAAAAAAATAGACGATAATCAGATTTATCATTTTATTGATTCTGTTACCGCACAAGCTCTATCTTATAGTGCTTGCACATTATCTTTCACTCATTGTCAAAAAAGCATGTTCCGAGCCTCGGTGGGCCTCAGTTTTCCTCTCGCTTTCCGGCTTTTAATCAGCTTTTCTGCGTGAGAAGTTATTAATATAGACTGAGACGATTATTTAGCGCAATGCCTTTTTAGAAAAAATGATTTTTTGGGCAAATTAGTGCCTCTAAATCAAGTCTAAAAACACCCTTCTAAAGCATGTTTCAAGGCGATTTTTCATAGTATAAAGTTCGGATTCAGCTCTAAATTTTTGAAATAAAAACTTGTGTTATTTTTTTTCTATACACAAATACAAAGTGCATGATTGGATGAGTCGTAATCACTTAATTCTCAAGCGAATATTGATGTTTTACATATGTTCTGCAGTAAAATCATATTCCGCGGGAATTGAAATTCCAATTTTTTCTATGAATACTCAACAAAGCGGCACATCGACTTGAATCCCAGCCGTTCATAAAGCCCTTTTCCTGCAGCAGAGGCTTGTAATGTTACGAGAGGGTACCCTTCTTCTTTTGATCGATTGATCAAATACTGCATCATTAGTGATCCAAAACCTCTTCGTCTTTGCTCAGGTACTGTCATCACATAATAGATGCCGGCTACATTCGCATGAAGAACTAAGACACCTGTCACAATTGGCTGTCCGTCAAGATACCCCACATACATTTCATAGGGTCCGCCATCTGCGATGAGTACTGGGGGTAGCTTACTATACAGATCTTCATAAAGATTTGGATAGCCCCCTAAATCTGCGAACACTTTCGCAAAATCACGAAGACCTTTTTCACCCAATACTCTTGTCATCGATATTTCCGAGGAACTCTCTTTAGACTCATATTCATCTAGGGACAAATACATCCCGATGTCATCCTCTTTTAATGACAATCCTTGTGAAGTCAACTCATCTTCTAGAGTTTCAGGAGTATCCTTTTCTCCAAGCCACCAAGAAAAAGGAATTCCCTTCTCTCGATAAAGATTCAACACATGTTCCACGCGATCTTTTACGTTATAATCAGAGAACTTAGCCCCGATTACATAGTTAAATGTATCATCGGGAATAGAGGAATAAACAACTGTCACATCCAGTTGAAATATAATGTCAATATTCGGGACGTACTTGGCAAAATAGGTCATCTGGAGATGCATGTTCGCTTCCATTGACTGAAGAATTTCTTTGTCTGACCATGAGCTTTTATGTAAATTCGATTGAAGATTGAAGTATTTCCCGGTGTCTTCCATTGCAGCTTGATAATCGACAGCTTTCACAAACGACTCTTTGCCCAAACAATATTCAAGGATACTTCCTGGATATTGCTCTGCTAATCTCATTTTTAAGCTGGAATATTCCTTCTTTTTCTCTGGATGAGTTCTAAGATAATCTCGAAATCGCAAATGACGAGCCACTTCAGGGTTAGTGTCTTCAAAAACATGCAGATTCACATGGTTGTCTCCTCTCAATATAAAATAACGTCTCTGCTTTATTCCAAGTTCACCAAGAGGAGAATACCCCATTTGTATCATTTTCTCATTGAACTGATCTATAGCAGTAATGTCGTTAGTAATCCCTAAAATATCAATCTTAGGCTTTGCATGACATCCTGGAATGGAGGTGCTCCCAATATGCTCAAATTGTATCGGAATCCCTTGAAACACCTTTTCAAGTCGACTTCTCTCTTCATCAAATCGTTCCACCCATTTTTCTGTATAGGGTACAACAGTGATTCGATGGAGTTCATAGATCCCCACATGGAAGCCATGAAAGGTAGTCGTCTTTTGCAACTTATATCCTGCCTTTTCTGCAACACGAATACTTTGGGTATTACTTGGGTCAATAATGGCTATGACCTTATCCAAATGAAGGTGAGTAAATGCAAAATCCCTGATGCATTCCACAGCCTCGGTAGCAAACCCCTTTCCCCACTCCGATCGTGTAATTCTGTAACCAATTTCGACATACTCCTCTCCGTCAATGATTTGATTAATGGGACCTGCTAATCCAATTACACGATTCGTTTCTTTCGAGACCAGAGCCCAAAGGCCATAGCCATGTTCTTCATAGCTTTTGAGCATTCTCTGACGTAGGTAATCCAGAGTTTCTTCCTTAGACAAGGGACCTTTCAATGAGTATTTCATTACTTCGGGATCTCCTAATATAAGAGCTAACTCGTCAATATCTTCTTCTTTAAATTCCCGAACAATTAATCTTTCTGACTCTAACTGCATACTTCCTCCGTGACTATCGTTTGTACCACAGTAAATTGAACCCACTCGCAAATTCCACTACTTTTTTCCTCGTAAACTTTTTCACATCCACAGCCTTGTTTCCAAAAAGACCGATTCCGGTGCCTAAAACAACGGGTTGAACAAACAACATAATTTCATCAATCAAATCATTTTCCAGAAAATAATGATTGAGTGTCCCTCCTCCAAAAAGCCAAATATCCTTGCCATTCTCTTCCTTGAGCGTATTGATAAAATCCGGCGAAGGATCTGTGACAATTGTTGTGTTCGGGGTCTGAGCTTGCAATGTAGATTTGCTAAATACAAATGTATGTTGATTCCCAAAAGCCCATCCCCCGAATGAAACAGTCTGCTCATAACTTTTTCTGCCCATGATAATGGTATCGACTCCTTGCAGGAAAGAATCAAAAGCATACTCATCTCCGATATCCGCTTCTGTATCGAGCCAGTCGACACTCCCGTCACTGCTTGCTATAAACCCATCAATGCTGGATGCCATATACAAAATCACTTTTTTCATCTATTCGTCTCCTTTTGAAAGTTAATGTCACTTCTTTCGCGCAATAATATTAAAAATATGAGAATGAACCTCCGCACCTGTTGCACTCTTGCTATCCTCTTCCATTTCGTCAAACAACTCAAAATCGAAATCTCTAAATAATGCGAGAAGATCTTCCTTTTTCAAAAAGGTCATTCTCTTTTGTTCCTTTTCCGAGAACCCTCGGTACTTACTTCCAAAGAAATGTCCGGCAAATCGACCGCCGTGTTCCAACTTACTTATAAGAATCTCCCATACTTCTGAAAATGACTCCGGATGACAGAAAGGTAAGGAATACACAGCAACGATCAACTGACACTGAGGTAACAAATCCCAGTTGATCTCTTCGAAATCAGAAGAAATAATCACTAATTTATTCCTATCCGGTATATCACCTCTAGACAGAATCCAATCCCTCGCTAAGGGATCGCCATCAACTGCCCATACATCCCAACCCTCTCGCAAAAGATAAACCGCTTCATTTCCTGCCCCAGCTCCGAAATCAATTGCTTTCCCTTTCATTTTAAACCGTTTTGAAGCTTCAGTAACCACAGAACTTGGCTCCCTATAAATTGTATTTCGAAAGTAATTATCCCATTTTGAACGGCTTGTCAAAACATAGAAAACAGTGAAACACACTGTAGTCATCAAAATCAGAGCTATTAAAAGATTTATTTTATGTTTTTTAATATAATTCATCTCTAGAAAACTTCGTTGTTGGATCGGCATTTGATTATAAGATGTTCCACAGGAAAAAGCCAGAAGTATACCCAATCAACCTCAAGAATCGGTTTTTGGCAAAGAGAAAGTTCCCGTGGTTAGGCGATCGTAAGAGACCCCATATGTTAATATGGGGTCTCTTACGATCGCCTAACCACGGGGCTTTCTCAAAGTCAAAAATCCGATTCTTGAGGTTGATTGGGTATAACCTATAATTGGAAGCTAATAAACAACTAAAAGTTAGTCGCATAAGACATACATCCACTCAGCCTCTCATTTTTCCAATATTAAACTCAAAATAAACTAATAAATAACCTTAAAATTTCGAATAAATTGCATTTAAAACATTTAAATAAAATAAAAAATACTCTACATATTGAAAAAAGGGAGACAATTTCTACCTTGAAAGCCAAACTTGAAAATTTTTAAGTCTACAAAGAGAGGAAAATTATGGATTTAGTGTCATTACTCATTAGCTTAGCTAGTGGTGCAGCAGGTGGTAACATCGCCGGTTGGCTACTTAAGGAGAGAAGTTTAGGTCTTATTGGTAACTCGCTTGCCGGTATTTTTGGCGGAGGAATCGGAGCTTCTATCTTACAAGCCCTGGGTTTAATCGCTTCTGCAGGTATTTTCGATGCAGAGGGCGGTGTTGACCTTGTAGGACTTTTAGCTAACATTGCTTCCAGTGGTGTCGGTGGAGCTGTTCTATTGCTAATCGTTTCTTTCCTAAAGAAACTTTTCAACAAGTAATTGAGTTTCATAGCCGGGCCCTTCGGGGTCGGGCTAACTTGTATTTTCAAAGATTTTTTACTTTTCAGAAAACAGTCAGCACTCATTATCAACAAAAATAATCTTCGAACACCCCATCAATTGCGGTTTTTAATAATTTATGATATAAATATACATTACTGAACTTTTAAATCTAGATTCCAACCTAAAAACATGGAGACCTATAAAATGAAATATTTATTAATTTTGACACTCTTATTCAGTGCTCCTCTATGTGGTGAATTAAAAGTACTCGCATTTTCCGGGAGCGATCGCAAAGGATCTTTTAACCAAAAACTTGCTGAGCAAGCAGCGGAAATTGCTCGTCAGAAGGGTGCAACAGTACAAGTGATCAATCTTTCTGACTACCCAATGCCAATCTACAATGCCGATTTAGAATCGCGGAGCGGTTTGCCGGAGAACGTAAAAAAATTCAGAAACCATTTGATCACTCATGATTATATTATCATTTCCTCGCCTGAATATAACGGGCTACTCACGGCTCTTTTGAAAAACGCTATCGACTGGGCTTCTCGGGAAGACCAGGGAAACTATTCAACGAATGCTTTCAAAGAAAAAAGGTTTGCCATTATGAGCGCTTCTCCGGGAGACGGTGGTGGTCAACGTAGTCTAGACTCCCTGAGACAGCTATTAAATAATCTAGGTGGAAATGTGATTCAAAAAACAGTATCAGTTCCTGCTGCACATCAAGCATTTGACAGCGATGGTAAATTAATGGATGATAAGCTCCACAATCAGCTTGATCAGGAAATCTCTGAGCTTTTGCAATCGACTTAATATGAGGCAACAATGTCAAAAATCATTTACTTGAATGGGCCGTCGAGCTCCGGTAAAACAACATTAGCCAAATTTCTTCAAAATTCATTTTCGGAGCCATATCTTCATGTCAGCATCGATAAGATTATTGGTTTCATGCCTGCAAAAATAAATAATTGGGAGGGTGGAGACTCTCCTCTCGGTTTTTCATGGAAAGAGGACACCGATCCTGCCGGGCATCCTGTTTACCATATACAGGCAGGTCCTTTTGCTAAGAAAATCGTTCGCACATTGAAGGATATAGCCATTCTCCTTGCCTCTCAAGGTTACAATTTAGTCATTGATGATGTCGCATTTGGAGCCGATCAAGTTGAAGAATGGAAAGAGGCTTTAAAAGACTTCACTGTTCTATATGTGGGTGTCGTTACTCCCTTAGATATACTTGAGGAGCGTGAACGGAATCGTGGAAACAGACAAATTGGATCCGCCCGTGCACAGTACAATCAAGTACATGAAAATGTCTCTTACGATTTAGAAATAAACACGCACAAACACAACTCCGCAGAAAATGTCGAAATAATCAAAGAAGCCTTAGCCAAAAAGCAATAACCTGTAAAACTTAGAATTCCTCTATCCCCATCCAAGATAGCAGAAAAACAATCCAAACAAAGTTAAGAGAATCCCCATTCCACTATAAAATGAATTGGGTCTCAGAAGAATAAATGAAAAAAACTGAGCAAACCTTGGGTATGAAAGCAACGCAACGCCCTTAACTAAGCTCATCCAACCAAGAATTGTTATGATTACCGGCCACCCCATTACCCAAACATTGTGAACGCTCACGATAAAAGCTCCAAAAAGGAGTGCTAATATTCCTCCTAAAAAGAGAATCGCTTCGTTTTCCATTATTTGCTGGTAGATTTTTGCAATTCGTTTTGGATTCAACAGGAATGCAAGGCCAGCCCCCAGAAAATACAATCCAAAGATTTTTGCTAAAATAATTGACATCATAACCTCCATTTTTTAACTCTTACAAATTCTTATGTCATTTTTTTGATTTTAATCAAAACAAAAGATAGAATAATCACCTTAATTTACGGAGACAAATTCATGGATGATATCATTTGCGTTTACAAGACTTTTCATTCGACAGAAGCTGATTTGATCAAGGCACAACTAGAAGGCTCGGGGATCCCTTGTTATCTTAGATCGGATAATGCCGGAGGCATTCTTCCCCACCTCACACTTGTTAACGGGATAGGAATAATGGTTAGGCATGAAGACAAGGACCAAGCAACTAAAATTATCCATGATCGACTGGATTCTAATAACGAGGATTAGGGTCAATATTATTGATTTCCCAGCTTCTACAAGTCGAACGGAATTAGAAAACAAATCGCATTAATCATCACAAGCGAAAACCGAAACATTTGTTTACCCCATTGCCTATCGCAATCAGCATTAAATCCTTTGACACAGAAAAACAGCCATCCCAAGCCGATACTAGTGATGGTTGTCAGAAAAATTGTTCCTGTATAACCAAACAATGTCAACATAGCGACTATCAAAATCAGTCCCAAAATGTACATCACCATATGAATTTTCGTTTTTAATACTCCCCTGGAAACAGGTAGTACAGGTATCCCGGCCTTTGCATAATCATCGAAATGCCACAATGCAATCGCAAAAAAATGTGGCATTTGCCAAAAGATCATCATCATAAATAAGATTCCCGCAGCAAAATCGAACT
>Ga0233413_10000938_pt1 | contig 13389 bp, 15 predicted proteins | sample Na_anoxic_6_MG_FD_189019 | JGI IMG/M metagenome (GOLD analysis project Ga0233413, IMG submission 189019) | Seawater microbial communities from Saanich Inlet, British Columbia, Canada - Na_anoxic_6_MG | ecosystem: Environmental > Aquatic > Marine > Inlet | place: Canada: British Columbia... | reverse complement strand
TACCTAATCCATCATAATGTTTATATATAGCATGATTATAATCGTATAGAGATGTTGGTATTATGCATGATACACCATTTAATAATCCTAATATAATTATTGGTAAGATTTTCATATATATATATATACTTATTTTAATATTAAATAACTTAAAAAAAACACTAATACTATTAGTGTATAATGTTAAAACAAATTATTATACTACTAACTTTATCTAGTAATATATATAGTTTTTCCATTCCTACAACAGCAAGTGTTCGTAAAATTACAGATAAATACTTTAAAATTTATGAACCTCCCATGACCGAAGATCGGTTTTTTTCACCAAATCAACACCAATGTCTATTTTATACTGGCGGCAATTCTGATATTCCTTGTGAAATATATACTTCTTTTTTAACCAAATTATCTGAACAAAACTTAACCATTAATGTAGTAAATAAAGATATTAAAAAATCATATACTATTTTACAATCCATTACACATAATAAACCAACTACGATTATAGCGCATTCTTCGGGTAGTCTTGAAGCATTAGAAGCATGTAATTATTTAGACAATATTAACAAACTCATATTATTAGATCCTGTAGATAGTAGATTTTTTTTTGATAATGAAAATCATGGAAAAGCAATTCATACTAAGTATACTATTAATGATATGTTATGTATTAATGCACGAAAAACATATAAATGGAAATGGTTTCCCCCAAAAATTCCCTTTATCCCTTTTTTTGGATTACAAAGTAATCAAGTCGTCGTTAATCATTCAAATGCAATTATTGCAAAAGAGTTTGGACATAGCGATATTTTAGATTATCCCTGGGGAAAGTTAATGCATCAAACATTTAGTGAAGGATTAAATAATCGTGACGAATCTAAAATAGATAAGTATCATAATTGGCTTGCTACCATCATAGGCGAATATATAAAAAACGACCGTCTAATTGAATTAGATACTATTGATTATGAATTAAAAGAAAGATAATTAATACTTATAATGATAAAAATTATACTTATAAGTATACTATATACAGTGTATAGTTGCACTGGATTTAAATTTCATAAACCTACAATACGTGTAAATATTAATAATAAAGAACAATTTAACAATACTAAATTTATTACAATTACTCCTGGTGGTGTTGCAGGGTTTTATTCTCTTGGTGTATGTAATTACATTAAAAAACATTATGATGTTTCCAATTATTCTTTTTTAGGTGCTTCTGCAGGTGCGTGGAACGCCATGGTATGTAGTTATAAAGGAGATTGCCAAACTCTTGTAAAATCTCTATTTAATAATGATGTAATTGATCAAACTAATTCTATTGATGAACTACAATATAATCTAAAACAACATATTTTAGATCAATATACAATTGATGATTTTGATGTAGAAAAACTGTATATTACTATATGCGAAGTAGATCAATTTTCTATTAAATCTAAAGTGATTAATAATTTCTATAATTTAGAAACCATATTAGATTGCTGTATGGTTAGTTCTCATATTCCATATATTACATCCAATAAATTGATTAAAGTATATGATAATAAAATTACATTTGACGGTGGTTTCTTTTCTTTTCCTCCCAAGGATTATTATCATCATATTATTATTTCACCTAACATGTATGATCCAGATATGTTAGGCAATATGATCTTGAATATGTTTAAACGTAATATAACCAAAGAATCTCTTTATGATTTATTTATACAAGGTTATACGGATGCGTCCCTACATAAAGAAGATTTAGATGAAGTTTTTTTACCTGAAAATAACTATATTAATATAGAAAACAACGAATTTGATATTATTCCATGGTAATATTACTATTTAAATTCCACGTAGCCCACGCTAGTTTATACCTTAAATCTTGCTCATACAAATAATCCAAATTTATCGTTGTGCAATTATTACGTTCGTTTTGATCTATCAAAGCCAGTCTTAATTCATTGCTATCAATTTGCTCTTGATCCCAAAAAGGCGATTGTACCAAATGTTTTATGATAAATTCTTGGGTTTTTGGTGCAATTTCTGCTACTATAATAAATAAGGCTTCGTTGCGACCATACATACCTTTTGGCATCCACGCCAAAAATAAATGCGCTTTTTCTTTGCCTTCCTTATTATATCTTTCCTGAATGTAAGACTCTAATTTATTAATACTGGTAACTATGTGCAATTCATCGTAATTGTAGATACCATTTTTTGTAAACTCTTTATTGATTAATTTTTTACTTTCACGATTAAATAAATCAGCTACGATATTCTGTAACCAATTACGAGTTATCAACGACGCTTGTCCTGGTTTAATTACCTTTAAATCACTTGATCTATCCTGAATATTAGCAGTGTATTTATAGGGTTTACCACTTGGTAAACGCTTCGGCAGTAATGCTACATGCAACGACGGAATCATACACAGCACGATCACTTTATATATGATACCCATTAGAATATAGTATACTACAAGTATTTATATTATAATCCAATTATAAATCTCTTTCACGATATTGTTTCTTTAATTTAAATAAATTTTCCCATACACTACCTACAAAATCTATTTGATTTTGATAATAAAATATAGAGTCCGGTTTGGAAAATGTAGTATTCAAATAGGTAAAATTTAATGATATTACCTTAGGTATTTTTAATTCTGCATTTGTTAAGGTAGAATCATAATACAATTTATCATATATACCATTTGCATAATATATTATATCACTATAATAAGATAAATCATCCGCTACATAAAATCGCGCGTCTTTAGTTGCTAATGATATTGTCCCATTTAAATAAATATTGTCTACATTTCCTACTACGCTACCATTTTGATAATAAATAGGAACAGCATCTTTAAAAATATTTACCGGATCCATGGACAATGCGTTTGACATGTAATCCATTATCAATGTTCCTTTACTTATACCATCTGTTACATAAGTATTAATTTCAAATCTCGTCATTCCTGCATCATTTAAAAATAATGGACTTGAACAATTATATATATTTAAACTTAAATAGTATGCTGGTTTATCATACTCTGCTATTCGTATTGGTTCCATGGAAAAATAAGGATTTCTATCTTTAATGTATCCATCTACTATATCATATTGTTTTTGAGTTAATCGGTAATTAATATATAAACTTTCAGGATTTACTGTAAATGGAGCATGAAAATGCACACTTGATATTGGGTTATAAGTTATTAAAGGCATTCCTGTCATAAAACACTTATATATGAATTTTATAATTCTCATTAAATTAATGAAAGTGTTATATTTATATATATTTAAATGTTATCTAATATAAATTATTATATGCTACGTTTAATAACTATATTGTTGTTATGCAACACTGGAATAGGATATCAATTTAGTCGATCGCGGTCCATGTTTATGAATATCGAAAAAACACCATCGGATATTATTAAAATGGTCGGCTCCTCCGGCGAACCTGTTGGAACACCATGGAGTTATTACGATTTTACAAAACATCTGGAAGCAAAAGAAATTGATGGTGCTAGTATTATTACTAATAACGATAAAGTAAACGGATTATTTGCCATAGATAATGCACATAAAACAGGAGAAGTTGTGGCTAGCAACGTTCATGCTATTAAAACCATACCTGATTTAACTACCACTATTTTACATAATTTAGATTTAAATAAAATACCATTTGATATATTTGATACGACACGCACCGGATTTGGTGATATAATTCCTTGGCCACTCCAAATTGTAGGTTACTATTTTATAGGGTCTATTCTTCTTAGTCTTATCCTACAACTTCGTATGAATGGACCTAATAATAATGGTAATATGATGAACCCATTGCAAATGCTTACTAACAACAACAACAATCAAGTAGATACAACCACGGTAAACATTACATTTGCAGATGTAGCTGGATGTGATGAAGCCAAAGAAGAACTTGTAGAAGTAGTAGAATTTCTTAAAAACCCCCTGAAATTTGCCGCTGCTGGTGCAACTATTCCAAAAGGAGTCCTTCTTGAAGGACCACCAGGAACCGGTAAAACTCTTTTAGCAAGAGCCGTTGCAGGCGAAGCCGGCGTGCCTTTTTTTTCTGCTAGCGGATCCCAATTTATTGAAATGTTTGTTGGAGTCGGCGCTTCCAGAGTGCGTGAATTGTTTCAAAACGCAGGTAAACAAACTCCTTGCGTTATCTTTATTGATGAAATTGATGCAGTTGGACGTCAAAGGGGTGCTGGTCTAGCAGGAGGTAATGATGAACGGGAACAAACACTTAATCAAATTCTTACGAATATGGACGGATTTACAAAAAGCACGGGTATTATTGTTCTTGGTGCTACAAACAGAGCAGACATTTTAGATAACGCACTTACACGACCTGGGCGATTTGATCGTAAAGTAATGGTTGGATTACCAGATGCACAAGGACGCCGAGAAATTATGAATGTCCATTTTAAAAATAAACAAGTTAACAATCAAACTGATCTAGATGATTTGAATGCTTTAACTACCGGATTTTCCGGAGCGGATATAGCTAATCTGGCAAACGAAGCTGCTATTCTTAGTGTAAGATACAATGAAACCGGTATTACAAAAGATTGTCTTTATGATGCTTATGAAAAAATGACGATTGGTTTACCTAAAAAATACGAGAATAGAAATACGCATATTCTTAATATGGTGGCATATCACGAAACAGGACATACTATCACCGCCATGTTATTTAATGATATGTTTAATATACAAAAAGTTACGATTAACTCTAACAAAAATGGTGCCGGTGGTTATACATTGTTTACACCTAAAGATAGTTATAGTGAATATCCTACTAAAAAATTTTTATTAGCAAATATGATAATTGCAATGGGTGGAAGAGCGGCTGAAGTTGTATTATATAATACAACTAGCGATACCACTAGTCAATATGTTCCTGAATTAATTTTTCCTGATATTAAACAATTAGATATTACTACTGGTGCTTCTAATGATTTAAAACAAGCGAATAGCATTGCGAGACAATATATTAGTTTATTTGGTCTAGGTCGCAATATTGGTTTATATGATTCCACTAGTTCTGAACAACCTTTTTTAGGAAGAAATCTAGCGACAAATAGTGATAAACTAAGTGATTATAGTAAGGAACTAATTGATAAAGAAATCGCGGATATGGTGCATTTTGCTTACGAAACTGCTATCAAAATTATTGAAAAAAATAAAGAATCATTTCATCAAATAGCAGGTATGTTATTGAAAGAGAAAACGATAAATGGAAACCTATTAAATACTATACCGATATACTACAAATATTAAATTTATTATATTATCTATATATATCTATGATAGATGATATAAAATGGTGCAATTTTTTAAATATAAAACAAATTTATGGTAATTTCCCTATCAATTTTATAGACACTATTCCACAATACGATAATCCAGCTTTTAAATCTCAACCTAATTATCATTTCGTTTATGATAAACTGTTTATTACACAATCACAGAATATTCCTTCCGGAAAATTAAATGATATACATGCCAATGATTTATCTATAGAATATCCTATATTTATTAAACCACGTTGGGGACACACTAGTGCAGGTAGTAAAGATTGTTACAAACTTAATAATAAAAATGACCTACAACGATATAGTAATAAACCAAATATGATGTGGTCTACTTTTATTAATGCAAATGAAGGCATGACTGATTTTATAATGAAAGAGGGTAAAATATTATATCAAATTACATACGAATATTCACCCAAACAACACGTTTTTGCAGATGATTGGAAATTTATAAGTCCTTTATCTAAACCACCTGAAAAAATCATTCATTGGGTGAATAAACATTTACCTGATTATTCTGGTCCTTTAAATGTTCAGTATAGAGATGATATTATTATTGAAGTTTCTTTACGATTTGCACGACGAGGCAGTTATATTAAAAGCACTGGTAATAGTACATTGATACAAAATATCAATAATACTATAGGAGATCCATCCGTTTCAGAATGGACCTATAAACCTGATGTATCTTTTCGTCCTTATTATAGTTTTAAATGCTGGTCTCCTTTTTCATTATTTTATATACTACCCAATAAAGTGATGGAATATATTATTACTATTAGTGGTTGTAAAGATTTTTTTGAATATTATTTTGAACCTACCGGCAAATCAGGCAGTATCTTTTTTCAATTCCAACACTATAATTTTAACACAGGAATGAAAATTAAAAAATTCATAGAATATCTATTTTTGTCCTGCCAGTTCTTTTTTATTTTTATGACTTTTATTTGTATATACGCAATTCATCAACCTAAGACAAATTCATTAGGGTATCATATGCTAGGGTTATTATTAATCCTTTATATGACCGTGTTTCTTAACTCCTATCATCATTTCAGTAAAATATTTAGAATTATATAATATAATGTTTGCATAGTATATATATGAGTAGTCTACATAAGTGTTCAACTCCCCCAAAAACTATAGAAGGATTAATTGATTGCTCTGAATTCTGGCTTGTTCATAATTATGGTAATACTCTAGAACAAAAACGCCTAGTGAGGGTTTACCGTAAAATTCAACATTTTTTAAATGACATCAGTAAAAAATTGAAACAAGAGTACGAAAAGAAAGGGATGGCGGTGTTACGAAAATTGGAGGCGGAGAAGAAAAACAAAGTGATTTTACAAAAGAAAGCGAGGGACAAGTTGCAAGAATTGGAGGCGGAAAGAGTAGCGAATGCAATACACAACAAAAAAGGTTTAAATAATGAAACTAAAAAAAAAAATTTTGCTTCTGGTCGCGCTTCTGCTTCTGGTCGCGCTTCTGCTTCTGGTCGCGCTTCTGCTTCTGGTCGCGCTTCTGCTTCTGGAGGTAAAAAGAAAAGGAAATCACGTCGTCATAAAAAAAAGAAACAACACAACACAAAAAAAACATATACATAAATATATAGTAACACATAATAACATGTCTACTAACACTAACATTTTACGTGAATGCTGGGTTTGTAAAAAAAAAAATGTTAGTCTATCTCTTTTACCTATATCTTGGGCATCATCTCATCATGATATAGATATTCAACAAATACAAAACACTCAAACCGTAAAAGGCAAAATATATTATAATCATAATGATGGTAGTATTCATAGCGATTTTACAAAAGACGATTGTGCTTATCTATGTTTTAATTGCGCACATTAATCATACTCCACAAACAAACGATTCATATGATACACCTCCTTTTTATCCTTCTCCTCTTTAAATAACTTTTTTAACATTTCATTATTACGGAATCGCAAGGAATACGTATGCTGAAACGCGCCCCGCCCCACCCGACCCATGGCCTGAATGATCTTTTCTTGCGTTGCCCCCTCCAAGTCTTTTCCCAAATACGCATGACAGAATTGATAATTCGTACCATATATATAATCCGTTGATGCTACTATCATAAACAAACACTGCTGATCCGCTAACTCTTTCATAATGTCTACGTAAGTCTGTGATTCATGTTTACAAAATACACCTATTCCCATCATCAATAAGACCTTCCAACTATCTTTTACATTAGGAATCAACATAATTTTTTCTATAATTTTATTATCAATCTTAGGAATATGCAAATCTTTATAAGATTGATGAATATCTGACGTCCAGTTATTAAAATGCTCGCGCGTATTCGGGACATACAACGGATCCAATTCAATGGATTTAATTTGGGTTCGCATCTTGTTTAACTCACGCATTTTTTCTCGCAATAAAGGATCTACGCGTTCAGCCACAATCTTTTTTTCTTTATCCTCATCTTTTTTTAATCCATCTTCTATATCCTTTTCCATTTGACGTAACTTATCCAACAACTCATTATTATAGTGAATACTTTGCATCAATTCTTCTATTACTCTCGATGGTAATTTAATACTCTTAATACAATACGCAGTTATCTTATCTATCTCATCTGTTAAATATATCGCTGGTCCATGTGTAAGCGTATAAGCATCTTCTGTTACCATGCGAATCGTATTTGCATACATAGGTTCACGCATACGCTTCCATTCCTCATATATACAACTCCAGTCTTCTCTTGGTATTTGTCCTAATAGTTTCAAATAATAGGTTTTAATACTTTCAACGGTTACCTCTTCCATACTTTGAAAATATTGTTCTAATGTATATCGTTCAGAAATATTTACTTTCTCATTCATATACTTTATTACCTTTAAAATTTCACTAACATCTAAGTATCTATACATGGTTGATTTAGTATTACAATACTGAATACATTCCATTAAATCATCATACTTTTCATACATGAAATGCGGCATTTCTATCATATTTTCCTTATTCAATATAGGTATTGTTCGCCTACAATCATTACTTACTATAGATACTACTTCACCGTCCATATGCTTTCCCTTATAATCCGCTATTACTCTATTAATTTCATGCGCATGCGGTAGTGTAGCCGAAGACAACACTATGTTGGGTATTACATTTTCATTCCACGTTCTCTGAATAATAGCATGTAACTCGTGCTCTTCATAATCTAATGATATTGTAGGTTCATCCCAATACATTACCATATCTTGTGGTTTATTAAATGCTAACATATAACACATCGCACTTACATACGATTTAATATCACAAATCATAATTTCTACCAATTCACCTTTACTATTATCTACTTTACGAATTCCGCCAGTGCGACGGTCACGCACACAATCTTTTACGGCAAAGTAATGTAACCGAATATCATCAGGCGTTTCACATCCAAATGCAAATGCTATTTTTTTCCCCATGGAAATCGCACTTTTCGCTAACGCTAATCCTACATGACGAGCAGCACATACAAATATAATACGCCGTCCTTCCGATAAACCAATCGGTGTCATTGTTTTTCCAGTGCCTGTTGGTGCCGTATACAATATAAGTTTTGCGGCGTCTTTTTGTTGCATAGATAAATGTTGGTAAATTTGCTTTTGATGATCATACAATTTTCTCGCTTCATTATCATATACAAACGGGTTTTGTTCTATCATTGGTAATACATTGTAAACTAAAGTAGTAATATCTTGTGACTCTATGATTTGTGATTTTAATATAAAGGTTGCATATGCTTCAACAAAACTATTTTTATTACTTAATTGAAGTGATACTAGATGGTGTAAGGAATAATAATATTTAAGTGTTTTTTCTTTGCGGGTTTCCTTTAATAACTTATGGGTTAACTTAAATACTAAATATTCATATGCATCCTTATCCACATTCCGCTTGAAATTTTCTACACGAATCTGGTCTTTCTTTTTAATTTTTGTTTTACACGGTGCAATCTTATAATCCAAACTATGTATTTTAATATCTTTTTTAATCGCCTCTTCAAGAAAGGTTTGAAACAACAGATAATCCATCTCAGGAGTTTGTTCTATTTTTAAAATATCGTATAATGTTTTACAAGTAGCATAAGAAATCTGCACATTATGGTAACCATCCATGATCAATTTTAAAATCTCTTTTTCGCGAGAAGAAACCGGAATTTCTATACCGTTCCATTCCGTGCGCGTTAACTTTGCTTGTGTTAGATCCATTGTTATACTATTAGTAAATAATCTATAAATCTATTTCAATTTATTATATCATAAATTGAAATAAACTATAATCATCATAGATAGTATAACAATGGATGTAACCTTTTCTAATAATCATCAATATTTAAATATAATACCCTATATTGAAACTGAAAATGAACGTCTCGCTAAGTTAATAAACACAAAGTGTTTTTACTTTTATATATATTATCCAACACCAAAAAAGGAATCCAACGGAGATGCATACGATCTTCCTCCACCACCAATTGATCCCCCTAATTTACGAAGAACCCCAAACCATGAATCATATCATATTAGTTGCCCTTATTATATTATGAATCAACATTGGAATAAAATATTGTGTCGCGCGACGCCTTCCATGGAAGAATACTCTAACGTGCATCCATGCTATGATATATCTTACTTAAGCAAATATGCACCACCTGAAATTCTTTTATTCAACAATCCAAGTAAATGGATACCATGTGAATGGAAATTGTATGCTAATGGTGATATATACTATAATGTAAGAGCAGGATTATATGGTTCCACTACAGGTTATCATTATACCAATTATTTACATAAAGACCATAGTATTATACGTACAATATTTCCCAATTTGTGTTTTGCTATTATAAAATTATGCAGAATATTAGCTCGAGTTAGAAATCGTATTAGAATACGTTTATTTATACAAAATACACACAAGTCATCGTCTTCTATATTACACAAATTATCCGGCAGTCATTGGGCATATGAAAAAATGCTAATTTATCAATATCTAAAACATAAAAAATGTTAACTTGAATACTTATATTTTAATATATCTAATTCTTTACCAGAGGTTGGAAATTCTTCATCACCATAAATATCCTGTAATAACAACCATTCAAACATGCCTCCTCCATATACATATATTATACCTGCACCTAAGTTTTTTAATTGTTGATATTTTCTTAATAAAGTAGAATCATAATGGTGCATACCGTATATCACAAACGGTTTATTATCTTTTAACGCTTTTTCTACCGCGGAAACTTCTTGTTTAGCAGGAATCGTATTTATAATTAAACAATGTTGCATATCCTCTTTTAATGTATTAATAAGCAAATAATCATTTGATTTAGAGTATATTTGCATTTGTTCAAATGCAATAAGACATTCATTTGGTATGTTCCATAAATCAGATTTTCCTGAAATCATGGTTAATAAATTCATTATTATTATACAAAATAAATAACTTTATTTTATATTCTAATAATAAAGAATGTCCGATTCGTTTAATACTATAAATCTACAAATTTCAGACAAACTAGAAATAAAAGACGAAGTAACACAAAAAATGAGACCAAAAAATACACAAACGCAATCATCTAGTTGGTATATTACCAGTATAAAAGACTGTAAAAGTATAGAAGAACATATTTTAAGATCCAATAATTGTAGATTAGTTCTTTATTTAAAATATGAGAATTTATCATGTAAAATAAGTGCTATTCAAGTAATTGTAATTATTGCATCCACCATTATTACTTTTTTTGAATCACTAAAAACACAAATGCATTTTTCTAATAATCAGTTACGATTTATTTCTATTAGTCTATCTACTTATATCGCCATGTCTCTATCCATTTCACGATATTTAAAAATGGATGAAACCAAAGAAGATATATATAAACTATTGCAAAATTTTTCAATCGCTGAAAAAGATTTAAAAACGTTAAAAGATAAATATGTAACTTCTACGCAATACAAAGATAAACAACATTGTATGTTAGACTCTCTATATAATGAGGAAAAAAATAAAATTATACAAGAAAAATCTAGAATATTTAACGGATTTACTGAATCAGTTACATTATACAATACCATCCTATCCTATAATGAAAATATTTATTATCGACGACAAATTCTTAATATGAGTTTTGAAGATAAAATCAATGATATATATGAAACAAAATTACAAGATTTACATTCTATTAGCGTAGATAAACTAAATCGCTATCAACGCAATGAAACCGTAGATAATGTATTACGCAAATTTTTTGGTCCAGCTTGCTGTTTTGTCCATAGATATAATTATAATGACTTTTTTAAAGATTATGATATTAAACAAAATAAATTAGTAGACCAAAGACAACCAACCATAGTAAATAAAGTATGTGATATACTATACTATAATTGTAACTCTTGTCTAGATACTATTATTATGACTCACGATTCTAAAATGAATGGAAAAACAAAAGAAAATGAACATGACGATGATAATGAATCTATTGATGAAGAAATAGGATATACTAGTGATGTTGAACCTCCGTCACCCAAGTCTAATAATACTAGTGATACAAATGAAGAACAAACAAAAAAAGAAAAAATAGATTCTGGATGTTTTGTTTCTTAATCAAATGAAACAACTATCTCAATATTTTCCTTTTTGATAGATTTTGTTGCTGATATAGATAACTCTTCGCGCTTCTTTCGGGTTTTATTATCGGTTAAATCTTGTTTATTTTTTTTTGATCCACTATTACGTGCATTCATATCTTTTTCTATCGCTTCATAATTTTTTTCTATATAGTCAATTATCTTATTTTCCAACGCCCATTTAAAAAAATTTAATTGACCTATTGTAGTTTGCATACTAACATTATCTTTATAAGGAATCGTTATCCTTTCCCACCTACAAAAGGGATCAAAACGTTTTTTAGAATAAGCACGTAATTTTAATTTATAATCATCATATACTTTAAATCTTCCTCCATTTAACGGATATATTACAAAATGTTTTTTTGAATAATTCGTTACAAACCAATCCACCAAACGCAATGAAATAGACGACTGACCATTAATAATGGATAACATCTTATCAATATTATTATCTTTTTGATAAAAAACATTTAATGTTGATAATAACAAATTATTTTGTGTAGTATAATTTGCATTCATATATACGATAAATCATTATAACAACTTTAAGTTATTATAATGCTAATTCATTATTTTTTTCCTAGATTTAACGCCAATACTGTTAAATCGGTGGCACCATCCATCACACTAGTAACAATATTCCCACCTGAATCTACCATTTTATCCATAGTTGTTAAAACTATATATAATCCATTTTCTCCTTTCTTAAATAAATAAACTATAGTATTACCTGCTATAGGTATTTTACCCAAATAAGGTGTAGTTTCCTTTAAAACTAATTTAGATACCACGCCAATAGTTCCTCTAAAAGGTTTTCCGGTTATTTTTTTCACGATTTGCTTAATTCCTGTGTTAAAACCTTTTATAGATTTTGATATTTTTCTTGTAGGTGACTTTTTCCCCCTTTTCCCTTTATATTTTCTATTTTTTTTAGTATATCTCATTATATATATATACTATACTATTATTTTTTAGAATAATTGGAATTCTTAGGTTTTAAATACTCCTCCTGCACCGCTAAATCTTTTACAAAATTCATACCTAAAAAAGGATTTACACAACATTGTTGGATATGTTCACGCTCTCCCACCCTATGCGATACCTCTTCTTTATAACTATCCTTAAATACATATTGTCTCGATACACCCGAATAATCGTTGACCACATGTTCTGCTACATGTTCTGCTACCACATGTTCTGCTACTGCATGTTCTGGTACTGCATGTTCTGCTACTGCATGTTCTGCTACTGCATGTTCTGCTGCCGCATGTTCTGCTGCCGCATGTTCTGCTACTGCATGTTTATCTTTTTTAAAACTTTGTGAATAAGTATCACCGTTACTCCATTTTATTATATACATTTATATATATTATGGAA